>ERZ772893.1166-NODE-1166-length-27876-cov-5.663563_pt1 | contig 27876 bp, 27 predicted proteins | sample MGYA00511482_ERZ772893 | MGnify/ENA primary metagenome ERZ772893 (study PRJEB29015, sample SAMEA2737687) | human gut metagenome | biome: human gut; feature: human-associated habitat; material: faeces | place: China | collected 2012 ... | reverse complement strand
TGCTGGAAATCCGTATAATAAATCTAAAGAGGATAAGAGAAGCATACCAAAAAGACAAGGACAGCAAAAAGAACCAATGGGTAATGTTTTTAGAAGATCCAAACTCTAGGGAGGTTCAAGAAATTATGGAAAAGAATGAAGACGTAAAAAAGGCAGTAGTAACAGTAAGAGAAATGAGTGAAGATGAAAAAATGGAAAGACTAGCAGAACTAAGACAAAAAGCCATAATGGACGAAAAAGCATTATACAACACTGGAATTAGAGAAGGAAAAGAACTTGGAAGAGCCGAAGGAGAACAAAAGGAAAAAATTGAAGTAATAAAAAGAATGCTAAACGATAATTTAAACATAGAAATGATAAAAAAATATACAAATGCAACAGATGAAGAAATAGAAGAAGCAAAAATAAAGCTAAAATAAAGCAAAAAGCTAACTAATTTACAAAAAAACTTCGCCAATTAGGCGAAGATTTTTTTTGCTCTATCTATGTCATCTTGTGTTGCCACTCTTACTCCTTCGAGAGGATAATACAACCCTAGATTTGTCCATTTAAATTTACCCATATCGTGGTAGGCAAGGAAATCTACCTTATCAACAGTTTTTAAAGAAGAGATAAATTCTTTTAATTTAAGTAAATCTTCTTCTTTATCTGTATAACCAGGAACGATAACCTGTCTAATCCACATATGTTTACCTTTGGAGTCTAAATACTTAGCAAATTCTAATTCTTTCTGATTAGAAACACCAGTTAGGTCTTTACAAATCTCATCATTAATACACTTTATATCAAGTAAGAATAAATCTGTTAAATCAATTAATTTATCGACCTTATCTGTGATGCTTATTACACCAGATGTATCAATAGCAGTGGAAAATCCTTTTTTCTTTAATTCTTCAAATAAAGCAATTAAGAAATCAATATGAAGCAAGGGTTCACCACCACTAACTGTAACTCCGCCACCAGAAGGAATTATATAATTTTTATATCTTTCGATTTTGTCCAAAACTTCTCTAACTGAATAGATAGTGCCACCTTGATGAGTCCAAGTATCTCTATTTTGACAATATTTACATTGAAGATTACAACCTTGTGTAAATATTACAAATCGAATACCTGGACCATCAACAGCACCAAAAGTTTCGAACGAATGAATAGGGCAGTTTATTGAGTCTATATATTGCATTGTATTGAGGTCCTTTCAAAACTAAATTTTTTCGTGAATAGTTCTATTTATAACATCTAATTGTTGCTCTCTTGTTAATTTTACAAAGTTTACTGCATAACCTGAAACACGAATTGTAAGTTGAGGATATTTTTCTGGATGTTCCATTGCATCTACAAGTAAAGCTCTATCAAAAACGTTTACATTAATATGATGTCCTGATTGCATAAAGTAACCGTCTAACATACTTACTAAATTACCAATTTTTGTTTCTTCATCTTTTCCAAGAGTACCAGGAGTGATTGAGAATGTGAAAGATATTCCATCTTCTGAATACTCATAAGGTAGTTTGGCAATAGTATTCATTACTGCTAAGGCACCATTTGTATCTCTACCGTGAAGAGGGTTTGCACCAGGTCCAAATGGAGCTCCGGTTCTTCTTCCATCAGGAGTGTTTCCTGTATTTTTGCCATATACAACATTTGATGTAATAGTAAGAATAGATTGTGTTGGCTTAGAATTTCTATAAGTTATATGACCTTCCAATTTCTTCATGAAATTCTTTACTAAATTAACGGCAATTTCGTCAACTCTATCGTCGTCATTTCCGTATTTAGGGAAATCGCCTTCAATTTCATAATCTGTTGCAAGTCCATCTTCATTTCTAATAACTCTTACCTTAGCATATTTAATAGCTGATAAAGAGTCGACAGCTACTGAAAGACCAGCTATTCCACAAGCCATAGTACGAAGTATAGTTCTATCGTGAAGAGCCATTTCTAGAGCTTCATAAGAATATTTATCGTGCATATAGTGAATAGCGTTTAAGGCTTTTATATAAATTTTAGCAACATAATCAAGCATTTGGTCATATTTAGCCACAACTTCATCATAATCTAAATATTCAGATGTGATAGGAGCATACATTGGTGTAACTTGCTTGCCGGTAATTTCGTCTTTACCACCATTGATAGCATAAAGTAGCGCTTTTGCTATATTAGCTCTTGCACCAAAAAATTGCATTTGCTTTCCAATTCTCATAGCAGATACACAACAAGCAATACCATAATCATCTCCTAAAGAAGCTTTCATCAAATCATCATTTTCATATTGAATAGAAGAAGTTCCAATGGAAATTTTTGCACAATAGTCTTTAAATGCTTTTGGCAAGTTCTTTGACCATAAAACTGTTAGGTTAGGTTCTGGAGCAGATCCTAAATTCTCTAAAGTGTGCAAAATTCTAAACGAACTTTTTGTAACCATAGTTCTTCCGTCGATCCCCATACCACCAATACTTTCAGTAACCCATACAGGATCTCCGCTAAATAAAGAGTTATATTCAGGAGTTCTTAAAAATCTAACCATTCTTAGCTTTATAACGAATTGATCTATTAATTCTTGAACTTGAGATTCTGTTATTGTTCCAGCTTTTAAATCTCTTTCAAAATATATATCTAAGAAAGTAGAAGTCCTACCAAGAGACATAGCAGCACCGTTTTGGTCTTTTATTGCTCCTAAATATCCGAAATATAACCATTGAACAGCCTCTTTAGAATTAGAAGCTGGAAGAGATATATCAAAGCCATACTTTTCAGCCATTTTCTTTAAATCTTCAAGTGCCTTAATTTGTTCTGCTATTTCTTCTCTGTTACGAATTATTTCCTCTGTAAACTCGTCAACATCTAAGATGTCTAATTCTTCTTTCTTTTCAGCAATTAAAGCATCAACACCATAAAGAGTAACTCGTCTGTAATCTCCTATTATACGTCCACGTCCATATCCGTCAGGGAGACCAGTCAAAAGATGATGAGTTCTTGCAGCACGAATATCAGGAGTATAAACATCAAAAACACCATCATTATGAGTTTTTCTTAAGTTGTGATAAATATATTCAACATCGTCATCAACCTTATAGCCATAAGCTTGGCAAGATTTCTCGACAATTCTAATACCACCATTTGGCATAATAGATCTTTTTAAAGGGGAATCAGTTTGAAAACCAACAATCTCCTCTAAGTCTTTATCTAAGTAACCAGCATTATATCTGTTAATTCCAGAAGGAGTGCTTGTATCAATATCTAAAACTTCATGTTCCTTTTCTAATTTGAACAAATCTAATACTTCATCCCATAATTTTTTAGTTTTAGGAGTTGACCCTTCTAAAAAATCTGCATTTCCAATATATGGGGTGTAATTTTTTTGAATAAAATCTCTAACATTGATTTCATTACACCATTTTCCTTTTTCAAAATTTTCCCATTGTTTAAATTGCATAAAAATTACCTCCTATCAAAAAATATGTCAATAATAATATTACCAAAACAAAAGATAAAAATCAATGAAAAAAATGTAAAAAGACATAAAAAAACCTGTGACAATTTTGTTGTCAACAGGTATAATGGATTATTAATCGGCACTTTCTGCGATTGCTTTTGAAACTTTATAAATTAATTTTTGTCTTTCAGGAGAACATTTCTTTAAAAGATTGCTGAATTCATTTGCTAGATATGTATCATTTGCATCTGAAGTTCCAGATAAAATATAACCTTCAGATACTCCTAAAATAGTGCAAAATTGAGACAATCTTTTTAAGTTAATATGAGAACTACCTCTTTCTACTCTACTAATAAATGCTACTGAAAGATTAGTTTTTTCTGCTAATTCTTGTTGAGTCAAATGTGCTCTTAAACGAGCGTCTTTTAATCTAGAACCAATAATAGTATAATCTACTGCCATAATTTTTCACCTCTTATTTTTGATACTATAAATATAACATTTATGCTAAGTTTTGAACAGAAACCGAAAAGTATAACTATTTTACTATAAAGTAAAGTAACGTGCAATAAATACTTTCAAAATAAATAAATGATTTGGAGAAACAAAAAATAAATTTGATATTTACTTTAATAAAATAAAGTGATACAATAAACAAAAAAAGGAGGAAAATCATGAAAGATATATTAAAAAAATCAGGAATAAGCTCAATAATTGTAGCAATAGTTTTTGCAATACTAGGAATAATCATGCTTGCACATCCAGAAGGCGTGGAAAAAACAATAACAACAATATTAGCAATAATTGTATTACTTATAGGAGTGGAAAAAATAATCAGCTATTTTGCATTTAAGGGAAATGGCGATTTATACAATTATGAATTTCTAATAGGAATAGTTGCAATATTACTTAGTATAGCAATGCTCATTTATTCAGAAATATTTACAACAATATTTAGAGTTATCATAGGAATATGGATTGCATACGAAGGAATTATGAAAATGGGAATATCACTAAAATTAAAAGGTGTAGGAGTAAACTTATGGATCCCAATGTTAATATTATCATTAATAACACTAATTGCTGGACTTTATATAATATGTAATAAATCAACAATAATAGTAGCAACAGCAGTAATAATGATTGTATATGCAGTAATAGAAATTATAGATGAAACAATATTCATGAAAAATGTAGATAAATTATTATAAGCTTAGGAGAAACAAATGAGCAATTTCGAGGAAAAACAAAAATTGATAGATCAGAACATAGTTCTAGCGCGCCAAAGCATTATAAGAGCAGAGAACAGGTTTGAACAAATAGAAAAAAGCAACATAGAGAATAAGGAAATAAGCCTAAAAATGATAGGCAACATTATTAAGAAAAGACGCGAAGTACTAACAAAATTAGAAACAATAAATAACCAGGAAAATCAACTAATAGAAATAAAAGATCAGAGCTTTATTAAAAAAATAATCAACAAAGTAATACATTTTTTAGAGAAAAATAAAAGTATGCAAAAATGTTAAATAAGTGGTCATGTAATTGACCACTTATTTATTTTATAGAACAGCTCCTAAAATCAATATGCCAATATTATCATTGTAAATTTGATTAAACTGAGAAAGAGGAAGAGGATTTTCTCCCAAACCAGCTTCAATAGTGTGACCGGGGCGTCTGTATTGTTGTAAAAACCAATCTTTATATCCTGCAAAGCTAGATTCATAAGGAACATTAGCTAGAGTATATCCACTAACTCTTGCAAACTTTTGCCCTATTGAATAAGCTTCCTTAGGAGCATAGTCTTGAAATTGCCAGTAAATTTCTTTTCCTTGTGTGTGATAAGTTAAAATAAGCCTAAAATTATGAGCTAAAGTAAAATCGTAAACGGCTAGAGCTTCAGGCTCGGTTAAAGGTCCAAAACCAACAAAATCACGAGGAGCAGGAGAAGTATACCCTTGTGCAAATTTTATTTTTTTAGCATTCTCCCAACCAGCAGGAAATTGTAAATTTAAATCCACCCCTGTGGTATTAAAAATATACCAACCACGAAAATAAGTAAATAAAACGCAGTAATCATCTATATTACAGGATATTTCAAATTAGTTGAAATATTCTGTATTTTTTATTGGATTTTTACTGCTAGAATTGGAGTGGTATATGAAAGAAAAAGAAGAGAATGTTGGGTATTATTCAGTAATTCCAGCAACAGTTTTATACAATAAAGAACTAAAAGCAAATGAAAAATTGCTATATGCAATTATAACTTCGCTTGCTTGTAAAGAAGGATATTGTTTTGCAACGAATAAATATCTGGCAGAAAAATTAGGAGTAAATCATAAAACAGTTTCAAGTTGGATATCAGATTTACAGAAAAGAAAATTTATCATAGTTGAACTAATTAGAAATGAAAATAAACAAATAATTCAAAGAAAGATTTATATAAATGATGTACCATATCCATTAAATAGTGGATACCAGTATCAATCAAAAAATGGACAGGCTATCCATCAAAAAGTGGAAGATAATAATATAAGAAATAATATTAAAAATAATAAAAAGAGTTATTCAAATTATACAAACCAAAGAGAATATTCAGAAGAATTTTTAAACAGTTTATATGCAAATTTATAAAGAAAGGACAGGTGAATTTTATGAAAAAATATAAAATTTTGAATCAATTTTTTCTCCCAGCGGGCTAAAAAGGTATTAGGAGATTTTCTCCTAAACGGCAATTTGTAGTCCATTGGACCAAGCCGGCGAATATTGGGCATTAAAAAATGCCACAACATTCGGAGCAAAATTCTTTGCTATAAAATATCAAAGGTAGCTTTGCTAATATTGATATTTTATTATAAAGAAATTTTAGTATATAAAGGGGGTGAGTTAAAGTGGAATTAAATCCAGGTAATAGAACAGAAATGATAAAAGCAAGAGTATCAGAAGAAGAAAAGATTTTAATAAAAGCAAAGGCAGAATATTATGGATATAAACAATTATCTAAATATATAAGAGATTCTGTAATCTATGAAAAAGTAACTAATGTTGACTTAATAGGAAAAAATGAAATATTAAAAGCATATTCAGATAATACACAGATATTAAAAGAAATGCATAAAAGTATAAAACATATTGCAATATTTGCTACACAAATTGATAAATATGAAAGGGAAGAACTAAAATTTAAAATGCTTGAGATTTTAAAAAATCAAAAAGAAATGATAAAGTTAATTGATAAAAAATTAGATCTAGATATATGGCAAGAAGTAAATCATAGAAAATTAAATAAAAGAGCTGACAAATAAAATAGAGCACGTTATACTATCAGTAAATTTATATTTGGAGGTAGTAAATATGTGTGAAAGTGAAAAAGAAGTTTTGGATAATCTATTTGAAAGCAGAGAAACAAACTTATATGTATTAACGGAGGAAGATAAAAAGAAAATTGAAAATTTAACAAAGAACAATGATACTTATGAAAAATTATTTAATATAATCGAAGAATTATCTAGCGATACAAATAAACTAGAAAAAGTTAGAGATAGTTTAGATAGTTATATAGACAGGATAAATATTGCAGGTTCTTATGAAAATGAGAAGTTTTATAAAATTGGCTTTTCAGATGCAATTAACTTAATATTAGAGTGTACCAAAAATATGTAATTTTGGAATAAATATTTTATTTTAAAAATATCAGTAAAATCATTGACATTTAAAAACATTTGTTTTATAATGTGGCTTATAAATAATTAATGGAAAAATAAAAGTTATGTTGAAAAAAGTCTAAATATGTGCTATATATTAAAGAAAAACTAACTACAAGGAAGGATGATGATATTTTGAAAAATAATATTTTGAAAGCAATTATTAATTTAACTCGGAACACCTACATATGAGTTAAAAGAATTTTATAATAATCATAATAGAGCAAATAGTATGGGAGATGCTTTAGAAGAATATATTAAAGATATTTTTGCAGGTACTTATGCTATTACAGATGAACAAAAAAGATTAGAAATGATTAGTGAAACATTTTGTTATTTGGGAAACAACTCTAATCCACCAGATGCAATGCTAAGAAATGGAGATGCTATTGAGGTCAAAAAGATAGAAAATAGCAATTCATCTTTGGCTTTAAATTCTTCATATCCAAAACATAAATTATTTGCTGATAGTACAATGATAAGTAATCATTGTAGAGATGCTGAAGAATGGAATGAAAAGGATATAATATATGCAGTTGGTGTAGTGGATGACAACAAATTAATGAATTTAAGTTTTGTATATGGATTGGATTATTGTGCTAGTGAAGAAACATACACTAAAATAAAAACAAAAATTAAGGATGGAGTAGAAGCTATACCTGGAGTTGAATTTGCAGAAACTAGAGAATTAGGTAGAGTAAATAAAGTTGATCCATTAGGTATAACATATTTAAGAGTTCGTGGTATGTGGGGAATAGAAAATCCATGGACAGTTTTTAAATATGTATATGAAAAAGATTTAGAAAAAGAATTCAATTTTTTTGCAATTATAAATGAAGAAAAATATGCAGAGTTTAGTAAAGAAGATAGAAAAGAATTTGAAGATTTTGTAAGCAATAGTGAGTTAAATATGACCAAAATAAAAATTAAGAATCCAGATAATCCAGCAATACTAAATGGAGCATATATAATAACATATAGTAAATAAGGAGGAAACATGAAAGTTATTAGTCTTTTTTCTGGGGCTGGGGGATTAGATTTAGGATTTGAAAAAGCAGGGTTTGAAATAGAATGGGCAAATGAATTTGACAAATCAATTTGGGAGACATATGAAAAGAATCATAGCAATTATTTAGATAAAAGAGATATAAGAAAAATACCATTAAATGAAATACCAGAATGCGATGGAATAATTCGGTGGTCCTCCATGTCAAAGTTGGAGTGAAGCAGGAGCATGCAAGGGTATAGAAGATGATAGAGGAAAACTATTTTATGAATTTATTAAAATTCTGAATGATAAAAAACCAAAGTTCTTTGTGGCAGAGAATGTATCAGGAATGCTAGCAGAAAAGCATAAAACTGCTGTTCAAAATTTTATAAAAATGTTTAAAGAAACAGGATATAATGTTAATTTATATTTAGTAAATGCAGCCGATTATGGGGTACCACAGGATAGGAAAAGGGTATTTTATATAGGATTTAGAGATGATTTAGACATTGACTTTAAATTTCCAAAACCATTAGGAAAGAAAATAAACTTAAAAGATGCTATTGGAGATTTACAAGACACTGCTATACCAGCATTAGAAAAAAATAAAACCAATGGTGTATATTGTAAGTTCCCTAATAATGAATATATGACAGGTGGATTCTCTACCATATATATGTCAAGAAATCGTGTTAGAAGTTGGGATGAACCATCATTTACAATACAAGCTGGTGGGAGACATGCACCAATACATCCACAAGCACCTAAAATGACATTTGTAGAAAAAAATAAAAGAGAATTTGTAAAAGGAAAAGAAGATTTATATAGAAGGTTAACAGTAAGAGAATGTGCAAGAATTCAAACATTTCCCGATAGTTTTAAATTTTATTATACAGATGTAGCTGATGGGTATAAAATGGTAGGAAATGCAGTTCCAGTAAGATTAGCAAATGTAGTTGCTAATGCAATAAAAGATAGTTTAGATAATTAAATAATAATTTTAATACAGATGAAAAGCAAAGTATGAGAGTAATTAATAATTACAGGATTATTTTGCTTTTAATATAAAACATTTTACAAGTATCATAAAAATCATAAGTATAAAATGGAGGTATAAAAATGTCAAAAATACAATTAATAACATATAATGAAATGCAATATGCGAATTATCATAGTGATATTGAAATAAATAATTTTAATAACTTAAAATCATTAGATAATTATGATATAAATGTTTTTGATTTGTCAAATTCTAATATTTGGAGGAATAAGTCAAATACAGAAAATAAGCCAACAGAAATAACTATATCAACTTCAGATTTTAGAAGTATAAAAACAATGATAAATAATTCAAAGAAAACTAATATAGTAATATGTTTACCACAAAATTTGCAATATCATTGTAAATATTATGATGAAAATAGGTATTATCAATTAAAAGATATGATACCAACATTCAGTAAAATACTAGAACAATTGATACCATTTAATGGGTTTAACATTATATATGAAAATAATATTAATCAAATTGGTGGTGAACTTATTCCATCATCTTTTTATTTTAGCCAAAAAGAATTTGAAAATTTAATATTTTCAAAAGATAGCGAAAAGGTTACTTCTATTAGAAAGTCAAATATAATATTAACAACCATCGATTTAGTAAACAAAGAAAAGCCAGAAGTGCTATTAGAGTTCTTAAAAGAAATTAAATTAATAAAAGAGAATATAGACTTTCCAAGTTGGCTATATAAATACGAATTTGATGATGATCAAACTCAAAAAGATAACATTATACAAGCCAAAAAACAAATACAGATTCAAAAGGAAATAATTGAGAAAGCAAATGAAAAGTTACAAAAGAACCTTCACTTTAAAAGTATATTAGTTACTAATTCTGATGATTTAGTAAACGTTGTTTTTGAAATTTTAGAATTTATATTTGATATATCTTTAAAAGACTTCAATGATGAAAAGAGAGAAGATTTCCTTTTTAAAAAGAACTCTTTAACATATATAGGAGAGATAAAGGGTGTAACATCTAATGTGAAATATGAAAATATTTCACAATTAGAAGTACATTATTCTAAATATATGGATAAATTGCAAGAAGAAAACAAAGAAGAAAAAATTAAAAAAATTTTAATAATGAATTATGAGAGAACTAAAGAAATTGAAAAAAGAGATAATATTAACTTTATGCAAATAGAATTAGCAGAAAAAAATAATACTTTAATCATTGATACAAAAAGCTTATTAACCATTTATGAAAAATTATTACAAGGCATATTAAATAAATCACAAGTTATAGACTATATTAAATCTAACTCAGGGATAATTGACATAGAGAAGATATAACAATATACTAAATGATGCTTCTTATAGTAGACTATGAGAATGAAAAAATTTATAAAATATGGTTTTCCGATACAATCAATTTAATTTTAAAATTGTAAAAAATTTCAAATAGGTCTTGACAAACTAAAAAAATGAGTATAAAATATGGCTACAAAATACAAATTGTGTTAGAAAAACTATGTATAAACGTTGTTAGCAAAAAGTTAAGTAATAATGTGGTAAAAGAGCATACCACATAGATAATCTAATTATAAGAAAGTGAAAGCAAAAAGTTGCATAAATATAAAAATGAAACTATATGTATAAAAGCATATAGTTTTTTTGATATGCAAAGTAAAAAATTGTAATATAATTGATAAAAATTTATTTTTATGCTAATATAGGAAAAAAATATAGCAATATCGGAGGAATATAATGTATTATTCAGAAATGAAACAAGTAGTAAAACTTTTAGCAAATGAATGGAATTTAGGTAAAAAGGAATGTGGTGCAACAGGTAATATTTGTGCTTGGATATATTTATTTACAATCTTAGAAGAAAGCGAAAAAATTGTTAGTTACAAAGATGGAAGAAAATTAGTTGGATTTTGTGGATATTCAAGGAATAATTCTAAAAAACATTTATTTAAAAAGAGATTTTACACGATTGTTAAAAATAAATTATACGAAAGTAAAAATATTAAAGATTTGAATGCATTAAAACAATATGAAAACAATTATGATTATCTGCCAAAAGAATTAGAAAATTATTTTGATGGAGAAGTTTCTATATTGCTAGTTGATAAAAATTATAGAGGAAAAAGCATTGGAAAAAAATTATTACTTGAAGTATTTAACCTAGCAAAAAAAGACAATATGAAAAATTTGCAAATATTAACAGATGAATCATGCAATTTTAAATTTTATGAAAATTGTGGATGTAAAAAAATCTATGAAACTATAGTTAAAAATCAAGAATATGGTAAATTAGGGGATATATCAAGTGAAAAAGCATTTATATACGAAAAAAACTTAATATAAATCAATAATAAGTATTACATAAATTAATAACATCAAAAAGATCTAATATGTGAAAACACATATATTAGGTCTTTTTTTCTTATAAAAGTAAAAATTTTTCAAAAATAGCTTCGCTTTTGGTATAAAACTGAGCTTATATATAGAAATACAAAACAGTACATTGACAAATACACTTGAAATCAAGTGTCATAACAAGCCATTTTCTTTAATATTCTGTATTAGAAAGAATTACAAATTAAATTTTTACGAAAGGAGCTGATGTAAATGTGAATAAAGATAAAAAAGAAACAAAAATAGATAAACTAGAATTTAATACATATTGTATTTTTACAGAAGAAAAACAGGAGGTAAAAGAAACAATAGGATTAATCTTTAAAGATTATATTGAAAATTTAAAACTAAAAGCAAAGTAATTATTCCAAAATGTTTGCAAAATTATTTTGAGCACGTTACAATTTATGTGTAGATGATTACGGATAGGAGGTTAAATGCTGGATTTAAGAAATCAAAATTTTAAAGTACGGAATGTATATTAGACTATCTAGAGAAGATGGCGACAAACAAGAAAGCGAAAGTATCGGTAATCAAAGAAAAATTTTGCAAAGATATGTAAAGGAGAATAATTTATGTTTAGTTAAAGAATATGTTGATGATGGTATAAGTGGTACAACTTTTGACAGACCATCATTTAATGAGTTATTGCAAGATATAGAAAGTCAAAATATTAATATGGTTATTACAAAAGATTTATCAAGACTTGGTAGAGATTATATTAAAACAGGTTTTTATTTAGAGGATTATTTCCTAAAAAATAATATTAGATATGTTGCAATAACTGATGGAATAGATACCTGTATTGATAGCACAAATAACGATATAACACCTTTTAAAGCAATAATGAATGACATGTATGCAAAAGATATTTCAAAGAAGATTAGAAGTGTTTTGAAGGAAAAACAGAAGCAAGGAGAATATATGTGCAGTATTCCAGCTTATGGTTACAAAAGGCATCCTACAATTAAAAACAAATTAATTATAGATGAGCAAGTAAGAGATATTGTAGAAAAGATTTTTGATATGTATACAAATGGTCATGGAAGTGTAGAAATAGTAAAATTCTTAAACTCAAAGAAATACTTATCTCCAACAGGTTATAGAAAAACAGGAATTGTACAAGATGAAAATAAAACAGAATATGACTGGAATGAAGTAACACTATGCAATATATTAAAAAATGAGGTGTATATCGGAAATACAGTACAAAATAAAAAGTCAGTTATATCATACAAAGTCAAGAAAATAAGGAAAGTCGAAAAGGAAAATCAAATAAGAGTTGACAATACACATGAAGCCATTATTGATAAAGACACATTTGAAAAAGTACAATGTATTATTGAAAAAAGAGGAACAAATACAAAACTTAAATATGATTATTTATTAAGAGGATTACTTTACTGTTATCATTGCAAAAGAAAACTGCAAATAGTGCTTAAAAAGAACTCTAAAAGAAACGCAAAACCACATCCATATATAACCTGTAGTGATGCAAAAGAACGTGGGTGCTATCCACTAAACATGAATTACGAGAAGTTTGAAAAACATATTATTTATATTGTAAAAAAGATATGCCAAATATACGCGGATAAAGAAATTTTTTATAGGGTTTATGAAAAATATCAAAACAAAACTCTTGATATTCGAGAAGGATATAAGAAAAAAATCGAGCAAATTGATAGAGCTATATTGGATATAAATAATAATTTAGACAAGATGTATATGGATAAGTTAAGAGGAGTTTTACAAGAAGAAGATTATGTTAGAGTATCACAAAAATTTAATTTAGAAAGAACAAAATTAAATGAGCAAAAGAAAGAATTAGAACAAAAACTAATTGGAACAGAAGAAAAAATTAATGCTAAAAATAAAACAAAAGAAGAAAAAGAGTTAGATGAATTAATAGAGAATTTTTTGAAATTAGAGAAGATCGATAAAATTTATTTATATAGATTAATCAATAAAATAGAAATTGATAAAAATAAAAATGTGTACATATATTTTAACTTTTCAAAACTGAATTCTATTAATGAAAATCTAGATGAATTTATAAAAATTGAAGAATTAATAAATGAAAATCAAAAATGCAAAGTCGTGTAATTTCAGTAGTTACAAGACTCTACAAAACGGTTGGTAGTTTTTTAAATCCACACCCTTGATGTTAGCTTTCCAACCATTAGGAAAAGGAATATCTGGATACTTACTAGCAATATATCTTGCATAAATATAAGAATTAGAAGTAGAAGAAATATTGCCATTAAGCAAATCAACACCATCAGGATTAACCAAAGGAATAAGATAAATAGTAGTACTATTTAATAAGTTTTTAACATTATATCCAGAAATACTTGAATTTTGATAATAAGCAATACACATATTCTCTAAAAATTTTATTAAAAGAGTAGTAGTAATATACTCATTGGCGTGAGTTGATGCTAAATAACAAACCTGCTTTGAGCCAAAACCTAATTTAACGGAATAAATAGGATTACCCAGAACACTGTATCCAATCGTATATAATTTTAAAAATGGGTATTTAAAAATTAACGCATCCAAGTCTTTTTTTAAAATAGAAGAATTATATTTAACAGAAGGATTAACAATCATAAATATAGTAAGATGTAAAACATCATACCCTCCTTTCATCTGAATTTATTAATATTATATTTTTAATGGAAAGTTTTAGAACAATCATTTGTAAAAACAGAGCGGTTTACTCAAGAACTGCTCTATTAAAAAGTCGAAATTTGCCATACGATTTTGCTGGACAAAGTAATACTTACGGAGTATAATTAAGCGGGAGCTAACGATGAAGGAAAAAAGAAAAAATAAATTAAAACAATCAATAATATCAGTAATAATTATATTAGTAGCATTACTCGCTGGAAATATAGTAGCAGAAGATAAAATACAAGAAAATACAAATGAAACTGTGCAAACAAATACAGAAAACAATAGCAACATAAACATAGAAGAAATTCCGCAGTATTCTGGGACAACAGTTATAACTATAAATAATGATGTGCCATATTTCGAAGAAAAAGATATTAGTACAACAGACTTTGAGTATTATTCAAATCTTGATGAACTAAATAGAGCAGGAGTTGCATTCGCAAATATCTGTAAATTTACAATGCCACCTGCAGGAACTAAAAGAGAAGGACTTTCGTACAAGCCAACAGGTTGGAGTCAATATCTATATGGAGAAAACAATAGCAAGCATTTATATGAAAGATGCCATTTGATTGCTTGGCAATTAGGCAATGAGAATAATAATAAAAAGAATCTAATAACAGGTACATCACAGATGAATAGTGCAATGATAGAATACGAAAATATAGTTGCAAATTGGGTAAAGCAAAAAAATAAAGAAAACAAGGATTATCATGTTTTATATAGAGTAACACCTATCTATAAAGGAGACAACAAGCTTGCGTCAGGAGTTGAAATAGAGGCAAAATCTGTGGAAGAACAAGGAGTAAGTTTTAATAAATTTGTATATAATGTACAAGACAATTTTGAAATAAACTACAGCACAGGAGAAGCAAAACTAATACAATAAATATTAAGGAGAAGGTATTTGGAATTAAACTTAAACAAAGTGATTGATAGAATAAAACAAAATGATTTTGTGAAGAAGTTTATAAAAGAGTTAAGCAAAGAACTAAAAAATGGAGAAATGAAAATGGAATTTAATTTGACAGAAGGCGAAGAACTAGAATATGAAAGAGAAGAATTTAATTTCTTACAAGATTATTTTCAACAAGAGTTATCGGATACTAACAGTGGAGAAATATACATTGTAACTGATAAATACGAAAACGACGAATATCATAGATATAAAGTAACACAGTACAAAAACAACCTAGAATGTAAGTACATTGCATTTGCAAAAGATCTACCAGACAATGTGCAATTAAAGGATGTTGTTAGAAAAGTAGATGACAAATATATTTATGACCAAGAAGCTACACAATATGTGAAAGAGTCTTTAAACAATATTAAACAAAATATAATAAATAATAGATAATTGACGAAATTTGTAAAAAAACATTGATAAAAATTTGATTCCGTGTTATCCTATAAAAAGATTAAAAACAAGGAGAAATAAAATGGCAAAAACGAAAGTAAAAAATATAGTAATAATGACAATATTAATGATCTTAGTTATGGTATCAACAGTAAAGGCTACAAACAATAGCATAGCAAGTGAAATAGATATGAATAATAAAGAAGAAGTTTCTAACACAATAAGGGACTTAGTTCTTACAATAGGCTCGGAAGGAATGCAGAAAAATTTGCTATCAGAAGCGATAAATATGTATACAGAAGTAACTAAAACATATTCAAACGAAGAAATAGCAGGTATGATAGAAGAGCACAAAGATGAGTTTACACAAAACAGAATAAAAAGCGAAGATATAGACAGTATGGTCAAAGTATTAAATAGCTTTGACACAGAAAAAATGAAAAAAGTTTTAGAAACATTGGATGCAGATAAAATTGCAGAAAAAATAGCAAATGGAGAGAGTACACAAGATATAATAAAAGAAATAACAGCTAGTCTATCAACAACAGAGAAAATTGGATTAGCAGTGGATGTAATATTATCAGCACGTATAATGAAAACAATACTAATTATTATAATAGCAATATTTGTATATAGAACACTCTTAAGATGTATAATATATAAAAAAGCAAAGAGACAAGCATGGGCGCCATTTGTACCAATATATAGAAACATAGTAATGCTAAAAATATGCAATATGAGCCCTTGGTGGTTGCTACTATTATTAGTTCCAGTAATAGGATGGATAATATTGTGGATTGTTCATGTGGCAAGCAGATTCATGCTAGCAGAAGGATTCGGAAGAGGCCCAATATTTGCCTTTGGACTATGGCTATTAGCACCAATATTTGAAACTGTATTAGTATTTGCTAGAAAAATAAAATATATAGGTTTTGAAGAAATAGAAGAATAAAAATAAGAGTCAGCTAGTGCTGGCTCTATTTAGTTGTTGCTTTTTTATTCGGTTTTTCAGTTTTTGTTAAATCAGAAGTACAATGAGGACACCTTGTAGCTTTATATTTAATTTCAGTCAAACAATAAGGACAAACTTTGGTCTCTGGCTCTACTGCAACCGGAGCTTCTTTTTTCTGTAACTTTCTTTTTTTATCAATTTTATTTACTAATTTTTCATTAAGCTCTTTTAATTTTGCTGGTTGGTGTATTTTATTAATATACTTTACAACCAAGAAAATAGAAAAAGAGATAATTAAAAAATTGACAATGGCAGTAATGAAATTTCCATATTTAATAGAAACATCTCCAACTGTAAACATCATATTGGAAAAGTCTATTTTTCCAGTAATCATAGAAATACAAGGCATAATAATATCTTCAACAAGAGAAGAAACTATCTTCTGAAATGCTGCACCAATAACAACACCGATAGCCAAATCCATAACATTTCCCTTCATAGCAAACTGTTTAAACTCTTTTAACATATAAATCATCCTTTCAAAATAAACTAAAAATAGAATACTATAAAAAAGCGTCAAAGTCAAACAAATAAAGAATAAAACTGACAAAATTGTATAAAATATAAGAGCAATATATTGAAAAAAGTAATAGAAAATGATATAATACAACCTGTTAAAATAAGGAAAGGAAAGATGATATATGAAAACTTTAAGAAAAACTAAAATTGTATGTACAATAGGACCTGCAAGTGATAACAAACTTGAAGAATTAATTGATGCGGGATTAAACGTAACAAGAATAAACTATTCTCATGGAGGATGGGCAGAGCAAAAAGAAAGAACAGAAAAAATCTTAAAGATAAGAGAAGAGAAAGATTTACCGATTGCATTGATATTGGACATGCAAGGACCAGAAATAAGAACTGGAATGTTAGAAACAGGAAAAACATCAAAAGTTCAATTAGAAGATGGTCAAAAATTTGTATTAGTAAATGATGATATAATAGGAAATAAAGACAGAGTATCAGTAAGCTATAAAGATCTATACAAAGATGTAAACATTGGTGCAAAAGTATTAATAGATGATGGCGCAGTAGAATTAAAAGTCGACAAAATAGATGGAAAAGATATTGTTTGTACAGTAGTACATGGAAATATGCTAGGAAGTAGAAAAACTGTAAATCTACCAGGAACAGCAGTGCGTTTACCAGCGCTAAAACAAAAAGATATAGAAGACCTAAAGACAGCTTGTGAACATGGTTATGACTATGTTGCAATGTCATTTACAAGAGGAAAAGACGACATTGAGCAAGTAAGAAAAGTATTGGATGATAATGGTGGAAAAGATATAAAAATAATAACAAAAGTTGAAAATACAGAAGGATTAGAGCATATGGATGAAATCGTTGAACAAGCTGATGTTCAGATGATAGCACGTGGAGACATGGCAACAGAAACAGACTTTACAGAACCACCAATTATGCAAAAGAAATTCATAAAATTATGTAACAAACATAATAAACCAGCAATTACAGCAACACAAATGCTAGAATCAATGACACATCAACCACTTCCAACAAGAGCAGAAGCAAGTGACGTAGCAAATGCCGTATTTGATAGAACAAGTGCAATAATGTTGTCTGGAGAATGTGCAATGGGAGAATATCCAGTAGAATGTGTAAAAACAATGGTAAAAATAGCAACAAGAGTTGAAAAAGAAATAAGATACTGGAGAAGATTTGACATTAGCGAAGATATAGAACTTAGAAACTTAGAAGAGCACGTAGCATATGCAACATGTGTAACAGCAAAAAATATGAAAGCTGACGCAATAGTATGTTATACAAACACAGGAGACTCTGCTAGAAACCTTGCAGGACTTGGAGCAGCCTGCCCAATACTTGCAATAACAGATAACAAAAAGACATTCAATCAATTATCAATAGTATGGAATGTTACACCAATATATATCGAATCAAAAGCAACAATAGATGATACAATAGAGGCAGGAATTAAAAAATTCGAGCAACAAGGAATACTAGAAAAAGGAGATTTAGTAATTTTAGCAGGTGGTTACAAAATTGTCCAAAATTCAGATTCAGAAATAAACAAAACGCTAGGTGGAATTTACAAAATATAGTGTCGAAAAGGCACAAGTATTGACCTTTATGGAAAAATGTGGTATAATAAAAGAGTGTTAAAAATAAAGTTGATAATAAAAATAGAAATATAAGGAGAATGAATTATGGAAAATAAATTATATGTTTTTGGACATAAAAAACCAGATACAGACTCAATAGCATCAACAATAGTATTTGCAAACCTACAAAAAGAATTAGGAAAGAATGCTGTTGCATATAGATTAGGAGATATAAGCAAAGAGACTCAATATGCTTTAGACACATTCAAAGTAGAAGCACCAGAGTTACTAGAAAAAATTGAAGAGAATAGCGAAGTAGCACTAGTAGACCACAATGAATTTGCACAAAGTGTTGAAGGAATAGAAAAAGCAAGAATAAAAATGGTTGTAGACCATCATAAAGTAAAATTCGAAACAACAGAGCCATTATACTGTATAGAAGAGCCTGTTGGATGTACATCAACAATATTATACAAGTTATATAAGCAAAATGATGTAAAAATCGAACCAAAAATGGCTGGATTGATGCTTAGTGCAATAGTTTCAGACACATTATTATTCAAATCACCAACATGCACAGAGGAAGATAAAACAATCGCTAAAAAATTAGCTGAAATTGCAAATGTGGATTTAGAATCATATGGTAAAGAAATGCTAAAAGCAGGAACAGACATAAGTGAATTTACACCATTCCAAGTAATCAACATAGATTCAAAAGAATTCAATGATAAAAACGCAAAATTCGAGATTTCACAAATTAATGCAGTAGATTTAGATTCTGTATTTAGCAGACAAGCTGAATTAGAAGAAGCAATTAACAAAGAAATAAAAGAGAAAAACTTAGATTTCTATATGTTTGCTGCAACAGATATATTGAATGCTAATTCAAAAATTATAGCTATGGGTAACAAAGCTGGAACAGTAGAAAAAGCATTTGGTGTAAACCTAGATAACAATACTGCAATGTTAAACAACGTTGTATCAAGAAAAAAACAAATGTTACCAAACATTTTAAATAATTTAGACTAATCAGAGGCCCCTTACTAAAAAAGTAAGGGGATTTTTGACGGAAAATCAATGAATAATATGAACTGATAACAAGATAAAAACTGTTATCAGTTTTATGTGTTGTAACTGTATAAAACACATAAACTTCTTTTTTCGATTTGGAACTTTAGTTAGAAGATAACATGGATGCAGAATTGATAAAAAATACACAGGATTAACAGATGAAGAAATAGAAAAATTACGAAACAGATAGTATAATTCTCTACAAAAATCTTGCTTCTTGGAGCAAATTAATATATACTAAAAACATAAATCCTACAAAATAAGGAGAAAAAAATGTCAGAAGTAAAATGGACCAACGAACAATTAAATGCAATAACTAAGAAAGACTCAAACATATTAGTAGCAGCTGCTGCACGGAAGTGGAAAGACGGCTGTATTAGTCGAGCGAATTATAAGAAAAATAATAGAAGATAAAGTAGATATAGATAAAATTTTAGTAGTTACATTCACAAATGCAGCTGCTGCAGAGATGAGAGAAAAAATACTAGAGGCAATTTACAAAAAAATAGAAGAAAATCCAGAAGATGAGAACCTTCAAAAACAGGTAATACTTTTAAACAAAGCAAGTATTTCTACTATACACTCATTTTGTTTAGACGTAATAAAAAACAATTTTTATGAAATAGATGTGTCTGCAAATACAAGAATTGCAGATGATTCGGAAATTCTGCTTTTGCAACAGGAAGTGATTGATGATTTATTCGAAGAAAAATATGAAGAAGAAGACTCGAATTTTATAAAGCTAATAAAGACCTATACAAAATATAATCAAGATGAAGTATTAAAAGATTTAATTTTAAGAGTCTATTCATATATTCAGGCATCTCCATTTCCAGAAGAATGGCTAGAAGAGCAAATAGGAAAACTTAACATAGAAGATAATACAAACTTTTCGGATACTGTATGGGGAAAGATAATAACAGAAAATGCAAATCAGATATTAGAGGATTCAATATTAAAATTGCAAAACATTAGAACTAAAATGACACGCTTTCCTGAACTAGATAAATTTACAGCAAAAATAGAAGATGACATAGACAAATATACATATATACAAAACAATTTATCTGACTGGGATACGACAGTAGAGGCGATAAATACATTAAAAAATGCTATATGGACAAAAGATCAGAAAATAACAAATGATTTAAAAGATGAAGCAAAAGATGTAAGAGAAAGCACAAAAGATGAATTCAAGAAAGTAAAAAAATTGATGAATTGTTCATCAGAAGAAGCTGTGCAAGATATAAAATATATGTATCCAATATTAAAAATGCTAAAAGACTTAATATTAGAATTTTCTCAAAAATTCTACCAAAGAAAAAGAGAAAAGAACATTATGGATTTTAGTGATATGGAACATTTAGCTCTAAAGATACTTGTAAAAAAAGATGAGAATGGAAATGTTGTAAAATCAGAAATAGCAAAGAAGTATGAAAACAAATTTGAAGAGATTGCTATTGACGAGTATCAAGACAGTAACTTAGTTCAAGAATATATTTTAACAAGTGTATCAAGAGGAAATAATATCTTTATGGTTGGAGATGTAAAGCAAAGTATTTATAAATTTAGACAAGCAAGACCAAAGTTATTTTTAGATAAATATGACAGTTACAAATTAGATCCAGTAAATGGAGAAAATAGAAAAATCCAACTATTTAAGAATTTTAGAAGTAGAAGTAATATACTGGACTTTACGAATTTAGTATTTGAAGACATAATGAGCAGAGAGTTAGGAAATATAGAATATAATCAAGATGAATATTTAAATTTAGGAGCAAATTTTGAAACAATACAAAATCAAGATTATAAAACAGAACTAGAGATATTAGACTTATCAGAAGAGAATGATGACATTTGGAAAACAGATGAAGAAGAAACAGAAGAAGAACAGGAAAAAGTAGAAGACGTGGTCCTAGAAGCAAGATTCGTGGCTAGAAAAATCAAAGAACTAATAGATGATAAGTATCAAATTATAGACAAAAAAACAGGAAGAAGAGATATTCAATATAAAGATATAGCAATACTTCTACGAACATCATCAGGGGTTGCAAATGTGTATGAAAAGGAAATATCTGAATTAGAAATTCCTGTCTATAGTGATAGCTCGAGCCAATATTTGCAGTCAGTGGAAATAGAAACAATAATGTCATTATTAAGAATAATAAACAATCCAATGCAAGATATTCCACTTGTAACAGTTATGCGTTCGCCAATAGGAAACTTTACAGACAATGAGCTAATAGAAATACGAATGGCGGACAGAAACTCAAGTTTTTATGAAGCACTTTTAAAGTCAGATTTAGAAAAAGCTCATAGATTTTTAGCTCTGTTAAAAGAACTTAGAGAAGATGAAGAATATATGACATTAGATGAATGGATTTGGAACATATATACAAAAACAGGTTATATGAACTATGTGAATTTAATGCCAAATGGAGCTTTGAGAGTATCTAATTTAAGAATGTTATTCGAAAGAGCAAAACAATATGAAGAAGCTAGCTTTAAAGGACTTTACAATTTTATCAACTTCATAGATAAAATAAAATTCAACCAAGAAGACTTAAAAGCTGCTAAAATAATAGGCGAGAACGAAAATGTTGTTAGAATAATGACAATTCACAAGAGTAAAGGATTAGAATTCCCAGTTGTCATACTTGCAGGAGTGGGCAAACAATTCAACTTCAGGGACTTAAATGGAAAAATACTATTGGATCAAGATTTAGGAATGGGACCACAATACATAGATTCAGATAGATATATAGAATTTAAAACATTGGCAAAAAAAGCATTAGCAATAAAGGCAAAAAATGAAGCAATATCAGAGGAAATGAGAATTTTATATGTTGCGTTAACAAGGGCAAAAGAAAAGCTAATAATTGTGGGAAGACAAAAAGATGTAAATAAAAAAATGTCAGAAAAACAAAAATTGTTAGAGATATACTCTACAATAGACGACAATAAGATAAATCCATATCTATTGCAAAAATATAAAACATATTTAGACTGGTTGGAACTAATCTATTTAAAAGAAGGAGTTGCAAACACAAAAAATCTATTTACAGTAAATATAAACAAAAGAGAAAAAACTTCTGTAAAAATAGAAAATGAAGTAGAGGATATTTCTGAAAAAATAATTGAGGAATCAAATAAGAATAATGATGAACAAGAAAAAGAAAAGATAAAAGAAATTTTAAACTGGCAATACAAACATCAAAGTATTGAGGGAATACCAACAAAAACATCTGTAAGTAAATTAAAAGAGGAAAGAGAACAAGAAATACAAATAACGCAAGAGCCAAAGTTCATAAATGAAGAAGCAAAAACAAAACTTACAGGAGCACAAAAAGGAACTTTAATACATTTATGTCTGCAAAAAATGAGAGAAACAGAAGAGTACAATTTAGAAAAAATAACTGAATTGATAGAAGGATTAAAAGATAAAGAAATAATAACAGAAATTGAAGCACAAAACATAGACAAAGAAAAATTACTGGAATATACAAATTCGCAACTTTGGACAGAATTAAAACAAGCAAAAGAAATACATAAAGAACATCCATTTTACATTAATATAAAGGCAAGTAGAATATATAATCAAATAAATAAGGAAGATGATGAAAACATACTAGTTCAAGGTGTAATAGACTTATTTTTCATTGACAAAGATGATAAATTGATATTGGTGGATTATAAAACAGATTATGTTCAACACGAAAATGAATTAGTAGAAAAATACAAAGGACAGCTTGACCTTTATAAGGAAGCATTAGAACAATCTTTAGATAAAAAGGTAGATAAAATGTGCATATATAGTGTGTACTTAAACAAGTTAATAGAAATTGGAATATGATATAAAATTTTAGAATTATAAAATTCTTAGTGTTACTATATTATCTTTTTCAAAGTTCTCGTTCAAACAATTTCGCAAGGATTTCTAAATGAGTTTTACGGCACCCTTCCACGTATGGATTCATAACTGAATCCACCTGAACTCTTTCCGTAAAACTTTATTAAAAACTCCTAGGCTCAATCATTTTCAATTCGACCTTCTCAAAATATAATATAGTAATACTAAGACTAAGAAAAAATAAAATTAGAATGCAAATAAAATATTACACGAAAGGAGCAATTATGCGTTTAGACAAATTTTTAAAAGTATCAAGAATAATAAAAAGAAGAACAGTTGCAAACGAAGCGGCAGACTGTGGTAGAATATATGTAAACGGAAAAGCTGTAAAACCAAGTTATGAAGTAAAAGTAAATGATATAATAGAAACAAAATTTGGAGATAAAACAACAAAATTTAAAATCATATGCATACCAACAGTACAAGGTAAAAATATGCCAAAGCTAGTAGAAGAGATAGAATAGCAAGAGCAAGGAAGAAATTCCTTGCTTTTATATTGAAAAAAATCTCTGTGCGTGATAGAATATGACATATGTTAAAGAAAAGTTGGAGGAATATATATGTCAGAATTTGTACATTTGCATGTGCATAGTGAATTCAGTTTACTAGATGGAGCAAATAGAATAAAAGACTTACCAGTAAGAGCAAAAGAACTTGGAATGAAGGCAATGGCTATAACTGACCACGGTGTTATGTTTGGAGTAATTGACTTTTACAAAGCCTGTATGGCAAATGGAATAAAACCTATCATAGGATGTGAAGTATATGTTGCTCCAAGAAAAAGGACTGACAAAGATCCAAATATAGATGCAAGATACAATCACTTAATTCTTCTTGCAAAAGATAACGAAGGATATAAAAATTTAACAAAGTTAGTATCAATAGGATTTACAGAGGGATTTTATTACAAACCTCGTATAGATAAAGAAGTATTAGAAAAATATCATGAAGGCTTAATATGTTGTAGTGCATGTTTAGCAGGAGAAATACCACAGGCAATATTAAAAGGAGATATGGAAGAAGCAGAAAAAGCAGCAATGTGGTTTAAAAATATATTTGGAGAAGACTACTATTTAGAGATACAAAATAACGGAATAAATGAACAAGTCTTAGTAAATCAAAAGCTAGTAGAATTATCGCATAAGCTAGACATACCATTAGTTGCAACAAATGATTCACATTATCTAAAAAAGGAAGATGCATACAACCACGAGATATTGCTATGCATACAGACTGGCAAGAAAATTACAGATGATGACAGAATGAGATTTGAAACAGATGAACTTTATATAAAATCACCGGAAGAAATGAGTGATTATTTCTCGGGCGTGCCAGAAGCAATAGAAAACACAGTAAAAATAGCAGACAAATGCAATGTAACATTTGAGTTTGGACATACAATACTTCCAAACTATGATGTGCCAGCAGAATATGCAACTCACTATGATTACTTGAAGAAATTATGTGATGATGGAATAAAAAATAGATATGGAGAAAATCCATCACAAGAAATAATAGATAGAGAAAATTATGAACTAGAAGTAATCAAAAAAATGGGTTATGTAGATTATTTCTTAATTGTATGGGATTACATACATTATGCTAAAACTCAGAATATACCAGTAGGGCCAGGAAGAGGCTCTGGTGCAGGATCAATTGTCGCATATGCCATAGAAATAACTGACATAGATCCAATAAAATATGGATTAATATTTGAAAGATTCTTAAATCCAGAGAGAATAAGTATGCCCGATTTTGACGTTGACTTCTGTTACGAAAGAAGACAAGAAGTAATAGACTATGTTGGCAGAAAATACGGTCAAGACCACGTTTCTCAGATAATAACATTTGGAACAATGTCTGCAAGAATGGTAATTAGAGATGTAGCAAGAGTGTTGGATGTTCCATATGCAAATGCTGACAAACTTGCAAAAATGATACCAAATGAGATTCATATTACAATAAAAAAAGCACTAGAACAAAACAAGGAATTGGCAGACGAATATGAAAACAATCCAGAAACAAAAAGGTTACTAGACATTGCAATGGCATTAGAAGGAATGCCAAGACAGGCTTCAACTCACGCTTGTGGAATTGTTATAACAAAAGATCCAGTTGTAACATATGTTCCTTTGTATGAAAGAGATGGAGTAGTTTCAACTCAATATATAATGACAACACTAGAAGAACTGGGACTTCTAAAAATGGACTTCTTGGGGTTAAGAACTCTAACAGTTATACAAGATACAATAGATCTTGTAAAAAAGGACAAAGGAATAGATGTAGAGTTTGATGCAAATATGAACGATCCAAAAGTCTTTAAGCAATGGCAAGAAGGAACTTCAATGGGAATATTCCAGTTTGAAAGCCAAGGAATGACTAACTTCATGAAGGAGCTTAAGCCAGACTGTCTAGAAGATATAATAGCCGGAGTTTCTTTGTACAGACCAGGACCAATGGACCAGATTCCAAGATATATAGCAAACAAAAAAGATCCAGAACACGCAGTATATACACATCCATCGTTAAAACCAATATTAAAAGTTACATATGGATGTATGGTTTATCAAGAACAAGTTATGCAAATAGTTAGAGATTTAGCAGGATATTCGTTAGGAAGAGCTGACCTAGTTCGTCGTGCAATGGGAAAGAAAAAGCTAGATGTAATGGCAAAAGAAAGACAAATCTTCATAAATGGACAAGTTGACGAAAATGGAAATGTTATAGTTCCAGGTTGTGTAAGAAATGGAATAGACGAGGTATCAGCAAATAAAATATTTGATGAGATGGCGGAGTTTGCAAAATATGCATTTAACAAGTCGCACGCAGCTTGCTATGCAGTAGTTGCATACAGAACAGCATATCTAAAAACATATTATCCAAATGAATTTATGGCAGCAATGTTAAACAGCTTTTTAGGAAATCTAGACAAAATACCAGAATATATAGATGAATGTAAAAGATTAAAAATAGATATTTTAAAGCCAGACATAAATAAAAGCTTTACAAAATTCACAGTAGACGATGGAAAAATCAGGTTTGGTTTAGGAAGCATAAAAAATGTAGGAATAGCAGCAGTTGATGCAATAGTTCATAATAGAGAAAAAGATGGCGAATATAAGAGCTTTACAGACTTCTGTGAAAGAATGGAAGGGGAAGCTGTTAATAAAAAGTGCATAGAAAGTTTAATAAAAGCAGGAGCTTTTGATAACTTTGCAGAAACTAGAAGTACGCTAATGGCTTCGTTTGAAGATATATTAGATACAATAAGTGGAATGTCAAAAAAGAATATACAAGGACAAGTATCAATGTTTGACTTTGGAAAAACAGAAGAGTCAAATGATATGGAAAAACTAAAATATAATTATACAACACTAAAAGAATACACAGATCAAGAACTACTATCAATGGAAAAAGAAATGCTTGGAATATACATATCAGGACATCCTCTTGAAAAATATAGAGAACAAATCGCAAAACAAGCTAATATAAACACTTTGCAAATCAGAGAGTCTGAACAGATATCACAAGCAGAAATGGAAAATCCAGAGCTATTAGATAATAGAGGACAATTTAAACTGTTACAAGATGGGCAATTTGTTAAATTTGCAGGAATAATAACATCAATCAAAAAGAAATATACTAAAAATAATAAGATAATGGCATTTGCAACGTTAGAAGATTTATATGGCAGCATAGAAGTAATAATCTTTGAAAATTGTTATCTACAATGCTCAAACGAGTTGATAGATGAGAATATAGTATTAGTAGAAGGTAGATTAAGTATTAGAGAAGACGAAGATACAAAAATAGTTGCAAGAGAAATAAAAAAATTCGAAGATACAAAATCAAAAAGCTTGTATATAAACATAACAAATTTATCTGAAGAAAAGAAAAATCAATTAAGAGGAGCATTGAAATTCTTTACAGGAGATAAAAATAATGTGCCAGTTGTAATAATAAATGGAGAAAGAAATGATCCTGCTGGTGGACTATATGTGACAAAAGATATTCTAGAAGAACTTCAGGAAATAGTTGGACAAGAAAACGCAAAAATAGAATAATGTCGAAACATGCTTGGCGGTAAAAATATGTAAAATCATAGAAAGACCTAAAATATTAGATTTTTAGCTAACATTTTAGGCCTTTTTTGCATTCCAAAAATTTTTTAATTAAATATATAATTTAATAAAATTTTACTATCTCTATTTATAG
>ERZ772893.1121-NODE-1121-length-29038-cov-12.272091_pt1 | contig 29038 bp, 30 predicted proteins | sample MGYA00511482_ERZ772893 | MGnify/ENA primary metagenome ERZ772893 (study PRJEB29015, sample SAMEA2737687) | human gut metagenome | biome: human gut; feature: human-associated habitat; material: faeces | place: China | collected 2012 ... | reverse complement strand
AGCTGCTCACCCTGCAATCCAGAAGGCTGTTGCTGCACAGGACAGGGGAGAATGTGGATGGGTTCTGTCTGCTGGGAGGAGATTTCTTCCCCAGAGAAAACGTCTTTGCCGAACAGATGACCATCTGGCGCACGATGCCAATCAAGAAAAATGAACCGGTGGTGTTTGTGCCCTGTCGTCATGACCCGGCTAAACAATTCTGGCGGGAGTTCCCGGCGGTCTTTTGTCAGGGCAGCGGGCATCGCCCGGGCGTTGTATGCTGGATCGAAAAGCTGCAGGAAAAGAGATTGAAACTTCTGGATCCCCGCAGAAAGGTACATTTCCGCATCTCCGGTGTCCAATATGGTGATAAGGACTTCTTTGTAAATGATTCTTTCAGCGACAGCCTGACCTTTCAGGCAGGGATTCTGGATGAGATAGGGCGTCCGTGGCAGAGTCGGATCGTCAGAGAAATCGAGCGCTGTGAACAGACAGCGGCGCTGGTCGGACATTTTGCGCAGGAACTGGCAATTGCCGCCGGTGACCGGAATGAAAATGCAGGCGGCGCGGTTCGTGCACAATTCTACTTTACAGTGGATCAGCCTTTTCGGCAGTGGCTGCAGGCGATCGACCCGGAGCAGGACGACCCGGATGAGGCAGCGCTGCGCTGGCAGGCGCAGGCGCGAAACATCGCGGAAAAGCTGGGAAAACAGATGGTGATGGAGGCCGGAAATGCCGCCCTGAAGGGACACCGCATTGTGGTGGATAAGGATAAAAAGACCGAGCGCACCATCCTGTATACCTCGCCAAAGGTCTATAACCGTTTCCGCACAAGGCTTTGGGAGATCTATCCCAAAACAGAACCATAAAGGGGGAATTGTATGAAAACACAGGACGTCAAACTATATGCGGCGCAGCAGTTGCACAGGCTTCAGGCTCTGCCGGACAACCAGCGGCGGGCAAAACTGGCAAAGCTGCGTCGGGGCATCGGCCACGTACCCGGAGAGCTGCCGGAACTGTGGGGAAGCTTTTTGCTGGAAATGCCGGAAAGCTTTCAGGGCCGCAGTGCTCCCTCGGCGGCAGAGTGGGCGGTTTACCTCGCCCTGACCCTGTATGCTATGCATCAGCAGGGGAACGACCAGCCCATGAACCGCCCGGGCAATACGCTGGGCCGGGCGGTGCGGCAGCTGGCAGAGCGGAACACCCCTGCCGGACAGGACTGGACCGAGGCCAGCGTGCTGCGGCGGTTCAATGCGCTGGCCACCGCAGAAGAGATCACCGAGATCAGCCACCATCTGCGGGGCATGATCCAGCTGTTGAGCGCCGCAAAGGATGGCGGCATCCCGCTGGATTATCCGCAGCTTGCGGCAGACCTGTATGAATTGCAATGCGCTGACCCGCGATATGCGCAGACCCCCGCCAATGTCCGTCTGCGGTGGGGACAGGACCTGTACCGCGACCCGAAGCCTGCACCGGATGAGAAAGAAAAGGAGAATTGATCATGAATAAGCGCCTGTATGTTGATTTCCACATTTTGCAGACCGTACCGCCCAGCTGCATCAACCGGGACGATACCGGCAGCCCAAAAACGGCAGTGTACGGCGGTGTGCTCCGCGCCCGGGTATCCTCGCAGGCATGGAAGCATGCCATGCGCGCAGCCTTTGCGGAGAATGCCCGGCTGGACGTGGGCAAGCGCACCAAAAAGGCCGCCGATCTGGTGAAGGAGCAGATCCTTGTGCTGGTTTCGGATGCGGATGCAGACAAGCTGGCAAAGAAAGCGCTGGACAGTGCGGGCATCAAGAGCGATGATAAAGGCACCAAAGCCCTGTTCTTTATGAGCTCTGCGCAGGCAAAGGCATTGGCAGAGCTGGCTGTGGCGGGCAGCACTGACAAAAAAGAATACCAGAAGGCCCTGAAAGCAACCCCTTCAATGGATATGGCACTGTTTGGCCGCATGGTGGCAGATGACCCTTCTCTGAACTATGATGCCGCTGCGCAGGTGGCGCACAGTATCTCTACCCATGCCGTGCAGAACGAGTACGATTACTTTACCGCCGTGGATGACTGTCAAGCAGAGGACAACGCCGGTGCAGGCCATCTGGGCACGGTGGAGTACAACTCCTCCACCCTGTACCGCTATGCCACAGTGAACGTGATGGAGCTGGCCGGGCAGCTGGGTGCAGCGCAGACCGCGGAAACGGTGCGGGCCTTTGGTGAGGCGTTCCTCTTCTCCATGCCCACCGGCAAGCAGAACACCTTTGCAAACCGCACTCTGCCGGATGCGGTATATGTGACCCTGCGGGAGGATCAGCCGGTGAACCTGTGCGGCGCATTCGAGCGGGCCGTGCCCCGCAGTGCGCAGGGGTATGCCGCGCCTTCCAAGGCGGCACTGGAACAGTATGCGCAGCAGATGTACAGCAGCTTTGCCGAGGCCCCGGCGCAAAGCTTTACCGTGGGCAGCGGGCTGGAGGAACTGGCTCCGGCACAGACGGCAAAGGCTATGCTGGACGCACTGGAAAAGGCTGTCCGGGATGCACTTGCCGGAAATGAGGTGGGGTAATGGCAACGCTGTTGCTTCGGCTGGCAGCGCCTTTGCAGGCGTGGGGCGCAGACTCTAAATTTGAGACCCGCAAGACGGGCCGTGAACCCACCAAGAGCGGTGTGATCGGCCTTTTGGCGGCAGCTCTGGGGCTGCGGCGGGACGAGCGCGAAGCACTGCTCCGATTGACCGGGCTGCGGTTCGGCATCCGCGTGGAGCGGGAAGGGCAGCTGCTGGTGGACTACCACACGGCAAAGACGCAGGATGAAAAGACCTCTTATGTGACCTACCGCCATTATTTGCAGGACGCCGTGTTTCTGGCCGGTATTGAAAGCGAGGATGCCGCCCTTTTGCAGCAGCTGCAGCAGGCGCTGCTACACCCGGCGTTTCCGCTGTATCTCGGCCGCCGCTGCTGCCCGCCTACCCTGCCGCTCTGTCTGGGAGTACGCCCGGGCAGCTTGCAGGAGGTGCTGCAAGCGGAACCGCCCCTGTGTCCGGGACGGCAGAGCCGGATCTTGTTGGACGCCGACCCGCTGGAGCCGGGCACGGCTCCGCAGCGGGATGTGCCGGTGAGCTTTGACCCGCATCATCGGCAGTACGGCTACCGCTCGGTACGGGAGCTTTGGCAGAAAGTGCCGGACAGCCCGGAGACTACGGAGCACGATCCGTTCCGGGAATTGTAAAAAGGGGGCGAGAGAATGTATTTATCACGGGTAGAACTAGATCCCACCCGCCGCAGCACCATGGCTGCGCTGTCGGCACCGCCAAAACTGCATGGCGCAGTGGAAAGCGCTTTTGCAGGGGAGCGCCGCCGCAGACTGTGGCGGCTGGATCGTCTGGGAGAGCGGTTGTATCTGCTGCTGCTCAGCGAAGATGCGCCAGAGCTGTCCGGCGTGGTGGAGCAGTTTGGCACCGGAGCGGCTGCGGAGACCCGCAGCTACGACCCGCTTTTGCAGCGGGTGGAGCCGGGCAGCTGCTGGCAGTTTCGGCTGACCGCAAACCCCACCAAAAGCTGCAAAGACCCCCAAAACCCCGCAGCGCGGGGAACTGTAGCCGCACATTGCACGACACAGTACCAGAAGCAGTGGCTGTTGGATCGCGCCGCAAAGCACGGCTTTGCCCTGCGGGAGGAGGAATTTACCGTGACCTGGGTGCAGTGGCAGCACTTTGCCAAGCACGGCACCCGGCCGGTGACCCTGTTAGCAGTGACCTATGAGGGCATTTTGCAGGTGACCGATGCAGAGCAGTTCCGGGCACTGCTGTGTCAGGGCATGGGGCGCGGCAAGGCCTATGGCCTTGGACTGATGACCGTTATGCGCGGAGGAAACTGAGATGGACGAGATGCCGGGCATGATCCGGCCGGACCTGCAGGCGCTGCCGCAGGTGAAAGACCGGATGACCTTTCTGTATCTGGAACACTGCACCCTTGGCCGACAGGACGGCGCAATCACCGTTACAGACGAAAAAGGGATCGTTCAGATCCCGGCGGCGGGCATCTCGGTGCTGCTGCTGGGGCCGGGTACACGGGTGACCCACCGTGCCATGGAACTTATGGGTGACACGGGCGTGGGTGCTGTCTGGGTAGGTGAGCACGGTGTACGGTATTACGCCCATGGCCGTCCCCTGACCACCCACTCGCAGCTGTTGCTGCGGCAGGCAGAGCTTGTCAGCAACACCCGCAAGCACCTGGATGTGGTACGCAAGATGTATCAGCTCCGTTTCCCGGACGAAGATATCTCCCGGCTGACTATGCAGCAGCTGCGGGGACGCGAGGGCAGCCGTGTGCGGCAGGTATACCGCAAAGCTTCCAAGGATACCGGTGTTCCGTGGAGCGGCCGACTGTACCGCCCGGAGGATTTTGCATCGGGAGATGCCGTCAATCAGGCGCTTTCTGCCGGGCACGCCTGTTTGTACGGTCTGGCGCACGCGGTGATCGTGGCATTGGGCTGCGCCCCGGGTCTTGGCTTTGTTCATGTGGGGCACGAGTGCTCCTTTGTGTACGATATTGCCGACCTGTACAAGGCCGAGGTGACCATTCCCATCGCCTTTGAAGTGGCGGCACAGGCTCCGGACGACCTGCCGGCCGTAGTGCGCCGCCGGGTGCGGGATGCCATGGTAGAGCATCATATTCTGGAGCGCATGGTGCACGATATCCGGTATCTGCTCCTGAATGCGGATGAGCGGGAACAGGAGCCGGAAGCTGTTTATCTGTGGGACAACAAAGTGGGCACTGTGGCCAACGGCATCAATTATTTTGAAGAAGAGGGTGATGAAACATCGTAGTTCTCACCATGACGAACTGCCCGCCAAAACTGCGCGGGGATCTGTCCAAATGGTTGTGCGAGATCAACACGGGCGTTTATGTGGGCAATGTGAGCAGCCGCGTGCGGGATGCCTTGTGGGAGCGGGTGTGTCAGAACCTGAAAAACGGACAGGCAACACTGGTGTTCACCACGGCGGGAGAGCAGCGGATGGATTTTCGCACCCACAATACCGCATGGGAAACCGTGGACTTTGACGGGATCAAACTGATGCGACGACCGCTGCCGCAGGCCGAACAAAACCAAATCGACCTGAAACCCGGGTTCAGCAAAGCGGCACAGCAGCAAATGGCGCGGAAAGCGGGCAGAACAAAGCCGAGCACAGGCAATTACACCGTGATCGATCTGGAAACCACCGGCCTGAAAGCCGCGTCCGATTCCATCATCGAATATGGAGCGCTGCGGGTCCGGGACGGTGTACCGGTGGAGGAGCTGACCATGCTGGTCTGCGTGGAAGAAAACGTTCCGGCAGAGATCACAGCCCTGACAGGACTCAGCGCTGCGGAATTGCAGCAGGGAACAGAACCACGGGAAGCGCTGAATAGCTTTTTGTTGTTTATTGACAAAGACCCACTGGTAGGACATAATATTGCCTTTGATCTGGAGTTTCTGCGCATGACCTGCAAACGATATGGCTTTCCGGCACCGACCAACCGCCAGATCGACCTTGCACAACTTGCCCGCCGAAACCTTACAAGGATCGCAAATTACAAGCTGGTGACGCTGGCACAGCATTTTCAGCTGGCAGAAAAAGTGGAGCATCGCGCACTGCCGGACTGCCGTCTGATACAACAGGTTTATTGCAAACTGAAGGAAACAGCGGTACAATAGCAACAGGAGACACGGTGCTACGGGATCTTTTTAGTCTTTTCCCCGCATACGCGGGGGTGATCCTTCCTACTCAAGTGAAAGTTGGTCGCAAAGCGACTTTTCCCCGCATACGCGGGGGTGATCCTGGGGCTCTGGGTCTGTCGGCCCATCGAATTATCTTTTCCCCGCATACGCGGGGGTGATCCTCAGGAAATCTATGCACAGGGAACGGCACAGGACTTTTCCCCGCATACGCGGGGGTGATCCCTGGTGATGCATACATGGGTGCAGACCTGAGCAACTTTTCCCCGCATACGCGGGGGTGATCCTTACAGCCAACAGCAAGGATGGACAGCAGGCGGCTTTTCCCCGCATACGCGGGGGTGATCCCATGCGTTCCAAGCCCTGTTGATATGTGTGGTCCTTTTCCCCGCATACGCGGGGGTGATCCCAGAGAGTGGCAAGAACACATGTCAAACACGGCCTTTTCCCCGCATACGCGGGGGTGATCCCAGACCTTGAACCAATCTACAAAAAAAATGCACTTTTCCCCGCATACGCGGGGGTGATCCCGATCTCGGGTGCAAGCATGGGCGCACCATCCTCTTTTCCCCGCATACGCGGGGGTGATCCCAACCAGCACAGGAGCCAGATGGACAAGTTTAACTTTTCCCCGCATACGCGGGGGTGATCCCCGCCAGCGGCTACCCCATCGGAAAGGCGCTCCCTTTTCCCCGCATACGCGGGGGTGATCCCTATTAAGAAAAGTGCAATATGTATGGAAACCGGCTTTTCCCCGCATACGCGGGGGTGATCCCAACATGGCGCAGTTTGAGCCTGCCTTCATCATCTTTTCCCCGCACATGCGGGGGTGATCCTTATCAGTTCGCCCAGCAGGAGGACAAAACTGCCTTTTCCCCGCATACGCGGGGCTTACAAAAAAGAACCACGGGCGCAACGGAAAGTGAAATGATATTTCTGGAAAGGAGAACTCTGCAATTTTATCGCCCGCCCAGGCTGCTATCAAGAATCCCCGCAAGTGATCGCGTAAGGGCTTGAACCGACACAAATAAAGCATAACAAATACCCCTCGGTTTCCTGCTGCGGAAGCCGAGGGGTATTTTGCGTATTAAGGGTGGAACGAATGCGCACTGTGATTTTATTCTGCCTTCAGGCGGAGCAAGGTGCCGGACTTTCCAATGCGGTAAAAGCCTGCGCTGCCGTCCACGCCGAAGTGCTTTTGCAGCATCCGCTGCTCTGCACGATCTGGCTCGACCACCACAAGGCAGTCGTACTGGCTGAGCAGGTTTTCCAGAGTATAATTTACCAGCATGGATACCAGCCGCGCCCCAACGGTGGCCGCGGCAATGCGGGCAAAATTTTCGCCGGGCTGCGCGCAGCACCGCTGCGTATTCCAGAAATTTTTCCGGCGGCTGGTAGGCGGGGATCAGGACACAACAGTTCTGTTTCATGGCACAAGTTCCTTTTTAACATACAAAAGAAGAACTGAAACGGTCTGGTTATAGAATAGCAGTTTCTACAACAATTTTTAACAGAGAAAGGATGCGATGAAAAAGCCCGGCGGCTCCGTAAGAAACTGCCAGGCTTTTACGATGAAGAAGAAGTTTTATGCGGGTTCCCGCCGAAAAGGCTGCGAGGGCTGGACAGGACAGGCCACCGGTGCATCCGGTGCAAACTGCAGGTATTCCCGCGGGGCAATGCCCAGCAGACCGGCCAGCAGGCCAAAGCGCTTTTGCTCCAGTGCACAGTTGAGCCGGGTGACGGAATCGTTGTAGATCAGGCTGCTGGTATAGACCATCCGGCTGTAGCAGTTGGCCGCTTCCATGCAGCGCTGGTAGGCGGGGTCTGCTTTCAGGGAAGGGTGGCTCTCGGCCGCAACGGTGATGTAGGACATGGCCTGTGCAAGATGCTGCTCCTGTTCCAGCACCTGCGCCGGTGTGGACAGGGCATTGATGGAGGGTGGCAGCAGCACCAGCTGGGCCGAAAGGCCGTGGGTGCGGGCCAGTTCCAGCAGGGCTTCCAATGCACGGAAGCGGGAAGAAAGCTGCAGGCCGATCTGGTTCATGGCAGTGTTGACATTCTCGTTCAGCTCGCTGAGACGGCGGCGGACATAGCTGAGCCAGACCACGGCCAGCAAAATGACCGGGATGAGCAGAAATGCCATAGAAGACCCTCCCTGAAAAATAAGCTCAGGCGGCAGTAGAACCGTCTGAGCTTACTATAGCGCAAAAGCAGTGCCGACTGGTGCAATTGGCATGAGTCGCCCATAAAATGCATTGAATCGACCTTTTACAGAGAGATGCGCAGCACAAACTGGTCCTGCTGCTGCGAAAAGCTGTACATGCCGCCATACTGCTCCACAATGGCGCAGATGCTGCGCACGCCAAGGCCGTGGCCGGGCTGGCTGGTGATGGGGATGCCCTCGGCACGGAACTGCACCGGGAAGCTGCAGGAGTTTGCGATCTGTAAAAACAGTCTGCCGTCCTTTTGGTAGGCGGTGGTCTCCACAACAGCGGGCTTTCCAGCCTCGCGTTGACGCTGCCCGGCGTGCAGGGCATTTTCCAGCGCGTTGGAAAGCAGCACACACAGGTCGCTGTCCGGCAAAGGCAGCACCACCGGGATGGCGGCATGCACCCGGAAGTCGATGCCGCTGTTCTGCGCGCGGGTTGCAAAGGCCGAGAGAATGAGGTTTGCGGCCTCATTTTCACAGTAGACGTTCACCTTGCTGGCTTCGATCTCTGCGCACACGCTGTGGATGTATTCCTGCGCGGCTTCGGCACGGCCGTTTTCGATGCAGGCGGAAATGTACTGTAAATGATGGCGCAGGTCGTGGCGGTAGGTGCTGGCCTTGCGCTGGCTTTCCCGCAGGGCATCGATCTCGCGCACAGCCTGCGCTACCTGCAGGTTCAGGCTGTTCTGGGTCTGCTCCAGCTGGCTGCGCAGCTTCTGCTCCTGCGTGGTCTGCAGCACAAAGACCAGATAGGCCAGACTACACACAAAGGGCATGAACTCCACTGCAGCCTGATTGCCGCTGGAGAGCAGATCAGTATAAATGCGGGTAAAGTAGTCAAAGACATAGCTCAGCAGCGGGATCACGCCGAACTGCAGCTGCAGCTTGAGCGAAGAGTGCGACAGCGCGCGCACCGAAGGCGCGATCCAGTGCACCAGTGCCAGCAGCAGCGGCAGGGTGACGACCAGCTCGGTGGCATCCTGCAGCGCGGTGCCGCCTGTCGGGAACAGCGCAATGACCAGCAGTGCGGCCCAGCGCCGCAGCTGGCAGCACAGGTAGGCTGTCAGCACGGCGATCAGTGACCAGAGCACCTTGCGGGTCATGGCGACCAGCAGTATGACCAGCGGCAGGTGGGTAATGACCGGGTAGAGATGTTCTGGATATACTCCATATTTATAAGGAAAGAGCGGTGCGTACGCAGAAAGCTCTCGTGAGGGGTCAGCTGGCGGGCCAGTTCGTCCATGCTGCCGGTGCTTTCCAGCACGGTGCCGTCCACCAGATGGAACAGCAGGGTGCGGCCCAGCACCTCACAGTAGAGCAGCTGGTCCAGATCGATGCGGGAGATGCCGGTCTTGCAGCGCAGGATCAGGCTGCGCTGGTCGGCGCGGCGGCACTCGGCGATCACCGAATCCGTCAGACGGAAAAAGCTGTCCTCCCAGATGGGCTTGAGCTGGTAGAAATAGGCACCCACCACATAGGATTCCACTGCAAACTCGGCGGAGGAAGTGAGAAAGATGATCTTGACGACATTATCGTACTGCCGGATCTCCTTGGCGGCGGTAATGCCGTTTTCGGCCGGCATGATGACATCCAGAAACAGGATATCGTACCGGGTGCCCTTTTCGATCTCGGCCAGCAGATCCAGCGGGCTGTGAAAGACTGTGCACTGGATCTGGACACAGCGCTGGGCGCGATATTTTTCCAGCAGGGCAGAGAGCTGGTCCAGAACTGTTTGGTCATCGTCGCAGAAGGCGATCTGGATCATAACGGGTTTAACACATCCTTTGTTCGCGTCAGCCAGAAATTACAGCTGGGCCTTGCCCATGCAGTAGGTCTGCAGCACATCGTAGTTGTCGTCCAGCACCACAAGGTCGGCATCCTTGCCGATCTGGATGGAACCCTTGCGGTCGTCCAGATGCAGGCAGCGTGCCGGGTTGATGGTGCAGGCGTTCAGTGCATAGTTGAAGGGCACCATGGCCTCCTCCACCAGAATGCGCAGGCCCTTGTTGATGTTCAAAGTGGAACCGGCCAGCGTGCCGTTGTCCAGATGGGCGCTGCCGTCCGGGTAGATGGTGATATGGTTGCCGCCAAAGATGTACTCGCTGCCAATGGGGGTGCCCTTGGCCATCAGTGCATCCGAGATCATGATGGCGTAATCTGGGCCTTTGCTCATGAAGTAGTTGTTCAGGGCAGCAGGGGTGGAGTGGCAGCCGTCGCAGATGATCTCGCCGTACATGGTGCGGATGCGGTAGGCTGCGCCCACCAGACCGTTGGCGCGGTGGGCGAAGGGGGACATGCCGTTGTACACGTGGGTCATGGAGCGGGCACCGTTGGCATAGGCCATCACGGCCTGCTCATAGGTGGCGGCGCTGTGGCCGATGCTGACCACCACGCCGTGCCCGGTCAGGTAATGGGTCAGTGCAAACCCTTCGTCGTGTTCCGGTGCAAGGGTCACATAGCGGATGTGGCCGCGTGCTGCCTGCTGGTAGTGCTTGAACTGCTCCACGCTGGGCTTTGCGATGTACTCCGGAGGCTGTGCGCCCTTGTACTTCATATCGAGATAGGGGCCTTCAAAGTGGATGCCAAGGATCTCGGCACCTTCGTAGCTGCCCTCCATCACGTCGGCCACATTGGCCACGGCGTTGGTCAGCACCTCCACGCTCTGGGTGACGGTAGTGGCCAGAAAGCTGGTCACACCCTCAGAGACGATATGCTTTGCCCAGTAGCGCAGGCCCTCCGGCTTTGCGTCGTTGGTGTCGAACTCGTAGGCACCATGGCAGTGGATATCCATAAAACCGGGCACGATGCGCTTGGAGCCATAGTCCACATCGGCCTGCTTTTCACCATAGGGGAAGATGCCGGTGATCTTGCCCTGCTCCAGCTCGACTGCGGCAGAAATGAACTGGTCGGCGATCCATACTTTTTTGCTCTGGATGATCATATAATCAGCCCTCCGATATCATCATAAAACCTGTATATGCTGCACACGACAGCACAACCATTCTGCAGAAAAGTATAGCATTTTCTGGCGGGAATAACCAGCCTTCGCGCGCCTTTTCAAAAAAATTAAGCTGGAAAATGAAAAAACGATCGCAGTTTGCACATAGAAACAGCGTAAAATCAGAAACCCGGAGCCTTTTTGAGCCGTTTTGGCCGAAAAAAGGTTCCGGGTTTTGTGCATGATCTTTTCAGAGAGCTGTTTTGCAACAGCACCTTAATATGAAGTAAGCCCCAGGCTTACATCCAAAGCCTGATCCACACGTTTCTGATCTTCCGGCGTGATCTGCCCGGCCCGCTCCCGCAGGCGGTGCTTATCCAGCGTGCGGATCTGTTCCAGCAGCACCACGCTGTCCTTGGCAAGGCCGGTATCCGCTGCCCGGATATTGATGTGGGTGGGCAGGCGGGCTTTGTCCAGCCGGGATGTAATGGCCGCAGCGATCACGGTAGGGCTGTGCCGGTTGCCGATCTCGTTCTGCACGATCAGTACCGGACGCACGCCGCCCTGCTCCGACCCCACCACCGGCGAAAGATCTGCGTAAAAAACTTCTCCTCTGTGTACCTCCATGGAATCTCCCTCCCTGCATTTGGAGGATGCGCCCCGCTTATGTGATGCGTCCGGCGCATCTTCGTCTGATCTCAGTATGAGCAGGCTGCGCGCCGGTTATGCAGCGCAGGGGATATTCCATTGTATGCACAAAGGCTTACAGAGTTTCCAGTGTGCAGAAGGCCAGCGCCATGCCGCCCTCGTGGCTCAGAGAGAGCCGGGCGGCAAGGCCATGGGCCTGCATCCATTCCGCCGTCTGGCCGGAAAAATGATAGGAAGGTGCACCGCTTTCCAGCCGGACAGCCTCGATCTCACACAGGGAGAACGGCTCCCGCAGGCCGGTGCCTGCCGCCTTTAAAAAGGCTTCCTTGGCGGCAAAGTTGGCTGCGGCGCTGGCAAGCCGGTGGGCGGCGCTGCGCCCGGCGGGCAGCGGTTCGTCAAGGCTCAGCGCAGCGCGTTCGGCCTCGCCGTACACCCGGCGGATAAAGGCTGCAGCGTGTGCGCCGGTAAGGCTTTTTTCCAGATGCGCGATCTCGCACAGGTCGCAGCCGATGCCATACAGCATAAAGGCCCTCCTTCTGCCGCATTTGCGGCGGTGCAGGCCGTCAGCCTGCAAAATCAGGACCGGAAATTTTATGCAAACTGTGCAAATCCGGTCTGTTTAGCTTGAAGTTTCCTCGCAATTCGTGTACAATGAATGTAGTTCTTCCTAAGGGGGTGTATTCCGTGAGTGGCGAGACCGCTATTTTTTCGATCCACGACAAAAAGGACTATGAGATCCATGAGATCGTACAGCAGGTGTACGATGCTTTAAAGGAAAAAGGCTATAATCCGGTCAATCAGCTGGTGGGCTATATCCTGTCCGAAGACCCCACCTACATCACGACCTACAAGAATGCCCGTGCCCTGATCCGTAAGGTGGATCGGGACGATCTGCTGCAGGCCATGCTGCGCAGCTATCTGAACGTCTGATACCCCTTATCTGCTTCGGCCCCGCTGTCTTTTTAGATGGCGGGGCTTTTTCATAACAGAATGCAGATGCTGTTTACCGTTACAGCCCCTCCGAAGATGGCCAGAGTGAAACGGAGGCCATGCCGATCGTTACGGCCGGAATGGCAGCGTAAAGATCTGGTTTACGACGACCTCATATTCCCACGGTTCCCGGGCCTTGCGCAGCTGCTTTTCCAGCTTTTCAGAGTCCTCAAATTTGTGGATCAGGTAGAACCAGTGTCCCTTCATGCGGCTCACCGCGCACCCGGCGCTGCCGAACAGTTCGGAGTATCCGTGGTAAAGGTCGTCAAGGTATCCGCGCAGCTCTTCCCGTGTGGCCGGTGCGCCGCCGCGTGCTTCACGGAAGAGCGCCGGGTCCGCAATGATGCCGCGCCCCACCATGATGCCGGACAGCTGCGGATACTGCGCTTCCAACGTGTGCAGGTCCGCAGCGGTGGTCACATCGCCATTGTAGCACACGGGCATCCGGCACCCGGGCAGGGCGGCAGCAAAAGCGGCACGGTCGGCCTGCCCGCGGTAGAGCTGGCGCATCACACGCGGGTGGATGGTCAGCTCACAGATGGGATACCGGTTATAGATGTCCAGAATGGCAGCAAATTCTGCCGGCTTTTCCACGCCCAGCCGGGTCTTGACCGAGATCGGCCCTTCCGCATTGGCAAATACGGCGGCAAGAAAAGCGTCCAGCTTGACGGGATCGCGCAGCATCCCGGAACCCTTGCCTTTGGCGGTGACAGTGCCGGAAGGACAGCCGAGGTTCAGGTTCACCTCGGTGTAGCCAAGGCCGCGCAGCTCGCCGATCATCCATGCGGCAAGTTCGCCGTCCTTTGCCAGCAGCTGCGGGATCACCGGTGCGCCGGGGTTTGCCGCAGGGGCAAGCTCGGCCATCTTCTTTTTAATGAGCACCCGGTTCTCCGGCGGGGAGATGAAAGGGGCATAGTAGCGGTCGGCATTGCCAGCAGGGCCGAACCATTTCTGGTGTGCCTGCCGCCACACCCGGTCGGTCAGGCCCTCCATGGGGGCAGCATAGTAATTCATGAGCAAATCTCCAAAGTGTTTGATAGGGATATTGTAACAAAAAACTCCCGCCCTGTGAAGTCACAGAACGGGAGAAGAGAGCTTTTTGAAAGATCAGTCTGCAAACAGCGGGGTGGACAGGTAGCGGTCGCCGGTATCGGGCAGCAGGACCACGATGTTCTTACCGGCATTCTCCGGGCGCTTTGCCAGCTGCAGGGCAGCATAAACAGCAGCACCGGAGGAGATACCCACCAGCACGCCTTCCTTGTGGCCGATCAGACGGCCGGTGGCAAAGGCATCGTCGTTCTCCACGGCGATGATTTCGTCATACACCTTGGTGTCCAGTACGTCCGGCACAAAGCCCGCGCCGATGCCCTGGATCTTGTGTGCGCCTGCGGTGCCCTTGCTCAGCACAGGAGAGGAAGCAGGCTCTACAGCCACCACCTTGACGTTCGGGTTCTTGCTCTTCAGGTACTGGCCCACGCCGGTCACGGTGCCGCCGGTGCCCACGCCTGCCACAAAGATATCCACCTTGCCGTCGGTGTCCTCCCAGATCTCGGGGCCGGTGGTCTCGATGTGGGCCTGAGGGTTGGCCGGGTTCACGAACTGGCCGGGGATGAAGGAATTCGGGATCTTCTTTGCCAGCTCATCGGCCTTGGCAATGGCACCCTTCATGCCCTTGGCACCCTCGCTCAGCACCAGCTCTGCGCCGTAAGCCTTCATCAGCTGGCGGCGCTCCACGCTCATGGTCTCGGGCATCACGATGATGATGCGGTAGCCCTTGGCGGCTGCCACAGCGGCCAGACCGATGCCAGTATTGCCGGAGGTAGGCTCAATGATCACGGAACCTTCCTTCAGCAGGCCCTTTTCCTCGGCATCATCGATCATCTTTTTGGCGATGCGATCCTTGACAGAACCGGCCGGATTGAAGTATTCCAGCTTGGCAATGATGTGGGCAGGCAGCTCCTGCTCCTTTTCAATGTGGGTCAGCTCCAGCAACGGAGTATGACCGATCAGCTGATCTGCGGCAGTATAAATTTTGCTCATTGTAGTTTCCTCCCTGATACAGTTATGGGCACATGTGCCCTGCCGGACGACCCGGTTCTAAAACCTTTATACCAACATTGTTTGTGGGTTTGATGGTATTATAGACCCGTTCTGTGCGGTTGTCAATGGATTTTTTTGAAAAAAGTGGGATTGAAATATTATTTACCCTGTTGTATAATAGGTTAAAAACTCAATCTATAACCAACAAAGGAAGTACACTATTATGATCGTGTCCACCAAAGGGCGCTATGCACTGCGCGTGATGATCGACCTTTCCGAGCATCAGTCTGAAAAATATGTCCCCCTCAAGGAGATCGCTGCCCGGCAGGAGATCTCGGAAAAATATCTGGAAAACATCCTTAAGGTGCTGGTGCAGAACGGCTTTCTGGAGGGCTTGCGCGGCAAGGGCGGCGGCTACCGGCTCACACGCAGCCCGGATCAGTACACCGTGGGCGAGATCCTGATGCTGACCGAGGGCAGCCTTGCGCCGGTGAGCTGCCTGACCCCCAATACGACCCCCTGCTCCCGCATGGCAAACTGCCGCACCTACGAGATGTGGAAGGGGCTGAACGATCTGATCTCCAACTACTTCGGCAATATCACGCTGGCCGATCTCGCCCGGCCTGATCAGGCCGGGAATGACTATGTGATCTGACGGTATTTCTGATAACATGCAAAAAAGCGCACCGGCTTGACCGGTGCGCCTTTTTTTGCACAGTTCTCGGCAAAATGTGCAAATTTTCTTATCCAGAATCACGGTTGATGGATTGGGGCTCCTGCGGTATACTTTACCCTTGATGTGACAATTTACGCTTTTGATCGAGGAAAGGGGAACTTTACTACGAAATATATTTTTCAGTTTGCGCGCATTCTTGCGTTTTGTTTTTTGGGCGAGATCCTTCATGTAGTGCTGCCGCTGCCGGTCCCGGCCAGCGTCTACGGTCTGGTGCTGCTGCTGGCAGCGCTGAACTTCAAGCTGGTAAAGTTGGACGATGTGAAAGAGGTGGGAACCTATCTCACAGGCATCTTCCCGCTGTTGTTCGTGCCCGCTGCCGCCGGTGTGATGGAACTGTGGGCAGAGATGGGCGAGATGCTGCTGCCCATCCTCGTTGCCATTATCCCGGTCACTGTGCTGGTGATGGTGAGTGCAGGCAAGACTACGCAGGCCCTGACCGGCCGCAAGAAAAAGGAGGCTGACAATGACGCAGCTGCTGAATGATTTTTTGTCCGGCTCCGTAGCATGGGGCGTTCTGCTTACGCTGGCCGCGTTTGCACTGGGCACCCTTATCAATAAGGTGACAGGCAAAGCCATTTTTAACCCGCTGCTGCTGGGCAGCATCTTTGTGATCATTTTTCTGTCGGTGTGCAGCATCCCGTATGCAGACTACAAGGCCAGCGCGGCACCGGTGAACTATCTGCTGCTGCCCGCCACCGTGGCACTGGCCATTCCGCTGTATGAAAAGATCGACCTGCTGAAAGAGAACGCCGCCGCCATCATTGCGGGTATCTCGGTGGGCACGCTGGTGAGCCTTGGCAGCGCACTGGCGCTGGCACTGGCGCTGGACCTGACCCGTGAGCAGTATGCCACCCTGCTGCCCAAATCCGTGACCACCGCCATCAGCATGGATGTGGCAGCTGAGCTGGGCGGTATTGCTGCCCTGACCGGTGCGATCGTCATTGTTACCGGCATCGTGGGAGCGCTGCTGGCTGAGACGGTGTGCAAGATGTTCCACATCACCGACCCCATCGCCAAGGGCGTGGGCATCGGAACTTCGGCCCATGCCGTGGGCACCAGCAAAGCTCTGCAGATGGGCGAGGTGGAAGGTGCCATGAGCGGCCTTTCCATTGCGGTGGCCGGTGTGCTGACCGCAGTGCTCTGCCCGGTATTTGTGAACCTGATCCGGTAAACGATTTAAAATAGCCGCTCTGGCTTTTTTCAGTAGAATTTATTTGTTGATCCGGGAACCTCAGTTTACAACAAAAATGAGATAGGCAACCCCTTTCGGGGAAGTCTATCTCATTTTTTCGTTGAGGCTGTTTTTATACGCCGCTGTGTTCCCGTTCATCCTTCAGGATGGCCGTCACGCTCTGCATGGTGCTTACTGCACGATGCAGTTCTTCGTCGCCAAGCTCTGCACGCAGGCGGGCGTAACAGCGCTGCATGAACGCGTGCTCCTCCGCCATCAGCTCCACAGCCTTGCTGGAAAGCTCCACATAGGTGCGGCCCGCTTCACGGTCGGTCTTCCATGCCACAAAGCCCTTGTCCTGCAGCTTTTCAACGGCCTTGGAAAGCTCTGTCACCTTCAGGCCCATCACGGCAGCAAGGTCAGCCAGATAAACCTTACTGTCCGGGTGCTGTTCAGCCTGCATCTTGATGTAATATAAGATCAGGTAATCCGCCCGCTGGATGGTGCTGAACACCTTGTCGATATCAAAATTGTGCAGGAAGAACCATTCTTCCGGGTGATGTTTCAGTTCCACGCTCATCACGTATCCTCCCTGTTATTCCCGCTCATTGCGGCGGATATATTCGTGGGTGCCGCCAAGGCTCTTGTAGGCCGGGCGGATGATCTTGTTTGCGCTGAGCAGCTCTTCAATGCGGTGGGCGCTCCAGCCCATCACGCGGGCCACGGCGAACAGCGGCGTGTACAGCTCCATGGGGATGCCCAGCATATCGTACACAAAGCCGCTGTAGAAGTCCACATTGGGGCTGACACCCTTGAAAATTTTGCGCTCCTCCGCGATCAGCTGCGGGGCCATGTGCTCGATCTTGTTGTAAAGGGCAAGGTCCTTGTCGCGGCCCTTCTCGTGGGCCAGCTGTTCCACATAGCCCTTGAATACCACCTCACGGGGGTCACTGAGGGAGTACACCGCGTGGCCCATGCCGTAGATCAGGCCTTTGCGGTCAAATGCTTCGCCGTGCAGCAGCTTTTTCAGGTAGGCTTCCAGCTCTTCATCGTCCTCGGTGTCGTGCAGGTTTTCGCGGATGTTCTGCATCATCTGCATCACCATCAGGTTGGCACCGCCGTGGCGCGGGCCCTTGAGGGAGCACAGCGCCGCCGCCATGGCCGAGTAGGTGTCGGTGCCGGAGGAGGTGACCACGCGGGTGGTAAAGGTGGAGTTGTTGCCGCCGCCGTGCTCGGCGTGCAGCAGCAATGCCACATCCAGCACGCGGGCTTCCAGCTCGGTGTACTTCATATCCGGGCGCAACATCCGCAAAAAGTTCTCTGCGGTGGAAAGCTCCGGGTCCGGCCGGTGGATGTACATGCTGCCGTCTTTTTCGTAGTGGTTATAGGCATGGTAGCTGTACACGGCCAGCATGGGGAAGATGCCGGCCAGCTGGATGCTCTGGCGCAGCACATTGGAAATTTCCAGATCACCGGCCTTGGGGTCGTAGGATGCCAGTGTGAGCACGCTGCGGGCCATGGAGTTCATGATATCGTGGCTGGGGGCCTTCATGATCACATCACGGGTAAAGTTGGTGGGCATGGTGCGGCACTCGCCCAGCACGCGGCAGAACTCTTCCAGCTTTTCCTGCGTGGGCAGCTCACCAAACAGTAGCAGATAGCCCGCTTCCTCAAAGGCAAAGCGGCTGCCGGACGACCCGCGGATCAGGTCTTTCACGTCGTAGCCGCGGTAGAGCAGCTGACCGTCGGCAGGCTTTTTCACCCCGTCCACATACTGGAAGGCGCGGATATCGGAGATATTGGTCAGACCTGCCAGCACGCCCTTGCCGTTTTCGTCGCGCAGGCCCGCTTTAACGCCAAACTCCTTGTACAGGTCCTTGCTGATGCGGTCGTGTTCGGCGCACAGCGGCTGCTGCTGGTCGAAGTATCCCATTACGTTCTGTAGATGATCCATTGGTAGTTGCTCCTTTCCCATTGCCGTCAGCTTGCGCTCACTTGGCAGGCCATCAGGAAGTTTTCTCTGCGAACAGCCCGGAACTTCAGTCCCGCCCTACTGCCTGTGGCAGCAGGGTACCACCCCCAGGACATTCGCTGGAGAAACTTCCTGCCGTCCTGCCCGAAAAAACCGTATTGATTCGGGACGGCATTCACTTACATTCAGAATACTCTTTCAGATTACAAAAAGGATATTTCGGTGTCAAGGTACTGTTTGTAAATAAAAAAAGAACAAAATCGGAAAGCTGCCGGGTGCGCATTTGCCCTTTAGCGCAGGGGCGGTTTTTGAGACGGTAACGCACAAATAAGGCATCTTCCAGCCGGATCTCAGGGGACTGGCAACAAATAAAGCCACGACGAAACCGCATTTGTAAACGGTTCATCGTGGCTTTTTGTCATATCGAGCAGAGCTGGACAAATCCGAACTATTTCCTGCCAATTCATCGGCAGCCAAAGTATCCTCGAAGCGGACGGTTTGAGAGCCGTCTTTATAATTGAACGTGATCAGCATTCTGTCATCGTAGAGGAAAATGGCGTTCACAAAGATCTCAATCAGTGCCTTGCGCTGCTTTTGATGCGATACATCGAACTTTCTGAATTTCATCAACCAGAATCGGATGAAGTCAGCATTAAAGGAAGGCTTTCTTAGCTTTTCGTCAGCAATTTTGGCGGTCAGTTCATCCTTTTGCGCTTCCAGCGCATCCAAACGCTCTTTGGTCGTCCGGGTGAACAAGCCTTCCTCGATTGCTTTCATCAGGTTGTCCAGTTTTCGGTCCACTTCCCGGAGCTGTTTTTCCAGCAGAGGGATCGCGGTATTCTCCTGATTTTGGAAATCCATGACCAGCTGAACGATTCGTTCAATCACTGCATCATCCTGAATCAGCTTCATCGTCTCCTGAACGACCAGATTTTCCAACCACTCCTTCTGTACGGTTTTCTTGTTACAGCCTTTCTTCTTTTTGGCAGTGGCACATTTATAATAATAGTAGGTTCGCCCGGTAGCACTTGTTCCGCTCTCGCCGAACATCAATGCCCCGCACTTACCGCAGAACAGCTTTGTGGTCAACAAATATTCCTCATCTGCCTTTCCGCGAGCCGGAGCACGTTTGTTTTTCTCCATACGTTTTTGCACACGGTCAAACAAATCCTTGGGAACGATGGCTGGAATTGCATCCGGGACAACGGTATCCCGGAAAGAAAGTTCTCCAATATAGCGGCGGTTCTTTAACATGGTGTTCATGCTGCTGCACGTCAGCTTTCCACCCAGCATATTACGAACCCCTTTTTCGTTGAGGTAGTTCATGATCTCAACGATTTTTTCACCGTTGTCGTACCGCTGAAAAGCCTCCAATACAAGCGGTGAAATCAGCGGGTCGATGCGATAGAACTTATCTGCGTCGATTTTATAGCCAATCGTTCCTGTGCCGCCTGTGCATTTGCCTTTCAGCGCATTTTCGGTCTGGCCACGAATGACTTTTTCGGAAAGTTCCGCCGAATAGTATTCTGCCATACCCTCCAGCAGCGTCTCCACCAGAATGCCCTGCGAGCCTTCTGCAATCGGCTCCATAACCGATATCAGATGGACATTGTTCTTTTTCAGAATCATCTTGTAGTTTGCACTGTCAAAACGATTCCGGGCAAAGCGGTCGAACTTCCAAACCAGAACGATTTCAAACAGCTTCTTATTGCTGTCCCGAATCATCTGTTGAAAATCCGGTCGATTGTCTGTTTTGGCAGAAAGTGCACGGTCGATATAGTGCCTGACCACTGTAATGCCGTTTCTTTCAGCATATGCTGTGCATTCCCGAATCTGGCCCTCAATGGATTCTTCGCGCTGGTTGTCACTGGAATAACGGGCATAGATCACGGCGTTCATGGCAGACACCTCGCATTCTACATCATTGAACGGTAGGACGTTCTTTCAAAATAATGTTTCGTATAATGTATATATCATAATTTGAGCGGGAATGCAAGATGAATTTGTGCAGAATAAAAGCAGGCAGCTCCCAAATGGAAGCTGCCTGCTCAGGATTCCTTAATCACCCCACACGGTCTCCGCGATCTCCTTGACCAGTTTGAGCTTGTTCCACTGCTCCAGCTCGGTCAGCTTGTTGCCGATCTCGCAGGAAGCAAAACCGCACTGCGGGCTGAGGCAGAGCCGCTCCAGCGGAATGTACTTTTCCGCCTCATGGATGCGGGCAATGACGGCATCCTTGTCCTCCAGACGGGGAGATTTGGTGGTGATAAGACCCAGCACGACCTTCTTGCCGTCTGCCACATATTTCAGCGGCTCAAAACTGCCGGAGCGCTCGTCATCAAATTCCAGATAGAACGCATCGACATTTTCCTGTGCGAACAGGAACGGTGCGATGGGCGCATAGCCGCCCTGACTTGCCCAGGTGGAGTGATAGTTGCCGCGGCAGACATGGGTGGTGATGGTCAGCCCCTCCGGGCGGTCTTCCAGTGCCAGATTATTCAGACGCAGGTATTCTGCGGCCACATCCTCCACTTTGGTGTTGGTCTCTTTCAGGAAGTTCTGGTAGTTCGGGTCACAAATCATGCCCCAGGTGCAGTCGTCGAACTGGATGCTGCGGCAGCCGGCGGCGTACAGTTCCCGGATGACCGTGCGGTATGCCGCAGCGATGTCCTGCAGCAGCTGTTCGTGGTCGGGATAGACGGCATCGGTGTTTTTGCCATTGTCCTCACGGTACAGCTCTGCCAACAGCTGTGCCGGTGCAGGCATCGTCTGGCGGGCGATGCAATTCTCATCCTCGAACTGCTTGACGAATTTGAAATGCTCCACAAACGGGTGATTTTCGCCGCTGATCTTGCCGCTGACACGGAGGGAACCGTGGGTGGTCTCTTCGCCATGGAAGTAATAGCCATGATCCAGCTCTACCTCGTCGATGCCATGGAAGCCCCACATGAAATCCAGATGCCAGTAGCTGCGGCGGAACTCGCCGTCTGTGATGGCGTGGAAGCCGGCGCGCTTCTGCTTTTCGATCAGCCGGGTGATCTCTTCGTTTTCCACAGCGGTCAGTGCGGCGCGGTCGATCGCACCGGCCTTGTACTGTGCGCGGGCCTCCTTCAGTGCGTGGGGACGCAGGAAGCTGCCCACAAAGTCGTAACGGAACGGAGACTTCAATTCTGACATAAGATAAAACCCTCTCTATCGTTGTTTTTGAAATGTCTGTTGTTCGATGGCAACAGTATACCGCCAGAGTGGGCTTGTGTAAAATACAAAAAACAGGCAGTTTGCAATAGCTTGAAGCTATATCTGTTGAACGCAGCTTTTCAGGATCTCAATATACCGCTTCCCGAACAGTCCGGGCTGAACCTGCTTGTGGGTCAGATAACCGATCTCCATGGAATCGTCTACCTGCAAAGGAATGGCACGGATATTCGGGCCGTTGAGCGCTTCGCTGATGACACCGCTGCAAATGGTATATCCGTCCAGCCCGATGAGCAAATTGAACAGAGTGGCACGGTCACGTACCTGAATGTCCTTTTTGCTGTCCAGCGTGCTGAGGATCTCCTCGGAGAAGTAAAAGGAATTGTGTTCGCCCTGCTCATAGGAAAGGCGTGGATAGGGTTTCAGGTCCTCCAGCGTCAGGGCCGCTTTCTGTGCCAGCGGGCTGGAGGTGCTGACGAACACATGGGGCTTTGCGGTAAACAACAGCGTAAAGTTCAGGTCATGCTCCCGGATGACCTTGCGCAGAATGGTCTCGTTGTCGTGGTTCAGGTAGAGGATGCCGACCTCGCTGCGGAGATGGGCAACATCCTCGATGATCTCGTAGGTCTGGGTCTCCCGGATGCGGAAATCGTATTCCTCGCCGCCGTACTCTTTCAGCAGCTGTACAAAAGCTTCCACGGCAAAGGAATAGTGCTGGGCAGAAACGCAGAACTGATGCCGGACCGGGGCAGTGCCCAGATATTTTTCCTCGATGAGCCCCACCTGCGCCAGCACCTGCCGTGCATACCCCAGAAAGACATCCCCCTCCGGGGTCAGCACGACGCCCCGGTTGGTGCGGTGAAAGATAGTCAGGCCGAGTTCCTGTTCCAGTTCATGGATGGAATTGGTCAGGCTGGGTTGGGAGATATAGAATTTCTGTGCGGCCTTGCTGATGGTTCTGGCATCGGCCACAGCCGTTACATAGCGAAGTTGTTGGAGGGTCATACTGTTTCCTTTCGGCTCGTTTTTTCTTAGTTTATCGCAGAATACAGTGAAAAACAAGGCTCTCGTCTGCATCCTGAAATGTGCAGCGGATATTGCCAGCATATCAAAGATACGTTTTACCCTTCTGCGGATTCCGGGTATAATGACACCGCAGCCTTGAAAATGGGCTGTCATATTTCCCATATCAAACAAGGGAGGTTTTCCGGTATGGGACAAACCCAAAGTGAGATCATCAAAAACCACATGGAAGTCTACTGGCATGACTACGCCTCGACCAGCAAGGGTGTGTCCATTACAGAGGCGGGCCTGATCGAAAAGGCATCCATCATCGGGCGCACCGGGCTGATGCTGCTGGAATGCGGCACGGGTGCGTGGCGTGTCCGAAGCTCCATGAACACCCTGTCGCGGGAGCTGGGGGTCACGACCACGGCGGACATCGGGCTGTTGTCCATCGAATTCACCTGCTTCGACGGCGACCAGTGCTATACTCAGGCGCTGTGTCTGACCAATACAGGGGTGAACACCTCCCGGCTGAACCGGCTGGAACATTTCGTCAACGACTTCGACCGGGAAGGAAAGTTCATGACCGGTGAAGAACTTCACTCCCATCTGGATGAGATCGAGCGTATCCACGGCCTTTATTCTCCGGCAGCACTGGGCTTTGCGGCAGCACTGGCGTGCAGCTGTTTCACCTTCCTGCTGGGCGGCGGCATCGTGGAGATGCTCTGCGCGTTCTGTGGGGCGGGCATCGGCAACTTTGTGCGGTGCAAGTTGACAAAACATCACTTCACCCTGTTTCTGGGCATCACTGCCTCGGTCTGTTCGGCCAGTGTGGTCTATGCCGTTCTCCTGAAAGCTGCCGAGGTGCTGTTTGCCGTCTCGGCGCAGCACGAGGCCGGATATATCTGCTCGATGCTCTTTATCATCCCGGGTTTTCCGTTCATCACCAGCGGCATCGACCTTGCCAAGCTGGATATGCGCTCCGGGCTGGAACGTCTGGCCTACGCCATCCTCATCATTCTGGTGGCGACACTGACGGCGTGGATCATGGCCATGCTGCTGCATCTGCAGCCGGTGCAGTTCCCGCCGCTGTCGCTGACGATCCCGGAGGAGATCGTGCTGCGGCTGCTGGCAAGTTTCGGTGGGGTATTCGGTTTCTCGCTGATGTTTAACAGCCCGCGGAATCTGGCCGTCTGTGCGGCTTTGATCGGTGCGGTGACGAACACCTTCCGGCTGGAACTGGTCAGTCTGGCGGGCTTCCCGCCGGCCGTTGCAGCCTTTCTGGGGGCGCTGCTGTCCGGTCTGCTGGCCACCTGCTTGAAAAATGCAGCCGGATACCCGCGCATCTCTGTTACCGTCCCGTCCATCGTCATCATGGTTCCGGGACTGTACTTCTACCGTGCCATCTACAATTTGGGCATTATGTCCCTGACAGATTCCGCCACATGGTTCGCGGACGCCATCCTCATCATCGTAGCGCTGCCGCTGGGGCTGATCTTCGCCCGTATCATCACAGACCGTACATTCCGGTATTGCACCTGATGTGCGTGTTTATCTCCCTATCTTTCCTTTTTCAAGCAAAACGCAGGGAACCGTTTCCGGCTCCCTGCGTTTTGCTTTTGGTGTATTTATGAAAGGAAAACCCGTTTACGGGGTGGAATCATGCTTCCCCGTAAACGATTTGGGTGGCAGTGTCAATGTGGCGTTCCAGCCGATCAGCAAAGTGCTCCAGCGGCAGGAATACGCCAAGCTCATCGTAGCGGGTGTCGCCCTCCTCCAGCGAATCCTGCCCGTAGTAGACCACCGAGCGCGGCAGCGCATGCTGCAACTTCATCTGGATGTCCCAGACGGTGGAGTATGCTTCGGCCTCGGTCACTTTCTGCTTGACAGTATCCGGCAACTCGTAGATCAGGAGCACACCAAGGTGCTGGTTGTAGTGGTACTCCACCACATCCATGGAATCCTCATCATAGCCGTGATACTTGCAATAGCCGGTGGCAAGGTACATTTTGACTTTTGCCTGCTTTTTGAACACCCGGACGAACCGGTCGTATTCCCTGGTGCTGACGGCAAACTTGTTGCCCGGCAGCAGAACACCAGCATCATCGGTCAGGATGACGGGGTTCGGCTCACCATCTGCGTTGAACTTGAAGGGGATCAGGGCTGCGTTGCGCAGCAGATCAAACATGCTGTGCTGGCAGATCGCCATCAGGAAGGCCGACAGATCCTTGTTTGCATAAGCATTGAACAGTGCAGTCGTAAACTGCTGCGCACTGATCTCCGGTGCGTCCAGAACATCGGCCATGTCCAGCGAATCGTTGAAAGTGTCCATCAGGCGGTGGCAGGCTTCTGGGTTTTTCAAAATCTCCCCGAACAGTGCTTCCGCCTTTTCTTCTCTCGGAAATATTGTTGCCATGAAGCAAACCTTCTTTCTCTGAACTTCCGCACCTCATTATATGTTTCGGAGGATGCTGTGTAAAATATTGCTTTTGTATCGAGGGTATCTTATTTCGATATGAAGAAGAGGGCCAGCGCGCTTTTATTCCCAATCCACATACAGGAGTAGGCGCCCTTTCTTTCATACCAGAATCACATGGCAATCATGCGCAGGATACTTTTTACACATTCTCTTTCTGCTCGTATAATAGCACTGCAATTTGAAATTGCAAGAGGGAATTTTGAAAGTATTAAAGTTGGTTTGAACGGAGGTGGTTTTTATGTCCGAGGTCAAAAAGGTCGTGCTGGCATATTCCGGTGGTCTGGATACTTCTATCATCATCCCGTGGCTGAAAGAGCACTACAACAACTGCGAGGTCATTGCAGTATGCGGCAATGTGGGCCAGAAGGGTGAACTGGAAGGGCTGGAAGAGCGTGCAAAGGCAAGCGGCGCTTCCAAGCTGTATATTGAGGACCTGACCGACGAGTTCGTGGAGGATTACGTCATCCCCACCATGCAGGCAGGTGCCGACTATGAGGGTTATCTGCTGGGCACCAGCTTTGCCCGCCCCATCCTGGCAAAACGTGTCGTGGAGATTGCCCGCGCCGAAGGTGCGGATGCCGTCTGCCACGGTAGCACCGGCAAGGGCAACGATCAGGTGCGATTTGAGCTGGCCATCATGCACTTTGCACCCGATCTGAAGATCATCACTCCGTGGCGTGAGTGGGACATCCAGAGCCGCGATGAGGAGATCGACTATGCCGAGGCCCATCACATCCCGCTGAAGCTCAGCCGTGAGACGAACTACTCCAAGGACAAGAACCTGTGGCATCTGAGCCACGAAGGTCTTGACCTCGAAGATCCGGGCAACGAGCCGCAGTACGACAAGCCGGGATTTCTGGAACTGGGCGTCAGCCCCAAGACCGCGCTGGACAAGTCCGAATTCGTGGAGCTGGAATTTGAGAAGGGCGTGCCCGTCAGTCTGAACGGTGAAAAGCTCAAGCCTGCCGCCATCATTGCCAAGCTGAACGAGATCGGCGGGCGGAACGGCATCGGCCTATATGATGTGGTGGAGAACCGTCTGGTGGGTATGAAGAGCCGCGGCGTATACGAGACTCCCGGCGGCACCATCCTGTACAAGGCCCATGAGGTGCTGGAGACTCTGACGCTGGATAAGCTGACCGCCCACAAAAAGCGCGAGCTGGCCATCACCTTTGGTGAGCTGGTCTACGATGGTCAGTGGTTCAGTCCTCTACGCAAAGCTCTGAGTGCCTTTGTGACCTCCACGCAGGAGAATGTCACCGGCAAGGTGCGTCTGGAACTGTACAAGGGCAACCTCATCAATGCCGGCGTCTGGTCGCCGTATTCGCTGTATCGTGAGGACATCGCTACCTTTGCCGCAGGCGGTGACTACAAGCAGAGAGATGCTACCGGTTTCATCAGCATCTACGGCCTGCCCACAAAAGTTCAGGCCATTGTGAAGAACGAAAAAGAAGGTAAATAAGGAATTATGCTGACTGCTGTTACTGGAATCAACTGGGGCGATGAGGGCAAGGGCCGTGTCATCGACCTGCTGGCCGAAAACGCCGATGTGGTGGCCCGCTATCAGGGCGGAAACAACGCCGGGCACACGGTCGTCACGGAGCAGGGCAAGTTCATCCTGAACCTGCTGCCCTCCGGCATACTGCACCCGGATGTGACCTGTGTGCTGGGTACCGGCATGGTCATCGACCTTGACCATCTGGCCGGTGAGATGCAGGCCATCGAAGCGCGCGGCGTGAAAATCGGCCCCGAAAACCTGAAACTTTCGGATAAGGCCACGATCTCGATGCCGTGGCATAAGGTGCAGGATGGGCTGGAAGAAGACCGCTTGGCCAAGAACGGCACGGCCTTCGGTTCCACCCGGCGCGGCATTGCCTACGCTTACAGCGACAAGTACCGCAAAAAGACACTGCGTTTGGGTGACCTGCTCCATCTGGACGAGGAGCGCACCCAGAACCGTCTGCGGATGGTGCTTGATTCCAAAAATATGGAGCTGGCGGGCTGCTATCATCAGGAAAAGATGTCCTATGATGCCCTGCTGAACTGGTGCAAACAGCAGGCAGAACGCTTTGCTCCGTTCATCTGCGATGTGGGTGCATTCTTACAGCAGGCGCACGACAGCGGCAAGCGCATCGTGCTGGAAGCTCAACTGGGAGCCATGCGCGATATTGACTACGGCATCTTCCCGTTCACCTCCAGTTCCAACACGCTGGCGGCCTATGCGCCGCTGGGTGCTGGTATCCCCAACTGCAAGCTCGACCATGTGGTGGGTGTGCTGAAAGCATATTCTACCTGTGTGGGTGCAGGCCCCTTCGCTGCCGAGAACGCCATGGACGAGGACTGGAACGAGCAGCTGCGCAAGGCAGGCGGTGAATACGGTGCTGCCACCGGCCGTCCCCGCCGGGTCGGCCCCTTCGACTGCGTAGCCAGCCGCTACGGTCTGGCCTGTCAGGGTGCGGACAAAATTGCCCTGACCAAGCTGGATGTCCTCAGCAGCATGAAAGAGATCCCCGTCATCACAGGTTACACGCTGGACGGCGTTGAAGTCCCCCGCTTCGACCCGCTGTCCGACCTGGACCGGGTGGAGCTGGTCGTCACGATGCTGCCCGGTTGGAACAAGGATATTTCCAACTGCAAGAGCTGGGACGAGCTGCCCAAGGAAACAAAAGCATACGTTGAGTTTCTGGAACAGCAGCTGGGTCATGAGATCCAGTTCGTGTCTACCGGCGCGGAGCGTGAGAAGTTCGTACTGAAGGGAGAATGGCTGTGAGACATTTTATTGAGCCGAACAGCTTTTCTCTGAACGAGCAGTTGGCACTGCTCGACCTTGCTGACCGAATGGAAAAAGACCCGGCCCCATATGCCCACCTCTGTGATGGGCGCATCCTTGCGACGCTGTTCTATGAACCATCCACCCGCACCCGGCTTTCGTTTGAGTCGGCCATGCTGCGGCTGGGCGGCAAGACGCTGGGCTTTGCCGGAGCGCAGCTTTCCAGCGCCAGCAAGGGCGAGACGGTGGAGGACACTGTCCGCGTCGTGAGCAACTATGCTGACATCATCGCCATGCGCCACCCCAAAGAGGGTGCGCCGCTGCGGGCGTCCATGTATGCGCGCGTGCCCGTCATCAATGCAGGGGACGGCGGACACGCCCACCCCAGCCAGACCATGATCGACCTGATGACCATTCGCCAGCGTAAGGGGCGGCTGGATCATCTGACCATCGGTTTCTGTGGTGACCTCAAATTTGGCCGGACGGTCCACTCCCTGACCGCCGCTCTGAGCCAATTTGAGGGCAATCGGTTTGTGTTCATCTCACCGGAAGACTTGCGTTTGCCCCGGTATGTCAAGACCGAATCGCTGGAGCCGACCCATCAGGTCTATAAAGAAACGGACGATCTGGAAACCGAGTTGCCCGGTCTGGATGTGCTGTATATGACCCGCATCCAGCAGGAACGTTTCTTCAGCGAGGAAGAGTATCTGCGTCTGAAAGGCTGCTATCAGTTGGACGAAGCTATGCTGAAGCTCGCCCCGCCGGATATGCCGGTGCTCCATCCGCTGCCCCGCATCGACGAGATCAAGCTGGACGTGGACAACGACCCCCGCGCCGCCTACTTCGATCAGGTACACAACGGCGTCTACATCCGCATGGCCATCATTCTGGCGTTGCTGGGCATCCCGAACCCGGTGACGGGGAAGATAGTACTGAATGGCAAGGAATGATGAGCTTTATCCGTTTACTTTGAAGCCGAATAAGTACTACTACTGCCGCTTTACCGTAATAAATTTTGCGAAACCATCTTGACGCACCTACGCTTCCATGATACCCTTTATTCCAAATCCTGCTGACAAAAGTGGTGGTTCTCGCCGTGATAACCACCACTTTCAGCGGATATTACCCAGAAAGAACGTACCGCCCCGCAACACACCCGATTCATTTTGCCGCCGATTCACCCGACAAAATCAT
>ERZ772893.1084-NODE-1084-length-29917-cov-4.086330_pt1 | contig 29917 bp, 23 predicted proteins | sample MGYA00511482_ERZ772893 | MGnify/ENA primary metagenome ERZ772893 (study PRJEB29015, sample SAMEA2737687) | human gut metagenome | biome: human gut; feature: human-associated habitat; material: faeces | place: China | collected 2012 ... | reverse complement strand
CGATGATGACAATCCGGTCTGTAAGCCATTCGTTTGCCCAGATATAACCGTTTATATATTCCAGTTCGTTTAAGTTGGTCACCGGACCTTTGTTGTCGAAGACTTCCACGGTTTTTACGACGCTGAAGAGGTTCGGATCCAGATGGTACAAATTGTGCGAACCGTCACTCATGATGAGTTTGTCTCCCATCGTGGTCAGCCCCCAGCCTTGTTCCATGGAGTAGTCGAATGTCGTTAACAGCGTGAAAGAGGCCAAGTCGTACACGAACGCTTTCTGGGAAGTCCAGGTAAGCTGGTATATTTTGTCCTTGTAAACCGTGATGCCCTCCCCGAAATATTGGCTGTCCAATCCCAACATGGACAGTGTCTTGTTGTTTTCCAAGTCGATCTTGCGCAAGGTGGATTGGCCTTTGATTCCGGTTCCCTCGTACATAATACCATCTATATATACCAATCCCTGCGTGGAAGCATCCGTGGCGTGGGAATAGGTTTTCACCAGTTGGTATTGAAGTGATTTCGGAGCCTTATCCGGTTTGACGATAAAGGATTGGGTTGCTACCCCGCATTTGTTGTTGGGGTGGAACGCGATCACTTTGAGCGTGTTGGTACCACATTTTTCTTTCGGGATTTTGAACACGAATTCTCGGGTTGCGCTGTCGAGTGTAGCAATCTGTTGCTGGTTGAAGAACAGGTGGGCGGAGTCTATTTTATAGTGCTTGTTGTTCGCGTATACAATTTTAAGTTCCTCGTTGAACCGACAGGTGTCGAATTTCATGGGATACACGAATTGCACGCTTTTCACGTATTTAGGTCCCGTCGTTTTGCGGCTTTGGGCGCTGTCTACCGTAATCTGGTTCTGGTCCCCTTTACTCTTTTTTTCTCCCTGACAGGCAGAGAGCAACAGGAGCGAAAGTAGTATGTAGTAGAGATAAGGCATAATGTATTATGTGATTTAGTGATTTATGATTTCGTGATTCTTGTGTTTACGATCAAGTGTAATCACTCCATCGTAAATCACTTCATCTGCAATCATTCAAGGCTCCATTCGTAACCGTCCTTCGTGTCTTTTATCTGGATGCCTGCGTTTTTCAGCTCGTCACGGATGCTGTCGGAGGTAGCCCAGTCCTTGTTTGCACGGGCGGTTTTGCGCACGTTCATCATAGCGTCGATCACCTTGCCTAGGGCTTGGTTGCTGGCACTGGAGTCCTCTTCTCCTTTGAGACCGAGGATGTCGAACACGAAACCGTGGAATAGGTTTTTCAACATTTCCAAATTCTCTGCGTTGATCTTTTCCGAGCCTGCCGCGATGGAGTTGATGATGCGAACACCTTCGAACAAGTGGGCGATTAATATCGGTGTGTTCAAGTCGTCATTCATAGCCTCGAAACAGTTCGCTTGCAAAGTGGCGATGTCTACCGTGTTCTCGTTGGACGCTTTCAGCTTGTTGAGTTGTGACACGGCAGCCATCATTCGCTCGTAACCTTTCTCTGCAGCCTTTAATGCCTCGTTCGAGAAGTCAAGCGGGCTACGATAGTGTGCCTGCAGGATAAAGAAACGTACGGTCATGGGGGAGTAAGCCTGTTCCAGCACGTTGTTGTCGCCCGTGAAGAGCTGATCCAGCGTGATGAAGTTCCCCAGGGATTTACCCATCTTCTGCCCGTTGATGGTCACCATGTTGTTGTGCATCCAGTATTTTACCGCCTCATGTCCTTGTGCGGCCACGTTTTGGGCGATCTCACATTCGTGGTGCGGGAATTGCAAGTCCAAACCGCCCCCGTGGATGTCAAACGTTTCTCCCAAGTATTTCTGGCTCATGCAGGAACATTCCAAGTGCCATCCCGGGAATCCTACACCCCAAGGTGAGGGCCAGCGCATGATGTGTTCCGGGGAAGCCTTTTTCCACAGGGCGAAGTCAAATGGGTTACGTTTTTCCTGTTGTCCGCTCAGTTCTCTCGTGTTGGCAAACAATTCGTCGATTTTACGACCGGATAGTTTACCGTAGTGATATTTCTGGTTATAGCGTTCCACGTCGAAATAGATATTTCCCTCGCTTTCGTAGGCAAAACCGTTTTCGATGATCTGTTTGATTAATTCCTGTTGCTCGATGATGTGACCGGACGCGTGTGGCTCGATGCTGGGGGGTAGCGTGTTCAGTTGCTCCATGTTTTTGTGGTAACGGTTCGAGTAGAATTGCACTACTTCCATCGGTTCCAGTTGTTCCAGTTTGGCTTTCTTGGCGATCTTGTCTTCTCCTTCATCCGCATCATTCACGAGGTGACCCACGTCAGTGATGTTGCGGACGTATCTTACCCGGTACCCCATGAATTTAAGATAACGGAACAACAAGTCAAAGGTGATTGCCGGACGGGCGTGACCGAGGTGAGCATCCCCGTACACGGTTGGTCCACAAACATATAATCCTACGAAAGGCGGGTTAATGGGTTCAAATAACTCTTTTTTTCGACTTAACGTGTTGTATATCGTTAACTTGTTTTCCATGATACTATAATGCTTTATTGATATGATTCAACAAAAGTAGAAATTTTCTCCTTGAAAATGACGGGAAAGGGTAAATTAATGCCTTATTCTTGTCATTCATGGTTTGTTTTTCGTTTGTTATGGGCTTGCATCTGTTCGTTGAACGGTTCTTGTGGCGTCGATAAATCTTCGTTCTTATAGAGGAGTGTTTTAACGAGAGTATATCGAAGAGATAACGAATAGATGTAAGCCAATGTGTTGATTATGATATGTTTTGTAGTTGCTCTAGTTTTTCTTGTATTTCAATGCTTCCGGGATGGCCGCTTTTAGTTTGGCAATCCGTTTTTCGTCAGCAGGATGGGTCGACAGGAATTCGGGTTGCTTGCCTGCTGATGCGTTTGCCATACGGGTCCAGAAAGCGACAGCCTCATTCGGGTCGTAACCGGCCATGGCCATAAAGATTAGTCCCAAGTGATCCGCCTCATACTCGTGTTTACGGGAGAAGGGGAGAGTGATTCCCACATTGGTACCCATGCCGATTGCGGCGGCTAGGATGGCTTTTCTTGTATCACTTTGGTTGTGTCCTAGAATTTCGGTGGCGGCAGCCTGACCGTATTGAATGAGTGCCTGTTGGCTCATGCGCTCGTTACTGTGGTGTGCCACGGCGTGAGCGATTTCATGCCCCATGACAACAGCGATTCCCGCATCATTCTGGCAATAAGGTAATATACCCTCGTAGAAAACGACCTTACCTCCCGGCATACACCATGCGTTGGGTTCATTGCTGGCAACGAGGTTGAATTCCCATTCAAAATTAGCGATTTGGTTTTGCAGTCCGTTAGCGGCGAGATATTGTTCAACGGCTTTCGAGATGCGGGCTCCTACATTTTTGATCCGTTGTTTGTTGACAGCGTCAGTAGATAATTTGTTTTCTTTCAAAAAGCTACTGTATGAGGTTAAACTCATGGAGACCATTTGATCTTCCGGGAATAGGATAAGTTGGTGTCTACCCGTGAGTGGCACGGTGGCACACCGGGTGAGAAACAGAATTGCTCCTATGATGAATGTAATGTGTAAAATTGTTCTTTTCATAAATAGGATCATTGAAAGGTTATATTTTGAATGCTAAAATATAATACGGATTTGATATTTGCAATGTTTTATTGTTTGCTTGTTTTTAAATACTCTGCTTCATGCCATTACTTGAGCTATGTTTACTCCCGGACAAAGTGACAGTTCTAACATATCATCTTCTCACCATGAATACTTGTCTGTATTCATGCTGTGTTGATACCGTGTTCATGGTATGTTCATGGTGCAGCGAAAGGGGCTAGAGGCGATAGCCCAACTATGGGGTATTGTCGGATGGGGAGCGGTTATAAAATATGTTTCACGGATGATTGGCGAAAACTAATCGGCAAGACATATTAATATGTAACCGTCTCCCTCGTGATCAATTTGTAGCGAGGGATCGGCTTTCAAATAACCACGTAACCGGCTGATGTATTTTTTTACTTCCGGTTCTTTGTTTTTGTCTGCTTTGCCCCATGTTCCTATGATGAGGTAGGATTTGTCGGCTATTTCATGGTTCTTCGCACATAATAATTGCAGGAAACGTCCTTCGTTTTTTGGTAATCTTTTGGTAATCCCGTCTATTGTCACTTCCCGGGTGATATTGTTGTATGTCGTGTGTTTCGATAGTTGGTACAGGTGGGGAATGTTCATGCATCCTTTTATTCTATCCCGAAGGCGTTTCATGTGTGCGATCAATACTTCGGGAGAGCCTTTGGGTATGAATTCGTCGGCTCCGGCGTCCAGCACGGCAATTTCTTTAGAGGGTTCCCCATGAGAGGTATACACGATGATGTGGGTTTGCCGGTCATTTTCCCGTATCATTCGGGTTAATTCCAGCCCGTCTATTTTGGGCATATCCAAGTCAACTAGGAGAATATCCGGTTTCTGCTTTTTGTATGCATCCCATGCTTTAGCACCATTCGGGGCAATCTCTACTTCGAAATTTTCTTTTTCGAGAATCATTTTCGTTAATTTAGCTCCGTCTGCATCGTCTTCGGCATAAAGTATTCTGATCGTGGTGTCCATGTTTTTAGTGTTTATATTTGTTTTTGACATTAGCTCGTCTGGGTAAGTTGACCAATATCGCGGTTCCTTTGCCCTCTTCGCTTTCAATATTGATTGTTCCCCCGTGGGCGAGAATCACGGTTCGGGCGTAATGTAGTCCTTGTCCATGACCTTTGATTTCCTTGTTCTCTTGGTGATCTCCCCGGTGGTAACGTTCGAACACGTGTTGTAAATTTTTAGAAGAAATGCCGAACCCGTTATCCTCAATTTTGATTTGCACGTGTCGGGCATCCGGTTCTGTACACGTGATATGTATTGTTACCTGATCCCCGGAATATTTTAAGGCGTTGTCGATGAAATTTTGGAAAACGGCCAATAAAAAATGACGGTCTCCCGTGATCATCGGGTCATCTGATTGAAAATCGATTTGTATGTCGAATAGTTTATTTGCACTCCAGTGATCTTTTTGTTGCAATGTTTCCAACATTTCCTGAAGATTAATATCCTTGATGTTTAATCGTAATCCGTGAGCGTCTGTCGATTGAAGCAACATACGATTGATAGATTGTAATATATTGTCTAATTTTGCTCGACCTTGCTTGAGAAATAATGTTTGCTCTTCGGGAGATAAATCACGGAGCAGGTATAGTACTTTAATCACGTCTTCGATGGGACGTTTCAGGTCGTGTACTAGGTTGCTGATAAATAATTCTCGGTATTCTCCGCTCTTTTTCTCGTCACGAATCGTTCGGCAGAGGTTGATGATGCAAATAATAAGTAGAGCGGTGATCATAAAGGTTATAAGAATCTGCCCAATCGTTGCTTGAATAAGTTCCCGGTAAGAATAGTCGTATCCGGCATATAGTGTATCACCGGAAATGAAACCGAGAGTTGTTTGGTATTTGGGATGAAAGGATAGTGTTGCGAGGTGTGCCGGGTAGGAATCTTTTATTTTCCCGGTACTGTCCTGAATAACAAATTGTATGGAACAATCTTTTAGGTGCATGGAATCTTGCTTTGCCAGCAAATGGAGGTAGAGATTTTTTAAGGTCCATACTTGTGGGTTTCGAATGTCATAGTCACTTTGTTCTGTGATTTGTTGAACATCGTCTTCTTGACTTAATCGAAAGCTTGTTGTTTTTTTGTTAATATAATATACTAATTGTTTTTCTGAGGCATTGTAACTGACAAGATCGCCTTGAGCAACATTCGTTGATAGCATGTTAAATTCGTAAACGGCTCTAGTAATTATGTCATTTTGTTGATGTCTATATTGAGTTGTTACTTCCTTATATAAATAGTACAAGTGAATGAGCTGGTTACTTAGGATAATGCAAACAGCAAGAATGATGATATATTTTAGATGCCGATTCATATTTGAGTTTATATTTTCAAAGTTACAAAGAAAGCAACCTCCAAGCAACCTTTTTATTCGTTTTTTGAAAAAGAATCACCCATCTTTGTCGCAAATAGAAAATAAAATGTGTCATGCAGAATAAATGTTTGAAAATTGTGGTGTTCTTGTTGCTGATGGCGGGAGTCGTCGTTGGTTTAAACCGAAGTATTCGTCAAAAAACGAATTGGGAAATTTTAAAGATGGAAAATGTCGAAGCTTTGACTTCTCCTGAAGAGGATAACCCGTATTACCCTTGTGTACATGCAACCGGATTTTGTATTATAGCTGGTGTCAAGATAAAAGGTATAGCATTAACTAAACAATGAAAAAGTTTTTGTACGTGCTATTCGGAGGCATCTTGCTCGGGTGCTCCGATCGTTACATGGGTGACGAAAGCATGAATATGGTAAAGAGCGAGTGTGTAAAAGTAGTTCGTTTGACGGATTTAGCTCAGACCGGAATTTATGATGTGAGCGGGTTTATCAAGCAAGGGAATAAATTAATAGTAGGGACAACATACATGAAGGAAGGGGTGGCACGAGCTCTTGATCTAGAGAGTCCTTTACAAGAGGATTTGTCTTTGGAGAAAGGTAATTCTTCAAGGTGGGTTCGAGCGTTAAGTTCTTTCAATTCGTTTGACGGGAAAAGTGTGACAGCGTTGGATTTTAGAACCGGAGAATTGATCGAGAACCCCATATCCCCGCTTACACGGGGTACAACGGAAGAGACGATTGTACAGCTTCCCGAAGGTGAGCAACATTTAATAGCGGTGAAGACAGACGATTTTGTTATCTCCACGGGCTTTTACGCGGAGGGGCGCTATTTGCTTTACTCTTTGGCTGACGGTTCAGCCCGTTATTGCTTGTCTTATCCGGATTGTCCGGAATATCCGGATTTGCAGGAGAAAACGAAAGGAATGTTATATGCTAGTAGTGTTTTACGGGTTCGTCCTGACGGGCAAGCGTTCGTGTGTGCGGATATGTATAGCGGTGTGATTGATTTTTGTCGATTAATTCCGGGAGGCATCGAACGAGTGAAACTGGAACGTTTGAGCTATCCTATGACGGAGATTTCAGAAACTCCCGTTCCCCGTGTTTTGTATAAACGAGAGAATCGTTTTGGTTTTATGGACATTGCGGTGACATCGGAGTGCGTGTATGCGCTGTATTCGGGTAAAACTTACGAGAGAGACAGGCAGGGAGCTTTTGAAGGGAACCGTTTGCTTGAATACGATTGGGAGGGGAATTTGGTTCGAACTCTTGATTTCAATGTTGCTTTAACGGGGATCACTTATGATTGTGATGAAGGGGCATTGTATGGAATTGCCGGTAATGCCGGGGTATCTCTGGTTAAGTTGAGATTGTAATTATTTTGAAAAAAAGATATTGAGCTGAAAATATGAAATTGATTTTCGCTATTTTATTATTTTCGATATTAGGTGTCACGATGACGGGTTGTCATCGAGATGTGGTCGTGGTTCCCATGCTCGTGGATGTGAATAGTGCTTTGAAATTGAGTGGGGATAATCGGGGAGAACTTCAAAAGGTGTTGGATTACTACCGTGAAGAAAAACCCGATTCAATGAAATTGAAGGCGGCAGAATATTTGATCAGTAATATGGTGGCACATTATGCCGTTGCGGGGGAGACGATGGACAGGTTAAAGCGGGATATTGATACCACGTTACGGGATCAACCTGATGCAGTTAAGTTGATGTTCTACCTAATGGCAGCCCGTGTCGCTATTGCTCAGGGGGGTAATACCGTTGAATATGACTTACATAAGATCACATCCGATTATTTAATAAGAAATATTGAACAGTCGTTTGTGATTTGGGAGAATATAAAAAATCATTACGATCTGTCGTGTGAAGATTTTTTTAAATATATACTGCCTTACAGGATTAATAATGAGCCTTTAATCGAATGGAAGGATTCGGCCTATTATTATCTGTATAATTTTGATAAAGGAGATCAGCTAGGATTTAGTTTGGGGGGATACCAAGGTTATATTTCTGCTAAAGTTCCCACTTATTATAATTACGAGAAGTTTAAGGAACAATTTTCGGATTCACTGTTGAGGAAGTATAAATCGGACTGTATAGATCGAGCTTATGGTACGCAAATTATTAATCGGATATTTGGCATTCCGACAGCGGTAGATTTTGTCCCTCACTATCCGACACAAGAGAATCGCCATTATTGGACGATTCTTAGAGATCATCGATACGTGAATAGTAAGTGTTATTATTCATATACTCCATATACAGCTAAGGTGTACCGTAAAACTAGTTTTATTAATCCGATACCGGAAGATAAAGATAATTTTATTCCACATTTTATCCGAGATCCATATAAAATAGATGTAACGGAAGAGTATGAGAATGTTGTAGACTTGAATTATACATTTAAAACATTCAAATCAAATACGAGATACGGTTATTTATGTGTATTTAATAATTTGGCATGGAATGAAGTTGCTTGGAGTGAGATGCGGGGAGGAAAGGTGATGTTTGAAAAGATTGGTCGTGATATAATGTATATGCCATGTTACTATGATGTTAAGCATCAGGTGTTTGCGGATTATCCCTTGTGGGTTAGGTCGAATGGCGAGGTCAAACCTCTTGTTCCGGATAAAAAGCGATTACAAAAATTGCGTTTGAACCGTAAATTCACTTATAATCCGTCAGGAGATTATAATGGTGCGGCAATTATAGGTGTACAGTTATATGCCACTAATGATTTGTCTAAAGAGCCATACGATTCGATAGCCGTGATCCGGCATTATAATTACATGGCATACGATACGTTGTGTGTTAACACGATGAAAAAGTATAAATACTGGATGGTTAAGAAAGTAAATTATAATTATCCTGCATTTGCGTCAATTAAGTTCATGCAGGATGACGGGGAGGTATTAACTGTGGAAAGTACCTTTACCATTGACCCTACAGGTAAGATGGATAAAAATGGACTACTTTCTCGAAATATATTTAATGACGATTTATTGGATTTTGGGACGGTATCCAAGATTGCGGGAGTGGAATTTAAAGAGCCTGTTTCGGTTGATGTCGTGAAGTATATCACTCAAAATGATAAAAACGGAGTCTATCCGGGTGATACTTACGAGTTGTTGTATTTTGATAAAGGGGAGTGGGTTTCATTGGGTAGGAAGGTTGCCTCGGCAGATTATATTGAATATGAAAACGTGCCTTCGGGGGCGTTGTACTGGTTGCGTAATCGGACTGAGGGAAAGGAGGAACGTCCATTTACCGTGATGAATGGACGAGTTAGATTCTGGTAAAATATAATTATTTAATTAATGAAAAGGACGGAAGATAGAATAAAGAGAGAAAATTAATTTAATCGGAACGGATGAAAAAAGATAGCCCTTTCATCCGTGATTTTATCAAAACAAGGTTTTGAATCAAATCGAATAGAAAGGACTACGAAAAAGCTTACAATAATAACGAAAAGAAGAGTCTTTTGGTTATAAAAAATTGGAAAAGATGAGAAAAATTAAATTTTTAGTAGCATCAGTTTTATTCTGTGCAATGGGGTATGTAGGTTATACCGCACACGAAAAGATGACCATGTCGGAAACCGAGAAGTTTATGCAAGCGAATGTTGAGGCCTTGACGTTAGGTGAGCCTGGTGGTGGTACTCGGTATGAATGTTATGATAGGTATAAGTTGTATACTTCTACAGGGACTTTAACAACAGTAAGGACTTGTGACATATGTGATTATCAGCAAGTATATAAACCAAGAACTAAAAGTGTGTGTCCTAGATAAATACATTTAATAGAGATTAAGTCTTATCCTAATTTAGGATAAGACTATATATATTGATGATATGGGAGAAAAATTATTTTTTTTGCTTTTTTGTGTTTTCGTGACCTTGTCTTGTAACAGAAAAGATTATGAACGTATTGAGTGTTCGATTAAAACAATGGAAGGCAAAATCCGAGTGTTGGATACCAGCATAATAAAAGAAATATATTATCCTTATGATATTTATTCCGTGGGAGACGATATATTGGTCATCAATAAAGATAAAGATAATGAGGTCATGTATCAGTATAATTCGGAACTGTCTTTTAAAGGAGCGTTTTTTTCTTACGGAAGAGCCGGTAATGAATTCACGTTTGTAGGTAGAAGCCTAAGGGACGGTACTGACAGTACCTTGTTTTTGTATACCGATTGGTTCAATTGTACTAAATTCTCACTTGATGATCATGGTGTTAGTGTTGCTGATAAATTCCGTATATTGAATGATGCCCAAAATGATGTTATTATACTAAATGACTCTCTTGTATTTTATCGGGCGCTGCAAAAAAACGATCCATTTCATGTGTATAATTATGTCTCGGACGAGCTTGTGTGTGAATTTGGAGAGTTTCCAAAATCTTCGATTGAGCCTGAAACTGATGCGGATAGAGATAATATATGTCTTTTCAATTCTGTTTATAACAGAATCAATGGGTTACTTGTATCATTTTATGAATCAATACCTATTATTCGAATTTATGATATGGTAACATACGATCTTGTTCGAGAAATTCAAATTATTGATAGCGAGAAACAAACTGCGTCATTAGATGGTTATTATGAAGGAGAGGGAGTTGTTTATTTTCTTCGGCCTGTGATTACGGCAAAGAATATATATTCATTGTTTTTAAATACTCGGTCAGATGACGAATTTATTGAACAGACTATATTAATGAAGATGGATTTAAACGGGAATCTAGTTTCAAAATATGTATTGGATAGATTCTGCCCTATTTATACGGTTTCTAATGATGGAATATTCTATGGAATTTCGATGTCAAATGGTGAGTATGTTTTATGTAAAACGCATTTATGAGATGGCTTAAGATGTTCATTTGTGTTATTCCCCAAAAATGGGATCATTAGTTAAAAAAGTGGCCACGGCAGATTATATCGAATATGATGATGTGCCTTCGGGGGCGTTGTACTGGTTGCGTAATCGGACAGAAGGAAAGGAGGAACGGCCATTTACCGTGATGAATGGACGAGTTAGATTCTGGTAAAATATAATGTTTAATTAATAAAAAGAACGGAAGATAGAATAAGAAATAGGAATTAATTTGGACGGAACGGATGAAAAAAAGGTAGCCTTTCCATCCGTGACTTTATCGAAACAAGGTTTTGAATCAAGTTGAATAGAAAGGACTACACAAACAAACGTACAATGATAACGAAAAGAAGAGTCTTTTAGTTATAAAAAAATTGAAAATATGAAAAAGGTAAAAATTTTAGTTGCATCAGTTTTGTTCTGTGCAATGGGGTATGTGGGTTATGCTGCTCACGAAAAAATGACAACGACCGAGGCGGAGGAATTTATGAAAGCCAATATTGAAGCGCTGACTTCAGGTGAGCCTGGTGGTGGTGAAGTTGTTAAATGTTATTGTAAGACTGGGTTATTCAGTGGTAAAATTTGTTCTACAAAAGGTAAAGGCTCGTATTGTGGTGGTAATCCTTGCTCTAATGGTGATGGTAATTGTAGATAATTATTAAAATCTACTGTATAAAATCATCAACAGGAGTTAGCTACGATTATTTTATGAAATAGTCGTAGCTACAAATAATGTGTAATTACGATTAAATTATATTTTAAAAATATGTATAAGTTTGTTTGTTTCGTTATTATATTGTTTTTGAGTGTTTCCTGTAAAGAAGAATGTAATGTGATTCATATGGGAGAGAATCATTCTAAACGTTATAATGTTGAGGTTGATACTATGTGTATAAATGTTGGAAATTCAAGTGGTATGGGGAATTTTTATTTTAAAGACTCGATAATTACTTTTGTTGATGCGATTAATTGTACATTTTATGACTTGAACCTTCATGGACAGTTGATTAAAAGCTATTTTGGAAAAGGGCATGGAGACAATGAAATTAGGGCGATAATGTATGCGTTTCCGATTGAAAACGATCCATTGAATCGAGGGGTAATTGTTGATAATGATTATTTGATCACTATTTTTGATAGGAAAAATAGGAGAATAGATTATACTACAAAAATAGATTTTGGTAAGGTAAATAAACGGCATAATCAATACAAATCTCCGAGCTTGTATCAGATAGTTGACTTTACAGATTTTGGAGTGTCATTTTATTTGGATTCCGATTCCCTGTTAATATTTCCGGTTAATGTTGATGATCATGTGGCAGTTCGTTCCGATAGAATAGATAATGAAAGATATGAAGAAGGAGCGATTTTTGGTAAGTTGAATTTATCTACGATGAAAGTTGAACATGTTGTGGGCAGATTTCCTGAAATTTACAAGCATAAACCGATGCCACACATGGAATTTTTTCAATATGCAATTTCAAATGGTCTGTTGTATGTGAATCATGCCGTGGACTCGTTAATATACGTTTATAAACATCCAGATGATTTACAGTATACAATTGGTTACGAGTGCTCAGGGATTGATCGTAACTATACTTCTACCAAGTCTATTGATCAAAATGAAAGCTTTGAGAGCGATATGCAACATGTAGGGTTTAATTCGGGCTTACTATTTTGCTTTGAAAATAATACATTGTGTCGTACATATATAAAAAGTGCAGAGACAGGAGAATCAGGTTTACAGATATATAAAAATAATGATTTGATCACAGATGTAGAAATGCCCTCTTATTTCAAGTTATTGGGGTATAAAGATGGGTATTATTACGGGGTTCGTTTAATCCCTATAGAAGACCTTGATTCTACATATCTAATCTTGTATAGATTAAAAATAAATCTAGATCATTAAAATAAAGTCGAATTAATATTTTTTTAAATGAAAATAATTTGTTTGTGTATATTGTTTTTTGCTATTTTATCATGTCGTGATGAACAGAGTCTTTCAAAGGAATTGTCGGTATTACAATCTAGTTCTATTATTTTACCGCAAGGTGAAGATTTGATAATTCATAATATGGATTCAATGACTTATAATAAAGAGAATAAATTGAAATACATTATATACAGCGATTCTCTAGCTTGTTCTTCATGTATGATCAATAGTCTGATCTCATGGAATCCCTTTATTGAGTATAGTAAAAATTATAATGGAAAACTTGTTTTTTACTTCGTTTTTTCGCCTGCGAAAAAAGATGTACGTTCATTAAACATGCTTATCAGAAATAGCGAATTTAAATATCAAATTATTGTAGATGGGAAAAATAATTTTGCGAAATCAAATTCTCATTTGCCGAAAGATAATTTACTACATACATTTTTGTTAGATGAGAATAATAATGTGATTTTGGTTGGGAATCCAGTGCGTAACAAGAAAATAAAAGAGATGTTTTATAAAATCGTGGAAGAAAAATTAGGTAAACCGCAGTAATTTTTACTGAAACTACTTGAGCTTGTGATGGAGATTTTTACAATAGAAATGTGATTGAGGCGTGGTGTTGGGATGTTAGTTGTTGTGTTAGTAATAAGAAATATGGTTGTTTTGATGAGTTGTTTACATCTTTGATAACGATGCTTTTACTGGGGAAATTAGATATGAAGATGAAGTTTAAATTTGGTATCGTATTGTGCATGATCACATCATGTCATTCAAACATGCGAGAGAATGTACATGCGGATAAAGTGATTACATTTAAAGAGGAGGGGATAGCGTCAATTTCACAAGACATTGATTCGGTATCATATCTCCCTTTGGAATCGGACTCGCTGGCTTATTTTTCTAATGGAACAAAAGTCGTGTTTCGGGAGGGGAAGATATTTGTTGGGGATTTATTTCAACATAAAATTGTTGTTTATAGTGATGCCGGAAAGTTCTTGTTCACGTTAAACAGCCGGGGACGGGCTGCTAACGAGTATTTGGAGATCAAGAGTTTTTGCGTGACGGATCATGAGATCGGCATCATAGACAATGGTAATCATCTTTTTAAGATTTATGATGCTGAAACAGGACGTTTCCTGATGAACAAGAAGATGCCGTTCGTGGCGTGGGATGTGGAAGGGCTGGATCGTGGTGGGTACGTGTTCGCGTTTTCGCCTGCCAACAAAGAGTATCGTCTCAACAAAGCGAGATACCGGCTGTTTTTTACAGATAATGATTTGAACATTACAAAAAAGTTGTTCCCGTACGAGGAAAATGAATTTGCCCCGATTGGAAAGATGACCTATTTCTCGTCGTCACGGGAGAAAATCTTGTTTCATTGGTGCGGGGCCAGCTACTTTTCGGTCATTGATCGGGTCGAAGGGGACAGTATTAAAATAGTGGCTGTTGATTTCGGTGATAAGGAGATTACGGACAAATATAGAGATGATATGGAAAAGATAAATCAAAGCGGGAGTTATTATATTGGAGAGACACCTGTTACGAATGGAAACTATATAGCCCTTGAAATTTTGAGTCGAGATACTTACGGGTGTTATTTGTATTCCATGAAGGATAACGTAATGACGCAAAATTATGATGGCGAGAGCATGGTTATGCCTTATCCCTTGGGTGTTGATGAACAAGGACGCTTTATTTGCCTGTTGAATTCTTTCGGTGAGTACGAAATGTTGGTAAACGACGGATTCCCTCGTGCATCGAAAGAAGTGGAAGATCATATGGAAAATGGAGGAGTGACAATTTTGAAATATGTAACAAAATGATTTTTAGGGTAAGCGAGTTTGGTTAAGAATAGTTTGGCTAGTATATTACTAATTGATTTTGGGGATGAGGAACTTTGTAAAGAAAATGTGGTCGGATGTTGTGTTGGGGGTGTTGTTTGTCGTGTCCGGCTTTGTTAAGGCGGTTGACCTGGTGGGATTCTCGTATAAGATCGAGGAATACTTGGGGATGTTTCAGCTTTCGAGTTGGAGGGAGTTTTCAGTGTCTTTTTCGGTGTTACTCTGTGTTGCCGAGATGACCTTGGGGATGTTGTTATTGCTGCGATTATGGCGTAGGATTACGGCGGTAACGGTGACTCTTTTTATTCTTGGATTCACGATCTTGACTTACTTGATTTATATCGACCCATACGGCGGGATCAATGAATGCGGCTGTTTCGGGGAGGCTATCCATCTTTCCAATGGGGCTACTTTCGCGAAGAATATTCTTTTGCTTGTTGTGGCCGGGATTCATTCGTGGAATGTTTTCAGGCAGGCTAAAAACAATTTTAATTATCGGCAGATCGGGTTAACTATCGGGGTGCTGGTGATGGCGTTCTTCGTGCCGCTTTATTCTTATTTTTATTTGCCGTCTTTTGATTTTTTACCCTATAATGTAGGTACGAAGATTGAGGCAAAAAACGTGGTTCGTCTTTATGATTCCGGTTTTAATGATGTCACGGAAACGGTGTTTGTAGGGGGAAAGCCTACTTACATGATCGGGTTAAAGGAAAAGATAACACCGGAGAAGAGTGGTAAGTTAGCCGCTTTACATGAGGAATATGAAAAGGGAAAAATCAATTTGTTTGTAGCAACCTCTCAAGGTGGTATTGCGATACCCGGTTGTAGCGATGTCCCGGTTTATTTTATGGATAACGTGATGCTGAAATCGATTTTACGGACGGCTGCCGGGGTAGTTGCTTTTGCGAATGGGCGTATTGTGGGGAAATGGAATTTGTTATACACGCCTTATCGTTTTGATGGAGGATACGGGGAAGAATTAAGCGGGGAACGATGGAAGAGAGGGGCATTCTTCGGGGTGTTGTTGGTGATGGGCGTGTTGTTATTTTATGGACGCAAAAAGATGGAGGAATGAAAAAAAGGTTGGATTTCTGGGATATTATCTTACGGGTGATGTACACCTTTATTGGAATCGGGGTGGTGATCGGAATTATTATCGCGATGCGTGTTTACGTGGTGGATCAGTTCGCAATTCCGACGGATTCGATGCGTCCCACCTTGATACCGGGGGATTACGTGATTGTGAATAAGCTGATCGCCGGAGCCCGGATTTATGACAGGCTTGACTTTAAAGACGGAGATCCGTTGGAGTGCCATCGAATGAAGGGGTTGCGTAAGGTGGAACACAATGATATCGTGATTTTTAATTTCCCGATCAACCGGAGTAAGTACAGGATCGAGTTTAAGATCAATTACGTTTACGGTAAACGGTGTATCGGTCTGCCGGGGGATACGGTCGAGATTCGAAACGGGTATTTTAAGAATAATAATTATAATGGAATTTTTGGTGTCGAAGAGGAGCAACGCCGCCTGTCGGAAACACCAGACTCGTTGATCGCTAATACGGTTATACATGCGTTTCCGTTTGATTTCCGGCATTACAGTTGGACAATCAAGGAGTTCGGACCTCTCTACGTGCCTCGGAAGGGGGGACAGGTGATACTTGATACCGTTAATTTTCAACTCTATCGGTTGGTGATTGAATACGAGACGGGTGAAAAACTTAGGGTTAACGCTCAACGCCAGCTGACGTTGGGAGGGAAACCGATAGACAGTTATACGTTTCAAGGTAATTACTACTTCTTTTGCGGAGATCAGGTGTTGAATTCGAACGATTCCCGTTACTGGGGTTTCGTTCCTGAAGAGTTTATTGTCGGGGTGGTTACTCACATCACTTACTCCCGTGATCGTGAAAGCGGTGAGTTTCGTTGGGATAGGTTATTGAAGAAAGTAAATAAATGAAATAAAGAGAATCGTATGAGTAAATATTTAATCGTGTGCGCAATTTTGAGCTGTATTCTTGACTGTAAACAATCTGAAGTAAGTCGTGAAACGATCATTCGAATGGATTTGAAAAAGATGCATCAAATAGATATGCATGGAGAGTATGCCAGACAAATTTGCTTAACGAATGATGGAACGTCGGTATTGATTGATGAGGTGAAAAAAGTTTTGCTTGCTGGAGATCAATATATTGTTCAGTGTAAAAATAAGGTTTTGGGGTTTGATGTGCAAACCGGTACTCAGAAGATGTCTTTTTCAGGACAATGGGGAGAAAATAGAACATTTCTCCATCTTTGGGATACTTGGGTCGAGGGGAAGACTATTTGTATGTATGATGTAAAGGATAAAAAAGTTTTTCGATGCGATTTAAATGGAAAAAATTCTGATGTAACCTTTGTCACGAATAAGGGAGAAGACAATCCATTCCAAGTTTTAATAAAAACTGTTGAGGGTAATTACGTGGGGAAACGTGCGTATGGTGGCATGGAAGATTGTGAGTTGAATTTGTATGATAAAAATTTTGAATTTGTAAAAGAAATCGGGGATTTAAAGATAAAATCCGGGATTTATATCGGTTACCCTTTTTTCATGTATCGTCCTAGTGAAATACTATATTACAGATATTTCTATAATAATATTTATGCCATTGATGATAAGCAAAATGTGTCGGTAAAATACAATATCGATTTTGGTGAGAATAATATGCCTTTTGATTTGAGTTGGAGAGACGAATATGATTGTATCGATTTCATTAATAGTAGTGAGGAGGATTATGCCATATTAGTATCGAATATTTACGAATCGGATAAATATTTCTGTTTTAGATTTTTATGGAAGAAAAAAAAGTGTTTGGGGGTTTATGACAAATCAAATGGTAAAACAGCATCATTTATGTTTGATTCTTCCCCTTCGGATTCTGTTGTTGATGTGTATGCTTTTGATGATAAGGTTTTGCTGGTGAACCAAGATGGGGATAAAACGTGTTTGACAACCATAAGTGTGGATGATTTGTTAAAGAATGATTAATGATGATGAGAGCCATTGTATTTTTGGGGGGATGTATGCTTTTACTGAGTCAGTTTCAAGTGACGGATGGCCTTTACGGAGGGATCGACATCTCAAACTACTTTGCTTTGTTGTTAGGGGCAATGGTGGCGATAGTGTGTTTGGTAAAAGCTCCTAAAGCGCTTTACCGGGGAGATGCAATGGTGTTCGTGTTGTTTGTTTACTTGTTGATTCATGCAAGCTTGACTCATGCGATGCAGAGTAGAGAGTTCTATTTAAGTATTTCTTATTTCGCGCTTTACGCGGTATTTCGGGTCATCAAGGGGTTGCGGCTGGCTAATTATATGACGTTTGCGGTGATGCTTTGCGGGATTTACCAGTCTTGCTTAGTGTTGGGGCAACTGTTAGGATACGAGGCTTCCAATCACCTCCGTTTTGTCGTGACCGGGTCATTTTTTAATCCCGGACCTTGCGGTATCTTTTTGGCAGGAGTGTTCGTGCTTGCTGTTGCGATGATGAAAAAGGGATACCGGAAGGTGGGTTTTAACCTGATGTTTGTGCGTTACGTGACGGCTTGCGTGACATTTGGTGTCACCTTGGTAGCCCTGGTCCCGACAATGAGCCGTGCCGGATGGATCGGGGCATTGGTAGGGGTGATGTTACTTTATCGCAGAGAGATTGTAGCGTGGGGTAATACGAGGCGACGGTGGGTGATTGGTGGCGGTATCGTGGGGATGATCGTGGTCTTGATGTTATTTTACCTGTTAAAGAAAGATTCGGCCAACGGACGGCTTTTTATTTGGCAGAATACGGTGTCTGCTTATTGGAAAACTCCTTTATTCGGGGTTGGGATTGATGGTTTCGAGAGGGCTTTTGCAGAGGCTCAACATGATTATTTTGAAAAAGAGAAGGTGTTGGAACAGGACAATCGCCATGTAGAAATGGCAGGAGTCGTAGAGTCTGCATTTAATGAACCACTTGCTTTGTTTTTGTTGTTGGGGGCAGTAGGGGGTGTGTTAACGGCAATGGTTCTGTTTTTTAAGTTACAAAGACTGACGGCTTATAGTTGCGTGGCGGTGGCATTGCTTGTTGCGTCATTTTTCTCGTACACCTTTTATATCCCGTCTATCGCGATCGTCTTTCTTTTTGCCGTGGCACAGTTACCGGATCGGCGGGTAAGGGGAGGGCGTTACGTGAATGTTTTGATGTTCGGAATAATGGGTATCGTGGTCTTGTTTTTTGACTTTCGAGAGTTTGGTCGCCGAGAGGCGTACCGGAAGTGGAAAAATAACGCTGTTTATTACACGTGTCCGAATCGTGTTTACCCGCTCTACTTGTTGACCAAGCTGGAAGCCGAACGGGGTGACACGACGATGATGAATTATTATGGCCGTATTTTGCTGGGAAAACGTCCCAAGGTGCCTTCTCTTGCCGTGGACGAGATGAAGTTTGAAATTAGAAAAATGCTGGATGTGAAACTTTAAAATGATAATACAATAACAAATATATCGAATGAAAAAAAGACTATTACTATTATTCGTGGGATGGCTAGTTTGCAGTTTTGGCGTGGGACAGAACCCGGTCACGGGTAAGCTAACCCTGGAGGAGGCGATCAAGATCGCTCATGCCCGTTCCCCGCAGGCCCAGATGGTGCAACTCAGTTTCATGTCGCAATACTGGAGTTTTCGTTCCTACAAGGCTCAGTTGTTGCCCTCGCTTAATTTAAGCGGGAACCTGGGTAATTATAACCGTTCGCTGGTTGACGTGAGAGACCCGGAAACCGGGCGCATCAGTTACGTGGCGAACAACACCTTGAGTAATGACTTGTCCGTTTACATCAACCAGAAAATTGCGCTCACGGGGGGAAACGTGTCTCTTAACACCTCGCTTGCCCGCCTGGACCAGTTCTCTTACGACACGAAAACTTATAACTCGAACCCGGTCACGATCAATTACACGCAACCGCTACGTTCTTTCAACACGCTGAAATGGCAGAAGAAAACGGAGCCCTTGCAGTACGAGAAGGCCAAGAAACAGTACCTGGAATCGCTGGAGGGTATAACGCTTCAAACGACCTCTTATTTCTTCTCGGTTTTGTCGGCCCAGACAAGTTACAGGAAAAGCGAGGAGAACTTGAGAGATACCCGCGGCATGTACAAGATCGCTCAACAACGGCATGACATTGGCACGGTGACTAAAAGCGAGTTATTGCAGCTGGAATTGTCCATGATGAACGCGGAGTTAACGGTAAGTAACAGCAAGGTGGATTTGGAGGTGGCGCTTTTTAATTTTAAATCATACTTGGGAGTGGCGGAAAGTACGTTCTTCGAGTTGCAACCGCCGATGAACGTGCCGGAAGTGTTCATGGAATACGATTTCGTGTTAAACAAGGCGTTGCAAAACTCTTCTCACAACGTGTCGCTTAAAATAAAAGAATTGAACTCGCGGAAAAGCGTGGCTCAGGCCAAGGCAGACCGGGGGATCCAGGTGGAATTGAGGGCTAACCTGGGATTCTCACAAACCGGGGATGACCTGCAAGGAGTGTACAGTCGCTTGAAAGATCGGGAGGTGGTCGGGTTATCCTTGTCCATGCCCATTTACGACTGGGGAATGAGCCGCGGGCGTGTCAAGATGGCTGAAGCGGAGGCTCGCCTGGCCCGGACGGAACTGGAACAAGAGGAGACGAAGTTCCAGCAGGATATCCGGATCAAGGTGATGCAATTCAATAATCAAGCCCGGCAGTGTAATATATCAGCCAAAGCCTTACAGGTTGCGGAGGAGCGTTACGATATCACCAAAAAACGTTTCCAGAACGGGGGGATCACGGTAACGGACCTGAACACGGCCCAAAAGGAACTGGATAGTGCCAGCGAGCAGTATATCAATCAACTGCGTACGTTCTGGAACGCTTATTTCGAATTGCGCAAGTTGTCCCTGTACGATTTTATATCCAAAAGAGATATCAGTGCTGAATTTGATAAAATAGTAGAGAAATAGTCACTCGTGAAAATACTAATGATAATGAAAATGAACCTGTATAGAAGCCTGTTGTTGAGCGTGATCGTGCTGGGGGCGATCGCTTGCGGTAACGAAAAAAAGAAAGACGAGAAAGAAATCGGTAAAAGTGAAAGCCAGAGTCCGTTAATCACGGTTGACACGCTAGTGTTGAAAAAACGGACTTTCCAGAAACAGATCGTATGTAACGGTAAGTTGCGTGCGGTTTTTAAAAGCGATCTCAGTTTTGACGGTACGGGCGTGATTACCGCGATCAACGGAAGTAACGGGGGATACGTGAAAAAAGGAGAGGTACTGGCAACTCTTGATATGAAAGAGGCTCAAGTTGAATTGGAGAAAAGTTACCGGGCGATGGAAAAGGCGAATATAGATTTACAGGACAAGTTAATCGGGCAAGGATATTCGGCAGACACGACAGGGATTCCGACGGCAATCCTGCGGAATGTGAAGATTTCGTCCGGTTATGATAACGCGATTGATCAGTTGGAGGCAGCGAAACGCCGTTTGGCAAGTTGTTATTTGATTGCTCCTTTCAGTGGGCGTATTGCCAATCTGGATGCCAAGATATATGATCGTTCCGCCAATAAGTTATGTACGTTAATTGACGATTCGTATTTTGATGTCGAGTTCAGTATATTGGAGGCGGAGATCGAAGAGGTGACAAAAGGGCAACATGTGAAGATTATCCCGTTTATTAATGATGAAAAGACGTTTTATGGAGATGTGACAGAGATAAATCCCTTGATTGATGAACACGGACAGGTAAAGATTCGTGCAAGGGTGCGTAATGCTGACCGCTACTTGATGGAAGGGATGAACGTGAAGATTATACTTGAGCGAGAGATTAAGAATAGTTTTGTGGTGCCTAAGGATGCGGTGGTTCTGCGGGATGGTTTTCAGGTGATGTTCTGTTACCGTGAGGGGAAAGCGGTTTGGACGTATGTTGATGTCGTGATGTCGAATATTGATTCCCACGTGATTAAAGGGAGTGAAAAGAAACAGACGGTTATTTCGGAAGAGGATGTTGTTATTACATCCAATAATTTGAATCTTGCCGACGGAACGGATGTGACACCTAATAATAGACGGTAATCATGATAAAGGAATTGTTAAAGCGTCCTATTGGGGTTACCATGAGCGTTGTTGCGATCGTGGTGTTGAGTATCGTGGCGATGGGGTACCTGCCCGTGTCGCTTATGCCCGCTATTGATATCCCGCAGATCACAATCCAGGTGTCGGCTCCCGGTTTGTCGGTTCGGGAGGTGGATAACACGCTTTTGAAACCGTTGAAAAATCAGTTGTCTCAGGTGACCGGATTGAAAAATATAACGGCAGAAGCGCGAGCGGATGCGGGAGCTATATATATGGATTTTGAGCCGAACAGTAATGTTGACATCATTTTTATTGACGTGAACGAGAAGTTGGATCGAGCTGTCGCAACATTACCCAAAGATATAGAACGTCCCAAGGTGATCAAGGCCAGTGTGACCGATATCCCGGCTTTTTATCTTAACCTGTCGTTAAAAAACGTGGCGCCCAAAGAGCATGACAGGCTGCGTGAGGCCGGAATTGATTTCAGTGAACTGGGGCAATTTGCCCGGGATGTTATTTCAAAACGTATCGAACAACTACCACAGACGGCGATGGTCGATATGAGTGGTGTTGTGACCCCCGAGCTACTTTGTATTCCTGATTACACGAAGTTGACTTCTATGGGCGTGGGTATTAATTTGCTTGAAAACGCGATTAACAATAATAATGTATCCTTAGGAGCATTAAGTATTAAAGATGGAGAATATCGTTACAGTATTCACTTTGATTCCCGGATTATCTCGAAAGAAGATATTGAGAATATATATATCAATCATAACGGGCGCATTTATCAATTCAAAGAGTTGTGTGAAATCGTGGAGCGTCCGGCGAAACGGAGCGGTTTGGTACGTAGTGGTGATGATCCGGCTGTTACGTTGGCAATTATAAAACAGAACGATGCCAAGATGGCTGATTTGCAGGAAAGTATTGCCACGCTGATGGCTGATTTGGAGAGGGAATATCCTAACATTCGTTTTGAGTTGACACGGGATCAGACCAAATTGTTATCGTATTCCATGGATAATTTGAGTAGTAATCTATTGGTCGGTGCTATTCTGGCGGCATTAATTATCTTTTTATTTATGAAGGATTTGCGATCTCCGGTACTGATTGTTATAACCATTCCGTTGTCACTTGTGGTCACGCTTTTGGCTTTTCATGTTTTGGGAATATCTCTGAATATTATATCGCTATCGGGGTTGATTCTCGGGACGGGAATGATGGTTGATAACTCGATTATTGTTATAGATAATATATTTCAGAAGTGGCGATTAGGATTGCGGCTTGATGATGCTATTTCCAGGGCGGTGGGGGAGGTTTTTACCCCGATGTTGAGTAGTGTGCTGACTACTTGTTCCGTTTTTTTGCCGCTGATCTTTTTAAGTGGTACGGCCGGCGCACTTTTCTATGATCAGGCAATGGCCGTGACGGTTGCTTTGTTCGCGTCATTATTGGTGTCGGTGCTTGTTCTGCCCGTGTATTTTTATCTGATGTATCGCAAACGTTCGGCATGGACGGAGAATCGGTTTATTGCGAGATTCTTCACGTTTGACTACTATCGTCCGTACGAGATCGGGTTAAAATGGACGTTACGTCATGGTCGGTTGCTGATTATCGGGTTTGTACTACTTGTTCCTCTTGCTTATTTCGTTTATCAAATGGTGGAGAAGAGTCGCTTGCCTCGTATATCGCATGACGATACGATTTTGACAATTGATTGGAATAGCGGTATTTCTTTGGAAGAAAATGATCTGCGTGTTTATAGACTGTTGGCACAAGTAGATAGTTTTATTTTGCAAACAACCTCGATGGTGGGTGTTCAACAGTTTTTGATGTCACATACCAAAGAGATCACTCCTTCTGAAAGCGTGATCTATATTAAGGCTAAAGATGCCGAGAGCTTGAAACGGATAGAACGGAAAATTTCGGATTACGTGGTCTCGAATTACCCGAAAGCACAAGTTTCTTTTCAAGTTTCCGGCAATATTTTTAATATGATATTTGCGGAAAAAGGAAGCACGCTTGTTGCAAGATTGCATAGTAAGGAAGGACAGGCTCCGACGGTAGAGCAGGTAACTCGTGTGGTCAACAAGATAGAAAAAGCCCTGCCGGACGTGTTGATCCCTCCGGCGATGATGGAACAGAATATTCGTTATATTGCTGATGTGGAGGCAATGGCAATCCATGAGGTTACGTTCGGTAATGTTTATGCGAAAATGAGAAATATGATTAGCCAGAATACCTTGTTTCGTATTAATCAAGGGGGGTATTCCGTTCCCGTGACCACGGGTGATACGCGGGCCGAAGCATCGGATATTTTGTCGGGTAAGGTGCGTAACCGTAACGGGGTTGAAATTCCTCTCTCAATGGTAATCAACGAGACCAAAGGCGAGGATTTTAAGAAACTTTATTCCGGTAGTGGGGGGGATTATTATCCGGTTGTTATAGATGTGGACGATGCTGATGTGAAACGGGTGATGGAGACGGTAGAAGAGGTCGTTAAGGAGGATAAGGACTTTTTCGTGACCTTTACGGGAGAGTATTTTTCGAGTCGGGAGACTATTCGGGAGTTGATCGTTATCCTGTTGGTTGCTATTTCGTTACTCTATTTTATTCTCGCGGCCCAGTTTGAAAGTATCATACAGCCGCTTATTATTCTATCAGAAATTGTGGTTGATATTTTCTTCGTTTTGTTTGGGCTTTGGATATTTGGCGAGAGTTTGAATATCATGTCGATGATAGGTTTGGTCGTGATGAGTGGCATTATTATCAATGATTCTATTCTGAAAGTGGATACGATTAATCGCCTTCGTAAACATGGTATGCCGTTATTAAAGGCTGTTTTTACTGGTGGGCACAGTCGGTTAAAGCCCATTATTATGACCTCTCTGACAACGATATTGGCTATTGCCCCGTTCTTGAACCGGGTTGATATGGGATCAGATTTGCAGTACCCGTTATCTCTTTCTATTATTATCGGTATGAGTGTCGGGACGATTGTCAGTTTGTTTTTTATACCGTTAATTTATTACGTGATCTACCGTAAACACTGATTTTATGAGTAATGATATAAAGAAAAAGGGATTTTTAGAACGTATTCCCGCCTTTTCACTTATTTTGATAATGGCTGTGTTGATGGTGGTGGGAGGTGCTTTGATACCTCTGTTACGAATCTCTTACCATCCATCCCCGGAACAGGGGAAAAGGCTGACTATCTCGTTTAGTTGGCCCGGGGCATCACAACGGGTCATAGAGCAGGAAATCACTTCTAAAGTGGAAGGATTGGTTGCCTCGGTGGTGGGCGTGGAGAAAACTTCTTCCGTGTCATCACAAGGAAACGGAAGTGTGACTGTCGTACTCAAGGAGAAAGCTAACGTATCGGCCGTGCGTTTTGAAATATCATCCTTGCTGAAACAGATTGCCGAGAAATTACCGGAGGGTGCGGGTGGTCTTTATTTACAAGGAGGGAATATCGGGGGAGGGCTTCGACAGAACACACGACAGGTCTTATCTTATATCATCAATGCCGATATGGATCCCGCTAATATAAAAGACTATGTCGAGCGTAATATTAAACCTTATCTCACACAGATTGATTATGTGCGGGATGTGTCGGTCGGGGGGGCTATGCCACTTTACCTGGATATTGAGTATAACCCGATAGAATTGCAGCGGTATGGTCTTGAATCTAATGTTATCGTGTCGGGACTTCAGAACTTTTTGGGACAACGTTCTATTGTCGGGGATGTTGATCGAATTGATCGTGACGGGAATAAAGAGCGTATTACTTTATTATTAGAGACCGAGCGGTTGGGGCCGGATATAGGTAAAACTCCTTTGGCAACAATAGATGGTAAAATTATCTATTTGAATGATGTTGCTAAATTTGATTACAAAAAGCGACAAGAAACCAGCTTTTATCGTATCAATGGTTTGAATACGATTTACTTGAGCATTTTTGCAGACACGGAGACAAATATTATTAAAGCATCTGCGGAAATTCGAGAGCGAATGGAAAAGATTCAAGCAAATTTGACGGATGGATTTTACGTGACACTCACGAATGATGCTGCTAAGGAGGTACGGGAGGAACTTGTGAAATTGGTTAAACGTACTTTTTTATGTTTGGCGATATTGTTCCTGTTTGTTTGGATTATTAGCCGGAGCAGACGTTATCTTTCTGTTATAGCGATTTCATTATTTGCCAACGTGTTGATAGCCGTTATTTTTTATTACTTGTTTGATGTTGAGCTTAACTTGATTTCGTTGGCGGGTGTTGCTGTCTCGTTGGGTATTATGATCGATACTGTTATTGTGATGGTTGATCATTATAGCTATTACCACAATCGGAGTGCTTTTATCGCTATTCTGGCGGCATTGCTTACTACAATCGGTTCATTGGTGATCGTCTTTTTTATGCCCGATTACGTGAAAGGTGCGTTGAATCATTTTTCCACGATTATTATTATTAATCTGGTTGTGGCATTGTTTGTGGCTCTTTTTTTCGTGCCTGCAATTATTGATCATAGTGAGTTGTGTTGTCGGCAGATGAAGAAAAGTTGTAAGCGTTTAAAAAGAATCGTGAGCTGGAGTCGGTTTTATACCCGCTATATTACTTTTACACAGAAACGGAAATGGATATATATTACCATTTTCGTACTTGCATTTGGAATCCCGGTGCATTTGCTGCCTTCTAAATTAGGTAAAAGTGATTATTATTACCGGATGGAAGAAAAACAAGAGATGGCATGGTATGAAGATCTTTATAATAAGACTATAGGGAGTAATTTTTGTCAGGGAACTTTACGCCAGCCATTGGAAAAGGTATTTGGTGGGACATTACGGCTTTTTTCATCTATCCAGTCATCACGTACTTTTTCTCAACGGGAACGGGAGATGAAACTTTATATTTCTGCTCAATTGACAGAAGGAGATGATGCGGGGGTGCTTAATCAAAAGATGTGGCAAATGGATCGTTTTTTAGCCAAATTCAAGGAGATAAAACGTTTCGTGACCCGAGTGGATGGTAAAAGCGGTTCCATCGAGGTAGAATTTACCGATGAACACAAGGATGGGACTTTCCCTCAATATCTGGAATCACAGGTTATTCGAGAGGCTTTGTTGATTGGCGGTGTAGATTGGAGTACAACGGGTGTTAGTGAACGGGGATTTTCCAATTCGCTGGGATTGGGACGTAAATCACATCGAATCGGTTTGAGCGGGTATAATTATGATCGTTTGTATAAGTATGCAGAAATGGTGGCCGAGAAGGTCAAGGCCAATAAACGAGTGAATGACGTGGGAATCGAGTTGGGAAGTTCTGATTATTGGCAATCGCAAGGAGAACCGACTTCGGAGATGTATATCAAATATGATATGGAAAAAATTGCTCTTAATCGTTTGAATTTGGGACAATGTTATTCAACTTTGGCCGCACTGATGGATGAGGGAACTGTTGGAACGTATCGGAATAAAGATCAACGGATTGCAATTGATTATCATTCTTCGGAACGTGATAACTTTGATGTGTGGCATTTGATGAACAGTTATTTAACTGCAGGAGATCGGCAGATTTGTTATGCTAATATCGGAGAGATAGGAAAACGAAATGCTGCTGCACGAATTACGAAAAATAACCAGGTGTATTCGTTGCAGGTGGCTTTTAATTTTATGGGATCGTATGATTTGTCGGATAAGTTTATCAAAAAGACAACCGAAGAGATTAATGCTATTTTGCCTGTCGGTTTCCGGACGGTTAACCAGAGTTTCGGGTGGTACGATGATAGAGGTTCCCAATATTGGTTAATTCTGTTGATTGTTGTGATAATCTTTTTTACCTGCTCGATACTGTTTGAGTCTCTGCGGCAGCCTCTTGTGATTATCTCGTTGATTCCTATCTCGTTTATAGGTACTTTCCTGACATTTTATTTCTCAAGGGTAAATTTTGGAACGGGTGGTTTTGCATCACTTGTTTTGTTGAGCGGTTTGGTGGTGAATGCGGCAATTTACGTGATTAATGAATATAATGGTTTCGTAAATAGAAATCTTGGACGGCTAAATCGGATTAACCCGGTTCGACTTTACGTGAAGGCTTATAACCATAAGATTATTGCCGTGCTATTAACCATTATATCAACGGTACTTGGCTTGGTCCCATTTTTGATTGATGGGCCGAAAGCAGAAGAGTTTTGGTTTTCATTCGCCATTGGAACGATCGGGGGATTACTATTTTCAATAATAGCTTTAGTATTTTTTATGCCGATATTGATGCCATTTTCTAGTTATTTAAAAAAAGCAACATGAATAGAATTAGAGGAAAGTAGTAATTTAAGACTATGGTTTATTCAACGTAAAAATAGGACTGTTCTTTCTTGAGTTCCAAATAAAGAGTTTTGGTGTTTTCGATGGGTTGGTAATATTCTCCGACTTCGTGACAGAAGTTCCAACATATTTTTTGGGGATTAAACGTGATGGTATAGTCTTCCGGACGGTTTTCGTACCATGCTTTTAAGGCTTCTTCGTATTGCTTGCCTTGGAATAAAGAGGTAATCCCGTTTTCAGTCATGAAGATGAACTGGGTGAACGTGATGGGGAGGAAATTGTTTGAAAGAAGGTAATAAGTCTGACCGTTCTTGTCTAATTTGAATATTTTTTCGATTTTCACATTTCCAACCGTATCTATGGGAGTGACATTCCAACCGCCTTTACCGTTTTCGTAAAGGAGAAATGAATATAGCGGGTTGATCGACCACTCTTGAAAATTAATAACCCCGACCTTGTGATCCGCAGAGGTTACATCTGCCAGCAGATACAAATCCGGGCACAGACGAGCGGCCTGTTCGAGAAAACGGAAAAAGAATCCGTTGTCTTCTGCTGTCAAGTCATCGCCCCGGTGGCTGTTTATATATCCCAGTTCGTTACGCATGAGTTCAAGTGCGGCTTGCACTTCTTTCGCCGGGTAGAATTTACGTTTTCTTGTTTGGAACTCTTGTAGAAGACTAACGGTATGCATAACTTTCTCTCGGTCGGTTGAATCGGAGTGGTAGGGAATATAGAACCCGTGGTGTTGTAAGGAATCGAAATATGCCGTGAGGTTTTTGGGGGATGGGATGCCGGTTTGTTTTTCTGTATTCTTCCGGTTGGAATTACAAGAAATAGTCAGATACAGGCAGATGATGAATAGTAATTTTATCCATGTATTTGTTTGGAGGTGCGTGATCATAAATGGGATGTTTTTTTGCATATACAAATGTATATTTTTTTATGATATTATTCACGCTCTTTAAAAAGTCTGTTATTATTAGGAGTAAAATGAATCGATTGACAAAATGGTATAAGATAATTCAGTTGATAGCTCGAAAAGAATCCAAAGAAACTGACGAGTTGGATTACAGGTGGAATTATCCGATAAACATCGGGGAAAGTGTCCAGTATTGAGAGAAAACTAAAAGAAAATACGTTATTCTTTGTTGTAGAGATTTCTTGTTTTTATACTAGTTTCCCGATCAGGACTGATCAGTGGGTGAATAAAAAACGTCTTGTTTAAATGGGGATTTCTTTTTCGGGGAGAGTGGGGGAGGGTAAAGGGTATAAAAAATCTCCGGTCAATGGTAATTTGCCGGAGATTTTCGTGTTTGTTTTGAGTTGATTTATTTTAACTCTGCCAGTTGTTGTTCTATGGCTTTGATTTTTGCTTCGGCATCAGCTTGTTTCTTGCGTTCGTTCTCGACAACTTGTGCCGGGGCGCCATTGACAAACTTCTCGTTGGAAAGTTTTTTCATCACGGATGCCAGGAAGCCTTGGGCATATGCTAAATCTGCTTGCAGTTTGGCTCTTACTTCTTCCGTGTTGACTTCTCCGACAGCGGGAATGAAATATTCCACCGTGTCGCAAATAAAACTCCATGCACCTTTCACCGTGTCATTCACCATTTCTACATCTTGGATATTACCCATTTTGCGAATGATGTTTTCGAATTGTAGCGGGTAGCGATCGTTACTTTTAACCCTCAAAGAGATTGTATCCTTGAAGGCAATGTTATTTTGCTTGCGAATCGTACGGATTCCAGCGATCACTTCTTTCATATTCTCAAAGGTATTCAAGAAGTTGTCATCGTATTTTCCGGGGCTTGGCATTACGGAAACCATGATACTTTCTCCGTCTTTCCGCTCTCTCAAGTTCTGCCAGATCT
>ERZ772893.1081-NODE-1081-length-29984-cov-4.112032_pt1 | contig 29984 bp, 47 predicted proteins | sample MGYA00511482_ERZ772893 | MGnify/ENA primary metagenome ERZ772893 (study PRJEB29015, sample SAMEA2737687) | human gut metagenome | biome: human gut; feature: human-associated habitat; material: faeces | place: China | collected 2012 ... | reverse complement strand
AGAGTGACTTCGTATAAGTAATACACGACGTGAAAATATCAAAAAACGATCATTAAATGATATTCATTTTTTTGCTTCCCCCTGATACCACCTTGATCTTATCTCTCCCCTGATTTGTTGTACATTACTAACAAAAATGCGCCAACCTCGTGTAAGATTCTCCCACTATCAAAAAACGATCAATTAATGATTATGTTTTCCATCGTGCAAACGTTATAATTACTAACAAACTTGTGAAATGATTTACTACATAGGCCTGAACGGGGATGCAAAAATGTTTGCTCATAATTTTAATAATCAAAGTGTTATAATATTCGTGTATTCGTCGGGAAAGATATTCGTGGAGGCGGATAATGGTTGCGTGATCAAGGAATATATAGATTCAGGGTACTTTAATAAATTCGTGAATTACTTGCAAAAACAAGGGATAAAAGTGGTATCTTTGCAATAAGAACTCCAAGAGGGTCAGGTGCATTCACGTGTGCTTGACCCTCTTTTTTTATTAAAAGATAGTAATATGAACGTTTTCCCGAGTAAATTCAGATTTCTGTTCGAACGTGATGGAATTCAATACGAGTGCAAGTATTCCCCGGACGAGTGGAATAATAACGTGTTAAACTGGAACAGAAGTTCGGACAGTGCCGGTATCATGATCAAATATTCCACCAGCTTTACTTTTATAAAAGAAGACGCGGACTACTTGAGAGATTGTTTTAATACTGATGGTGTTTTTGCAAAAGTGCGGTTTGTCGTGGAAGAATATGATTACGAAACTTTTAGTTTCAAACCTTATTATAGCGGGGATATTGATTTTTATTCTTACGAGAATTCAAAGAACAAAGTATCTATCGTCACTTCGGATATAAGTTACAAGGCGTCAATCGATGCGAATTTAGACACGACCTATGAAATTGATATTCCTAACGCATCCGATTTTGTCAGGTATGATAGATTGATGATATTGAGTAATTCAAGTTTTTATTCATTTTACGAGGACAACACGTTATCCGGCGCTAAGCAAAGAACAGATGTTTTTTCTTCTATGATAATGAATAAAGAGGATTTTGATCCTAAAAATATTTTTCATGACGTTGATCAAGGAACAATGTCTAATGACAATTGGATCGCAATGTTTAACGATCAGTCAAACATCACTTGTAATGTAAAGTACAAGATAAATAAGATCACGTTTTCATGGACTGGAAATCTTGATGGTTTTTCAGCTAATTGTTCCATATATTTAAAAGTAGGTGATTCAACGTACTCCGTGTACAAATATGAATCTAGTGGGACACCATTATTTGTGACTCAAGACGTATACACGGAAAAAACAATCACATTTAACGTGAATAAAGGAGAGAAGATTTTCGCCGTTATTGATTATACATGTAAAGGGCATGGGACACTTAGCTCTGCCGTGCAAATGACTGTTGATGCAGATTTAGAGGTAAGTTTTGATTATACTTATAGATCAAGTAAAAGTAAGGACATTTTCGGGTTGCGCCCGTTGGATCTATTATCTAACTTGGTAAATAAAGCGACCGAGGGACAATATAATAAAATCAAATCCGATTTATTGACGATGGGAGAGGTAAGCAAAATGCTTATCACCTCCGGTAATCTCATACGTGGCATACAGGGAGCAAAGATAAAAACATCTCTTAAAGATTTCTTTCAAGCATTTAAATCCATGTTCGGTGCAGCCTACACGTTTAGAAATATTGATGGGGTAGAAACGTTGGAGATAGAGAATATAAACTATTTCTATGATCGAAACACGATGATCACGGAAGTAGGTGATATTAACGATTATTCAATGAAAGTGAAGGATAATGATATATACAACAAGCTTAAAATAGGATATGAAGATCAAACGTACGACGAGGTAAACGGGAAGAAGGAATTTAACACTACCCTTGAATTCTCGATAAATTCGAAACATAATGGAAAGGAATTGAATCTTGTCAGTCCTTATCGTGCGGATATGTACGGTATCGAGTTTACTATAATAGATTACGAGCAGCAAGAGACAACGGATAGCGATAATGATAATGACGTGTTCATTATCCATACTGGAAGTCAAATATACGGTTTTATAAACGGGTATTCTTTAAACCGCTACTACAAGATATTGAATAGCGATAATTTTGCCGGGGACACGGCTTTTAACGTCTACTTGTCTCCCAAGAGATGTTTATTACGTCAGATAGAATATATAAAAAGCTTGTTCATGTTTTCCGGGTCAATATTAAAATTCGCTTCTTCTCCAAAGGATTACAATGTGACATCGACAGGTAACATTATTGAACATTCGGATATAAATTTGGACGGATATAATTACTTGTTCAAACCGATCAATCATGAATTTGAAACGATAGTCCCTAGAAATATTTCTGAATTGATCGAGGAAGGATACAGGGGATATATAGCATTCATTAACGAAGGTCAAATATTAAAAGGATTTATAGAATCTATAAGCGAGAATCCGGGAAGGAATAAATCTCAGAAATGGAAATTAATCGAGTTGTAATATTGATTTCAATATAAATTTTATTACATTTGTATTGAAAAGAACCCCAAGAGGGTCAATGCACGCGCTAATCGTGTATTGACCCTCTTTTTAATTGAATATTATGGCATTGACGTTTCCCCGGCTGAACCCAATAGTGTTCAAAGAAGAAAATATTTTATACACGGAAAAATATAACACTCCTTTTATTCAAAAATGGGATAAAGGTGATTATATCGTTTTTCAAGCACATTACGGGGGAAGTATAGCAAGGGGAGAAGTGGCGGCGAGTATAGTGGACGATAATTTAAATGTCGTACTTCAGTTTGATGGTACAATCATTGATATTAATAACTGGTATCAAGTTATTTTTAGGGGAAGTTGTAATTTGCCAGATGGCATATATAGAGTAAAATTGTACTCTACTGCCGGAAAGTTTACTTTTTATTCAAATTGTATACAGATTGGAACTTTCCCCGAAAGTTTGTTGCTAACATATACTTGTAAAACAAATAAATTTGATTGTATTTTTCGAGATTCTGAATACGCTTACTTTTTCGTGCTGCGAGTTGATGGAGGGGTTAAATCGTCGGATATAAGTTACAATTCGGATGATGTAATCTACACTTCGCAAGATAGAGTGGTATACTTGCTTGATTCTATCCCTTACACCGTAAGGAAATACACGTTTGGTAATTCATACGGTCTGCCTTCTTGGTTGGCAGACAAGATTAACAGGTTGTTATCGTGTGATAGTATACTAATTAACGGGGTAAAAGTCGTTAAAAATGACGGGGCGAAACTTGAAGTTATTGGATCGGATGCTTACCCTTACGTGGGGTTAAATATTGAACTTTTAAGGCAAGAAGAAGGATATTCAGAAGGATTGTATTTCGATGAAGAAGAGATGATGCAGGGAGGAATGACCGTTGAGATGGTTGATTCTACCCCTTCTTATTCAATTTCTGCTCCAAGAACAGGAAGAATTCATATTGAAACATTTGAAAACACGTTCAACTAATGGCAACTGAAGATAATTTACGAGATAGGGCGAAGGAAATTAGAGGAGCTTTTGAACCTTCATCAGTCACGAACGAGGCTGTTGGCGGGCTATTGCTTGATATTATTAATTTCTTCATTGACTATGGTGGAAATGGTGGAGGAGGGGGAAAACCTGATGCTCGTTATTGGAGCAAGGAAGAGTTGAAGATGTTGGATCAATATTTGTATGTTTTAAATGACAAAATAAAGGCGTTATACGCTGATTCCGCAGGAGATTCAGAATTGTTCAAAGGTCATAAATGGGAAGATTATTTTGACCAACCCCTCCGCACCTTCGATCCCGTAAAGTTCAATAGCGTTACCTCCAACGACTTCGAGAGCAAGTTAAAGGGATGGGTAATAGACGCCCTCGGTAACGCCGAGTTTCGTGACGTGTTACTTCGTTCCTTCAAGAGCTGGAACTTCGCCGCCGGTCCCCTCGGTGCCGGTGTCGGGATGGTGAACGATGACGAGTTGCAAACGGATAAATTGCTTGTCCGAAAGATCATGTACGTGCTGGAAATGATGATCCAGCGCATGAGGTTCCAAGGAGGGATAATGGTGTTAAGCCCGGCAACGGGGTTCAAGATTGACCGTGTCGAGACGTTCGACACTTACTATCGTGTTTATTGCAGGCCGGAGGACTTCAACGAGTTCGAGGTGAACGATCAAGCGAGGATACAGAACTTCACGGGTAACAACATAAAGTACCTGTGGTCGCTAGTTCTATCAAGGGGTGACGATTACATCGACATCTCCCGGGTCGACAAGGACGGTAACGGCGTGCCTGCCGAGGGGGACGAGATAGTTCAGCTCGGTAACAGGACGAACCCGGATCGACAGGATGCCGTGTTGCTATCTGCCGTGAACGGTGAGGTGGGTATATTCACGTATTACGGCATAAACAGCTTCGACCTTTCCAGCAAGGAGGGATCATGGCTAGGGAAACACGGGGGGAAGAAAGGTGCCGTTATCCGGGGAGAGGTTCACATAACGGCCGGGTCATCAGGTCTCGAGCAATTTGACGAGTACGAGGACGTTGACAAGAGAATACAGGACGCTAAAGACTTGGCGGATTCGGTTCAAGACGTGGTGAACAACCTCACCTCTATCATTATCCCCGATATGCAGGGGCAGATAGACGGTAGCATCATGTCACACGAGGGGAAGGTCCCCCCTACCCTGACGAACGAGCCGGCGGTGAACTGGACGACGGAAGAAGAGAAAAATCGACATATCGGTGATTACTACGACTATTACTTGACGGTGGACGGTGAGCAGGTTACCGAGAGGTACAAGTTCTCGAAAGTGAACGGCACCTATCAATGGGTACGTGTCGCCGATTCCGGCTCGGCCTTGGCCGCCAGCGTGGCGAGGGAAGCCCTCGGTCTGGCCGGGACGAAAGCAACCATCACGTGGGGAAACACGCTACCGGAGGCACCGTACAACATCAACGACATGTGGATAAAACTTGACGGGTCGATGTACATCTGCAACCATCAAAGGTTAGACGGCGAGACCGGTTCCCAGTCCGACTGGCAGCTTTTCAATGACACAATGCTCCGGCTGGCGAAGATGGCGGATGATAACGTTATCACGAAGGAAGAGAAAGCCACCCTCCGGGACACGTGGAATCAAATACAGAAAGAGTTCACTGCCTACCAAGCGCAAGCGACAAAGTACGGGGTCTCTATAACTGCCCTTCAAAACGCCTACAACACGCTGAACACGTTCTTGACGAACACGGTTAAAATAGCGCAGGATATTGACAGCAACCTGTCCGTGGCGCAGAAGACCGAGTACAACCAAGATTTCGCCAACTACTACTCCGAGCGTACCGCCTTCGCCAACGTCATAGCGCAAAAGGTAGCGGACGAATCGGTCGGCAACCTCCAGATCGGCATGGTCAACCTGTTGAAGGGGAGTAACGTGGAGTTGATGGATCAAGCTAATTACATCGGTAATTATCAATACGACGTGAAACCAGAATCCGGCAAGACTTACACCCTAACAATTTGCTACACTCTTGGAGAAAATAACACGCAAATAGGGGCCTTCCAGAGCGGGGGAAATGGAGCGTTCGGTTTATTTACCAAGAGGGGAAACAAGGTGGTAGAATCTTTTACACGTGAATGGAATCAAGCCAACCCGGCTTACATGGGATTTCTTCAATACCCGATTGACACCTACGGCAGTAAAGTACACTGGGCCGTACTAGTGGAAGGTAACAAGGGACCCAATAGCTGGATACCGTCACAGGCTGACAATGATGCTAAAGCCCAATCCATCGCAAAGGCCGAGGCAGAACTAGCCGAGGTCAAGGCAAATGCCTACGCTGATGGTATCGTGACGGAAGCGGAGCAAAACGCTATCAACGAGGCGCAGGCTAGGCTAGACGCTTTAAAAATCGGTTCCGTGAACCTAGTGAGCAGGAAGATGATGCTCAATTGGAACAACAAAAAAGACGGCATAGCGGTGTGGGGGCAGGATTCGGACGGGATATACTTGGGAATAAACCAGGGAGCACTTTACACGTATGTTTGTGGTGGTACTGCACGTAATGACTTGTTTGGAGGGACGATAAAATATAAAGACAACACGCAATATGTATTTCAAGTTAAATGGAAATTAGCTGGAGAGCAAACTAATAATAATAGTGGGGTGTCTTTTTGGGCGTTATACACGGATGGAACGAGTGATGGAATACGACTTGGATCGTTGCAAACATCTTTAATTGTAGAAAGTCTCATCACGAAAAAAGGGAAAACCGTTGAAAAGATATTTTCTTCTTACGGGGACAACGTATACCGTTCCCTTATCTACTCCCTCGCCCTATACGAGGGTAACAAGGTCTTGTCCGAACCTCCTGTTGCGACTGAAGACCTAACCGGGCAGAGTAACGTGAACCTGGTGGACGGGGGGAAAGAGGTGACGGTAGCAAGTGACTATTATAGCACGCTTAAAGTACCCGTGCTAAAGCCTAACACCGTGTACACGGTTCGGTTTACCAACGTGGAGGTAATATCTGGAGATACCCCTTCCGGGTACGAGTTCAGGTTATACGACACGGGGTTATCCGCCAATTACAGCACGGTAAAAATAAAAGCTGGAGATAATCACGGGATATTAATTACCGCTAATAACTTTACCGTTCCAATAGAGGGAAGATTACTCTTTTATCCCGGTATAAAATCCGAAGGGATAATACGGAGTGTTAAATACACCGAAATCATGCTCGTCGAAGGTTTCACCCCTCCTTCTTCTTACTCCCCCTCGCCTGGTGACGTGGCAAAGGATATTAAAGACGTGAGCGATGCCGTTTCCTCTTTGCAGAATTTCACGGATCAAGCGTTTGCGGACGGCATTATCACTCGCTCGGAGGCGCAAGCGATAGCTTCAAACATAAACGTGTTAAACGCAGAGAAGGCGGATATTGACGCTTACTATACCAAGTTGTACGCTAACGCCTATCTAACCGGGACGGCTAAAACGAACCTTGCAAGCGCCAAGACGGCATACAGCACCGCTCACGATAAGTTGATCGACTCGATCAACAAGGCTATCGCTGACGGTAAGGCAACAGCAACGGAGAAAGCTGACGTGGACGCTAAATTCTCCGCTTACAATAACGCTTTATCCGCTTACCAAACGAGGGTCGGGGAAGCGGACAAGGCGATACAGGACACGATAAAGAAAGTTGCGGATGACGCTCAAGCATCGGCCAATACTGCCCAATCAGCCGCCAATGCCGCTCAATCCGCAGCTAATCAAGCGCAGGCTGACGCTAATGCAGCGAATTCAAAGCTAACAACTTGGGCGAGCGATAACTACATCTCCCCGCAGGAGAAAACCGCCTTGAAACAGCAGAAAAGCGATATACAAGCGGAAAAGAACGAGATCGAGGCGAACGCCAACAGGTACGGTATCTCGTTAGCGTCTTACATGGCGGCATACAACGCTGCCATAGCCGCTTTAAACAAGTACACCGCAACGTCACCGGAGAACATAGCGGTAAGTTCTGATTACAACAACATAGCGGCCTACTACACCGCCCGCCAAACCATCCTTAACTCGATAGCGGAAGCGGCAAAAGCGCAAGTAGACGGGGTTGTTGACACGATAGATAAAGTCACAACAGAGTTCAACACTAAAATAGACCAAAAAGCGGATTCGGTCACGGTTTCTGCCATGAGGACAGACTTGAACTCTCTAGGGCAGGTCGTGAACCAGCAAGGTTCTCAATTACAAGTCAACACGAACAGCATTGATGCGATCGTCACGAAGAACGGAAGCGGGACTATCGTTTCTATTAAACCGGAAATGGTTGAGATTACTGGGGCCACGGTGATAAAAGACGGGAACGGGAACAAGGTTAACATTTTCGGTGTCGGGGACAAGGTTATTTCGGTGAATGGAGGGGTGTTCTCCGTTGACAAAGCTGGTAAGGTTATCATGCAAAACGCCGAGATTACCGGGAAGATTACAGCTAAAACCGGAGAAATAGGTTCTTTCACGATAGATGGGATATGGTTAAAAGGAAGTGAATTAAGAATATCCGGGAGTCAAATAACATTTGAAAACGGTAACAATCAAGTTTACTTAAATAGCCACCCGGACATGGCAACTGGCGGTGCAGTGAAGCTTGGGGCATTCGTTTTGACGGGAGGTAGTTATAACGGACTGGAAAGTGCACGAGCTGTCGCCTTGATAGCTGCTGCCCCTAGCGATAATTATTCTTGCGCCATAGCAGTCACGAGCGGTAGGGTTCTCATGAAAGGCCAAATCCACTTTGACAACGTGGTTACTTATACTGGAAGCGGTGCGGTTACCATAACTGCTGACTCTGGACATTTCATTTATTTAACTCCCATAACTGGTAATCCAGTGGTTAGCGTGTCTTCCGGTTTGCCTATCGGGAGCTGGTTTATTATAGCACATGCAACAACTGCGGGAGGCTTTTATTACATCAAGCTGAGTGGATCGGATCGTTTTAGACGGAGAGGTAACGCATATCAACAGGTAAACTCGAATAACCAAGATCCATCTTTGATATTTAAAGTCAGTAATACCACGTGGGTCATTGGGAATTTACCCGTGAACTGGATAGATTGGAATTAATTATAAATTCAATAATTTTTAAATAAATATCATGGAAATAAATTATTACATTTCAGCAAGAGGAGAGGCACTGGTACAAGGTATCAACGTGTCTTTATCCGCCGAGTTTCAAAAAGGCAACATCCCCGCCACTGTATCTTTCAGCTCTAGCGGTAATTTCGACGTGAACGGGGAGCCAGTTTTCATGAACATCAATGGCGGCTATAACGTCGAGAAGAGAATATTCAATAACTTGAACAGTTCTTTCCTACTTTCCGGTTTTGTTGCGGAACTTGAAACCAAGGTTATAGAATTCTTTAACCAAATTAAAATCGATCAAGCGTTATGAGGTACGAATTTGACGTGAACAAGGTAGACCTAGTTGATCTTGACGGTCACGACTGGAGAAACGGTTTTCCGGATGACAAGCCTTTGAACAAACACATCGGAAGTAGCGTGTATAATCAAGTGAGAGACGTTGGACTTGATGACAAGTGCAAGGCTATTTACAATGGAGAAAAGGTCGAGTTTGATGACAGGGAGAAAGAATTATTCGAGAAAACAATCAAGGAACTCGGGATAAGTCCCGGCTTGGTCGAGCGCAGGATATTGCAACAAATCGTGAATATCGGGGAATAAAAAAGGGGCGTTCCGTCTCGGAACAGACCCCGCTTATGCAAGAGGCTACCTTGTAACCCCGTGACAAAGGTATAACTTAAATTTAAATATCATGAAGAAGAAACAGATTTTTTGGTTGATCGTTGCCCTATCGGTGGTGGCGTTGATCGTTCTCGTCAAGGTATTCCCGTTTTGGGTGTCGTTGACGAGTGTTATTTCCTTCGGTTGCGGCGTGGTGCTGGGATACTGTGTCAAGATGTTTCGTGAGAAGTATATCAAGGGATAGCGATGGAAGAATTAAAAGAGATAGTTGACCTGATCAGCAAGATCGTTACGATAATAATCGTGCCGTTGCTCGGGATATTCTTGTTCTACAGTTCCAAGAAACGAAAAGAGACGGCGGCGGCGGTCAAGGCAGAGGCGGACAATACAAGTCAATACGCTGCGGAATGGAAGGAGTTGTACGATAAGAAGGAAGCGAAGGTGATAGAGCTAGAGGGGACGGTAAGCCGGCTTTACTCGGAGAAGAACGAGGATCGCTTGCGGATACGGGAGAGCATGGAAGAGATAACACGTTTAAAACTAGAAAAACAAGAACTCGAATTTTTAAAGTGCAACATAGCGTTGAAGTGTTTTAAAAGGGTTCCACCTAATGATTTTATAAATGAACAAGGTAACGCTTAGAAACTTGATAACGTCGGTGTTGAAGGAGTTAAACCTTCACTCTGACAACGCCGTGAACCTGTTGATGGGGACGGCGGCGCAGGAGAGCCATCTAGGCAAATATAGAAAGCAAATAGGTGGCGGCCCGGCTCTAGGGATATTTCAAATGGAGCCGGCAACGTTTAACGATATAGTGAACAATTACCTCCGTTACAAGCCATCCTTGGTTGTAAAGATAGAACGTGTCGCTCACGTGTCACGGTTCAAGGCTGAAGATATAGAGAACAACGACTTGCTAGCGATCTGCATGGCACGTGTTCATTATCTCCGGGTGAGGGAGGCTATTCCTTCCGATCTCGAAGGTTGGGCGAGATACTGGAAACGATACTTTAACACACCTCTAGGCAAGGGCACGGAGGAAGAGTTTATCGCTAACTACAAGAGGTTAGTGGGATAGAAACAACATAAAAGGGAAATGACATGAGAACAACGATACTTTTAATGATCTTGTTGATGTCGGGTTGTAAGAGCGTGAAGTACATCCCCGTTAAAACGACGGAAACGAGGACTGAATACGTTGACCGTTTCAAGACGGATAGCGTTCACGTCCGGGATAGCGTGTTCGTGCTCGTGAAGGGGGATACAGTATTTAAAGACAGGTGGCGTACCGTTTACAAGGAAGTGTACGCTAGAGATACGTTTTACCGTCAAGACACGATACGTGAGCCTTACCCGGTTGAAGTAATAAAGGTGAAATATCGTGTCCCGAGATCGTTATGGTGGCTCGTTATCCTGCTAGCCGGGTTAAGCGTCCCTTCCATCCTTAAAATACTACGTAAACTCAAGCTGATAAAAATATAAAAAGGGAAGAAGCTCACTTCCCAGACGTAATAGTACCACCCATTAAATCCTGCTGTAAGTCTTCTACCCGACAAGTCTTACGAGCAGGATTTTTATTTGTTACAGAAAAACGAGAAAAAATGGAAAAAATTTTTCAAGAGGTGGTAAAAATAGTCTCCGAGGGAACCGGGATAAACGGTAACGATTTAATACATAGCAAGAAAGAGGAATGCGTTGACGCTCGCTCTATCTTGATAAATTTACTATCAGAACTCGGTTTTACCGATACTTTAATATCAAGGTACACTTGTTTAACCCGTCAAGGTGTCAACAAGCTCAAGAACACGTTCAACGACAGGAAGAGGAATTCTTTCATCTTGTCAACGAATTATCAACAAATAAGAAACAAACTAGCAACCAATGATTTAATTAGCAACTAGTTATAACTGAAATTTGTGATACCCGGTAATGGTGCCGGGCGATTATAAATTTCAAGAATATGAGTGAAACTAAAACTTTTGTATTCCCGAACGAAGGAGGTAGCGGAAACGGGATGCTGGGTATGCTTGCCCCGCTTCTCCAGAAAAACGGGCTTGACCCGAACTTGCTTTTAGCCATGAACAACCGTGGAAACGGTGGATTCGGTGGCGAGGGAGGCTGGTTCATGTGGGTAATTTTCTTGTTCTTCTTGTTCCCGCTCATGGGACGTGGTGGACTCTGGGGAGGAAACGGCGAGAACGGTGGATTAGGTGCCATCCCGAACCTTATCAACAATGACAACGGTAGAGAATTGCTGATGTCCGCCATCCAAGGTAACGGGCAAGCCATCAACACGCTGGCAACCAACTTGAATTGCTCGGTGGGACAAATCCAGCAAGCCATCAACGGTGTCATGTCTCAAGTTCAGCAAGTTGGCAATCAAGTCGGACAAAGCTCCATGCAGATCATCAACGCCATCCAGCAAGGGAATTGCCAGATCGCCCAACAGATCGCTTCTTGTTGCTGCGACTTGAAAAACCTCGTGACTACACAAGGGTACGAGGGGCAGTTACGTACAATTCAACAGACACAGGAGATTGTACAAAATGCAACAAGCAACGCAAACGTGATCGCTGCCAAAATTGACGCTCAAACACAGATCATTAACGACAGGTTCTGCCAGCTAGAAATGCGTGAAATGCAGACCAAACTTGACGCAGAAAGAGCTCGTAGCACTGCACTTGCAGGACAACTTTCACAAGAACATCAAACTGCGCAATTTGGTCAGATGATTGGTTCGGCGGTTGCCCCCGCAAATGCTGCACTCGCTGATCTATCGGCAAGATTAGCCAAGATCGAGTGTAAAGCTCCGGAAACAGTAACAATACCTTACAGCCCGATTGTTGGCGTCCCGACTTGCGTGGCTGCTCAATACGGGATTGGGTTTAACAATCTTCCTAATGGAGGGTTATGGGGATAATGCCTAATTAGGAGTAGATAAAGAGTTCTTTGATTTATTGATGAGAGGATTCCCAATCCGATAGTGTCATCCAGTTATACCCTTTGTATGTATGCTTTTGGTTACGGCAACAGTCCCATAATGTACCACTACTAAGGTTTAAAGCCCTACAAGCCTCACCTCCAGATTCAAAAGTGGCAATAACAACACCATTTTTTATCTGAACAATAGGCTTACAATTATGAGGTTTTTTACCAGTTCTTGCTTTTGAATTGCGAACACGTGTTACGGGATTAAGCATGTTCATTGATCGTGTACACCATCGGAGATTATTTACTGAATTATCGGTTTTATCTCCATTAATATGGTCTATAAATGGATAATTATTAGGATTAGGAATAAACGCTTCTGCAACAAGACGATGTACTAATTTTGTAATGTCTATACCGTGTTTTGATACCAGACGGGCCCTTAAATATCCACCACGATTAGTATGCGTGGTCAATACATGTGGTTTTGTCATCCAGCTATTATTGTTACCTCCACTAACTAAATGTGACATAGAGGCAACTCTACCATGGGTTGATACAGCAAAATATTCCATCGTTCCATTAATAAAACGCCATTCTTCCCCGTCAAGGGAAATACTCTTGAGAAATTCTTTGTTTGTCATTGTCAACTTTTGATTAATGATGTCAACATTGAAAATAAGGGAAGAGGCGTTGACATACCTCTTGTCAATGAGTTAATTACTCTCATCTATCCCGGTGCAAATATAGTAATAATATATTAAAATAAGTATTATGGCATTTATAAATCCTTTCATAATGGCTAACAAGAACGGGATCCCGAGGCTTGAAAGCACGGGAATTACGGTAGGAACCGCCAACGTGCGTTTCTCGTTCCGTAATCACCCTTTCCTGTCCGCTCCTTTCAGTGGCTTGATCCTTTTCAAGCTGGCACAACCCGTTCCAGCTGGCACCACGGGAACGCTCCCGGTGGTTTTCGACACGAACGGGACGACTCAAGACCTCACGACGATAGCGGGTGCCAACGTGACGGCCTCGGATATAACAGGAACGGGTATTTACCTGTGTTATTACGAGTCTGGAAGTAACACCTTGCAAATCTTGACAGGAGTAGTGTAGAACCGAAAGCGGGAGTTATCCCGCTTGTTAAAGAGTTAATTAATCATGTTTCAAAGTCTAAGACAACAGAATATATTTTACATCCTTCAAAAAGGCGACAATCCCAGTTTGAAGGTCGGTCAGGTGGTTTCCGTGAGTAACCCGCAACCCAAGTACGGCCAACTCGTGCCGGGTCAAGCCTTCGGGCAAAACGTGGAAACGGTAGTTGACGTGTCGGTGAAGGTCGGGGAGGAAACGATGGAGTTCAAGCAACTCCCGGCAACCTTGTCTATCGCCAATTTCGGTTCTAGCGGTGTCGTGGTATCCGAGAGCAGGGAGGCGATGAACGCAGAGGTTGAAGCGATGCTAAGAACGAGCAAGCAAGTGCTAGAGAGCATCCCTTATCATGAAAGCGTCATAGCCTCTTGTGATGACATGCTAAAGGTGTTAAACCCGCAACTCGCTAAAGAGAAAGCGCAAGAAGAGAAAATCGGGCAGCTGGAACAAAAGGTTTCCGGCATGGAAGGCACGCTGACGGATATAAGAGAGATGCTGTCGAAAGCTTTAAACGGTAGTAGTAACAGTAAAAAAACAAGTTAAATGGTTATGATCGAAATATCAGAGAGCAAGGTCGAGAAAATGTCCGACTACGCTGAAAAAATGGTTCGTTACGGGGGCAAGCTGATGCAGTGCCTTGAAGAACTTTCCAGCGGTGAAAGCATGGGCGAACGCTGGGACGATGACGAGGATTACGATGACATGGGAGAACGTGGCGGTTACGGCGGCGGATCCGGTCGTGGTAGTTACGGGAATCGCAGGGGTGTTCGTGGAACCGGCAGGTATTCACGTTACCGGTAGTGTTTAACCGGGAGGCGGGGTCTTCTCGCCTCCTTTTAAAATTAATTACGATGAAACAAAGAGAGCCGTTAGACATATATGACACGAAACCACAGAATATGATTAATTATTTGAAATACAATGGTTATCATTTCAATAAAAAAATGTGTGACTTCGCTATCAGTAAAATGAGAAAAATGAACTCTTCTACAGGCAAATTAGAGCGAGTCGAAATATTTGATAAGAATAAAATCGACGAACTATTGTCCAAATATGGAATAACACTGAATAATAATATAATGTACGATTATATTTATGTGTTTCACATGGCTATGAGCGATTTTTATCATAGTTCTTTACCTGACGAAAAAAGCCTTGTATTATTCGTGAAAGATTACGTGGATGACGAAGATCAAGCGGATGGATTCATATTCAATCGTTGGTATGCTGATTCTGTGCGAAATGGAGTGGCAATCGAATTTGGAGAGATGATTTGATAATGTATTTGTTATTAATAACAATTACATTATCTTTGTGATGTAATCAATTGTTTATTAATATGGAAAACGAAACATGGAAAACTATTAGTGGCTATGAAGGATATTATAAAATATCAAGTAAAGGTAGAGTAAAATCACTTGACAGAACAGTAAAACAAGGTTGTTCTTTTAGAAAGGTAAAGTCAAGATACAAAAAAATACATATTGGAACTCACGGGTACCCTTGTGTTACTCTTTGTAAAGACAGAAAATCTAGAAGTATTCCTATTCACCTACTTTTAGCGAAGGCTTTTATCCCTAATCCATTAAACAAGCCATACGTAGACCATATTAATACGAATAAAATGGATTACAAGTTGGAGAACCTACGATGGGTTACCCCAAAAGAGAACGCAAATAATCCATTAACATTAAAACATTGTAAAGAAAACACTTACATAAGTAGCGTTTCGTCGAGAGCCAACGATACGAAAAGAAAAAGAAATACAAAAACAGCCCCTCGGATTGTATATCAATTTGATAAAATAGGTCATTTGATTAATCAATATGAAAGTTCTAGAGAGGCACAAAGATACACGGGAATACAGGCTAGTTCAATAAGAGATGTTTGTGTTGGTAAAAGGTATTCATGTGGAGGTTTTTTATGGAGTTATTCCAAGGAAATTGTCCCCCAATATTTAAAGCCAACCCACACAAACGCCAAGACTGTATTACAATTTGATAAAAACGGTATTTTTATCAAAGAGTGGAAATCTTTGAGGGCAGTATGCGAAGTGTATGGATCATCTCCATCTAATCTTTCAAGAAGTATAAAAAATGGGAAGTTTAGAGGAAAATATATTTGGAAGTTTAAAAATAAATAACGATGTGTTATTTCGTTAAATTTAATACTATGAAAGGATTGAAATACATACTGCGCCTCATTCGTGGGGAAAGCCCGGAGAGTATCATTAAATCGATGCCAGAGGAAGATTTTAACAAGATAAAGGGATTCGCTCAAGGTATTGATAAACGTGCCTTGAATCGAGCGCAAAGGCGTAGATTGGAGAAACAACTTGCGAAATTGAACAGATGATAGTTAGAGACCTGTATATCGACCGTTACGACTGGCACTTGAGGGTGTTCTACGCCGTGGATTGCTATTACACCCGTGATATAATCGACGAGTTAAAAGCTATCCAGTGTCCTAGGAAGAATCTCGAACGAGCCTACCGGAACATGGCTTCATGCAGGTTGAACACGGGTCTCACTTACTCGAATAACGCCCTGCGTGAAACGGTGATGGTTATCGGGACGTGGTCAAGTCCGGCAGAGTTCGATAACTCTTTCTCGCACGAGTTGAGACACTTTACCGACCACGTTGCTAAAGCCTTCGGGTTAGAAACAGGCGGGGAGGATGTCGCTTACCTGTCCGGGGAGATCCGGAGGGAGTTGTTCCCGGTTAACAAGATGTTCCTTTGTGCTTGTTGTAATCACGACAAAGATATAGAGAGGGAAATTTGTAGATGTAAAACTTAAAAACACGCTCCATGAAAAACGATGCTAATTTAGTGTATTTGATGGACTTGCTGGATAACGAGTGTATCGCAGGGGTCGCTGCTATAATCATAGCGGAGATGCTCGCTATCGTTTGAAAGCGGTTAAACAGTTACTTGAAGTGTGGCACGATTGGCGGCGTGTTAGAGGGGCGGGATGCCCCTTTATTTTTGTCCACGTGTATCTTTTATTGTTTTGAACCATTATAAATAACGTCATTTCATGAAAATATTTGCTTGCATATTTGCAAGCAAGCGATATTTGTATTATATTTGTAACATCAAACAATAACAATAGAAGCGGGGGCAACGCTATAAATTCTGCACGAAAGACATGAGACTAGAGATTAACAAGGATGAATTAACCGGTTATTTTAAAGATGTTAACTTCGTTGAACACGAGTTTTCAACGCTCAAAAGATTCATGGAGTCAAGCTTTGCCCCTGACGAGGATCATAAAATTTTGCTTGATCAAGCATTTTTAAGTTTCCCTGATATTTTGATTTATCTAGTGAAAGATCGTAGGTATATCGTGATCGGCGATGAAGTGTACATGTCTTCACGCAACGTTGATGTACTTCCAGTTTTATTAAGCACTATTGATAATTACACTTATTGCAATTTAATGTAAAGTGGTCATGGATAATAAAGAACTAAGACAACAAGTTTACGACGCTATCAATCGTGCCGGGTTGCGTAGTTATAGAGAGTCGCTCGAGAGTGTTTTAGAGAAGGGTATAATCTTCACGAAGGCACAACGAATTCAAGAGATAATTGACGTTGTGAAAGATATAGATGGACTCTCGTTAACAGGAGAAAGATTTTTCGGGTTCAGTAACGGCATATTGTTCACGATAAAAAAGTGTTGATTTTTTTTGCAAATCGCTATTTTTTTATTGATAAATTTGAGATTTCGAGCAATGGATGACAGGGAAAGAATAGGGTTGATGATCGCAACGTCACGTAAAGAGAAGGGATTGTCTCAAAGAGACCTCGCCGGGTTAACGGGATTGAACTACACGAACATCTGGAAAATAGAGAAGGGGAAATACTCGGTAGGTCTTGATATTTTGAGTAAAATATGCAAGGCGTTAGGTAAACGTGTCGACATCGTTGATATTCCGGGAAATGAAGACGAATAATAAATTTCTACGCTATCTATAATTAAAAAAGAAAGTGAATTAAAGACGGCAATCCTGATTCACTTTCTTTTAGACTATTATCTAATAAAAATAGTTTATAACGTCGTTTCAGAGAAATCTAGCTCGTATACAACCTCTCCATTTTTGTCCTTGCTAAAATAAGCTACCCCGATAAGTTCGGAGAACTGGTAAGCAGTCCAAAAAGGAACCGAAACCTTCCCGTGATCAGGAACCTCGATGGTTGCCCGTAATTTTTCAGCTTCTTCTTTGCACAATCTTTCTAGCATCTCAAAACTATCCGTTCTTTTCCCAAGTTTAATAGAGATTCCAGAGTCAATACTATCATCCTCGATATATTCTTCTTCCATAAATTTTAATTTTAGGTTATTGGCAGTATTTTAAAAGTTCATGTATCACTTTGATGCTAAAATATTTTATTCAGACATCGGATCTATCTCTGGATGCAATTTCAAGTATTCATTTCTTAACTCGATACCCATTAACATAGCAATAGTGTTAATGGTTATATTCGTGCCTTCAAATACTGGATGAGTGTACACGAAATCTTTGATTTTTTTGAAATCTTTATTGTTAGATACACTGAAACATATCCTTGCCGCACAAGAATCAACATCTAATGCTGTTTTGTTTCTCATTTCTGATATTTCAGAATTTAACAAACGAAGTAGAGGTTGCTTGTTGTTTTCAAAGAAATCGTTTGCTCCACTCTCGTTAAATAATTTACGTCCCTTTTCATTTAGTTGTCTAGGGCTATTCATTCTGGTGAACTCATCATAGTCAGCCCCACCTCTTTTTATAAGAAATCTTTCAAGGGTGTCAATTTTAAATAGAGCTTTATTAACCAATTCAATAAGTTTGTCGTGTTCCTTGTCGTTGTCATTATGCATGTTATTGTGCTTATCTTCCCATTTCGTGAATTTTCTTGCTATACGATAACACGTGATGCTAACGATGAAGATGATGGCAAATGTTGGCCAATTATCTACAATATATTGTAATGCAACGCTTTCCATAATATATTATTAAAATTGGTGCGCAAATGTATAATCATTTATCAAATATAGCAAATTTATTTTATTATCCAATGCTACTTTCACATAGTGGTATATTATACGATAGCAAATAACAAAAGTTTATTTGATTATAAATTTAAAATTAGTCTATATAAAAAAAGCGGCCCCCGTTTCCAGAAGCCGCTACGTTGCCACTCTAACTTGCATCACTCGCCACGCAGCACATCTAGCATAGTACGTTTAATTGTTACATGGTGGGTATTTCTCTAAAACCAGAGCGGGATCCAATGGTATTTCGGCGAGACACCAAATATCGAACCTCTCGCTAATCACGAGGGGCGAGATGTCGATTATAACTTGTTTAGTTTCGTTGTCCATAAAAAAAGTGGCTTAACGTTCGCTGTCAGCAAGGAATCGCCAGAGACCTAACAATCAAACTACTAGCCAAGCCACCGTATAGGAAGCCCAACTAGCTCATTTGATTGTTCAAATTTGAAACTGGCGATTTCTGCTGAACAATGAACTAGTTCGTAATATTTTCGTGGCACACCTTCACGTGCCGTGGTGCAAAGATATAAAATATTTTAATAACACTTGTCGGATATGAAATTATCCTTCCCGTACTTCGCTATCCAATCCCGCATGATTTTAATTCTATGCTGGGGATAACAAAAAGTGCGTGATTCAATGGAAAACCACAGGAAACCCAATCTTCTCCGGTACAGGGTTATCACGCTGCCCCTTGTTTCGATCTTGTAAGTACGTTTCATTTCATCTTGTTTTAACCTGTTTTTGGTCTACCTCTTTCTTGAAAAAGAAGTTGCTGATTTTCTTTTCACTATCAACAATCATCCCGGTTAACTCCCAACCGGATTGTCCAAGCTCGTTTAACCGTTTCTCGTCCGGTATCATGCCATAACCGAATGTTAACACCTTGTACTCGAATTTTTTCATGTTGTATTGATTATTTTGAGATACTGCCATTTTTTTCTTCTTTTACTTCAATGAATATCACGTTTTTATTGTCCGACCTATCATTTGCTTTACAATTACCAAGATAATCTGACATAACATCACATCCTATGGAATCCACGTGTCGCATAACGCATTTATCACATGTTCCTAACACGCATTTCAGTTTCTTTTTCCCGAACTGGAACACTTCGCCTACTTTATATTCTTCCATGATTATTTTGTATTAAGTAAACACCAATCAGATACTGTAATAATCTGACCTTCATCTATTTTGTTTGTAGTCATTTTAACTACCTGCGCCCAAATGTATTCTTGCATAATTATTTAGATTTAAGATGCTTAATTAACTCGTCAGCATATTCTATCGCTCGACTTACATCTTTGTCAATATAATGAAATGGATCAGTACCGGGAATACTTTCCTCTGATATGATTCCGGCTAGAGCATCTTTCGCTATCTCGTACCTGCGTTGCTCCCAGTCAATCGCTTTATCCGTGCTATCAAGCTTTATCTCGTCAATCGTTAGTTTCGTGTCCATGATTCAAATTATTTTTTTTACTTAATTATTTTATTGACCAATTTCTTCAAACTGTCGTAATGCTTTTTAGCCAATTCAACAGCTTCTTTGGAAGCATCCCCGGACATGATTAAATTATCTATTTCATTCATCCCGTAGCGTATAGCCTCGTACTCGGGATACGTAATGGTTACTTTGCGAGGCTTTGGATTTTCTGTATTTGTATTTTTGCTCATACTGTTATTTTAATGATCTGATATAGGTAATTTTATTAATGCAATCAGCACACGTTACATCTCGGATAGAGCCGCAAAACTCTTCATCAACCCTTTCCTGTCAGCCTCAACCGCCTCTGATAACTCCGATATAACTAACATTAGATAGTGACCATCACTAAACTCTTCTTCGTGAAACCCGTGTTCACGTGCTATCTTGTAAGCCTTGTCTCTTAATTCATTTAATTCCATGTTTCAAAAGTTTAATTGATGATCATTTTACCAGTTAATAAACACATGGATACTAACATGATATAAAATACGCAAATCAACAAGCCGAATTTTAAAGTAAAAATACTTGACTTGTTTTTTGATGTTACAATCAAAAACACTAAACCGATGACCATTATCAAGCCACCTATTGAAAATAAAATTCCTTTTTCCATGCTATAAACTCCTACTAAAAACAAAGAAAAAATACTTTCCACACTTACCACAACGTATGTTCCCGGCAGAATTACTACTTATCGTGTACTCGTTACTCCCGCACGAAGGACACGTCGGGGTAGGGAAAAACGGTTGACCGGGTTCAATCTTGTTTACCTTGATTTCTTTCTCTTTCATGCCACACGAAAGGACATACTTGTCAACGAGGTTCATGATTTCGTTAGTAGCGTAATCTAAGTGAGATTGGAGGTTCATCTGATACCTATCGGCACCATTAACCCATTTTTGTACTTCTTGTTTCAATTCTTCTCTTGGCATGATCATTCCTCCCATTCTATTTTAATTGTTGTTATATATCCAACCGGATCATGACAATCTAACGCGTCCTCCTTGCATGGATATATAGCTTTACTCGTTGATCCATTCTCGTAAATATTAATCCATCCTTCTTTTTTCACGGAAGCCACGAAAAGGTCATACGGATCATCGTCTTTTTCATGATTAGAAAATTTACCACGGGAGGTGTATGCTATAAAAATTTCGCGGTTACCCTCGTCGACCAATGCCAGTATCGAATATCCATCCACACTCTTCCTATCAAAACACAATATTCTCACGGGCCTCCCATCTCTCGTGCATACAGGATACCCGGCTTTAGCTAATTCAATATCAAATGGTTTCATAATTAATTGCTTTATCTCCCCGTGGTTAGACGGGGAGGGTTATTACATTATTTTACTTGTAATACTTTCGGCTGCCACCTTCGATTCCATTCTTTGCGAATGGGTATTAAAACGGACAAAATCTCCACCTAAACCCACCTGCTGTTTTATACTTTCCTCTACAACATTTAGCAATTGAAGAAAAATCAACTCCTGTATTTCTGCTAGCCTCTCTTACTGATTCCCAAGAATTCAAGTATTCTCCATCAAGATTTAATGCAATTACTGGCTTATCTTGATTTACCGTGTTGTTTCTATGTTTGCCAAATCGCACTTTAAGTTTACAAATAGGGTCACTTTGTGCTAATTCTCTTCTTTTTACAGCAATTGGATAGTTAAGATTTTGTTTGTGAGTACACCATCTAAGATTGCTGACATTGTTATTAGTACGAGTACCATCTATGTGGTCAACACATGGTAAATTATCTTTATTTGCAATAAATGTTTCTGCTACTAATCTATGAATTGATTTTTGGAATGTTTTTCCATTTTTCCGTAGTGAAACAAAAAAATATCCATTTGACATTTTTTGTAATTTCAATTTTTTATTAGTTTTATAACTAAACACATCTCCTTCTTGAGATATTCCGTAATCTTCAAATCCTATAATGGGTTTGAATTCACCCATCTTTCGGGTGAGTGTAACATTTGTTTTCATGATTAATTTATCGTTAGTAATAATAATTCAATAATTTGCTCGCCACCTTCGCTAGCTCTCGTTTCATTTCCTTGTTCTCCTTTTCAACCTTTTCAAGCTTGGCCCAAGCGAACTGCCCGGACATGATGTTATTGTTAAGCGTGGCGAAGATGTTCGTTAATTGTTCCTTGATGGTCCCACGTCTTAACAGAGACAGGCCGGACATATCCCCGGCTTGCCGCACCCCGTGTTCTTTCTTTAACATCTTCTCGTGACCCTTGATGCGTGAATTTACATCAGCGCACAATTCTCGAATGATATTGATGATCTCGTCCTCTCTTACCGTTATTCCGGATAGCTTTCTTTCCATCTCGTTGAAGGCGTTAATATAGGCCTCTTTGAATCGTGCGGCTATCTTCCCGGTGAATCCCATCGCAAGGAAAGTGAAACCGTCACGGGTGATGTAATACATGGGTTGTTTCTTGTACCCTCCATTTAGTAACTTGCTGTGATAGAACGAAAGTCCAAAATTGGACTCTTGAAAATTTGATGAACATTCGAGGTTACGAATATCACGCAAAACGTGTCGATGTAATTTGTTAAAGACTTCCGCAACTTGTAAAGATGTGGTTACAATTTTACCGTTATTTACGGATACAAGATTTTCAGCACACGTGGTGCTAGCATTTGAAATTTGTGTTGCCATACGATATTGAACATTTTGGCATTACAGGCAAGAAAAACGGCTGCCCTGTCCCGTTGTTCAACCATCGTCAGGCATATATAGCATTAACTATATATACGGGGGTAGCAGCCGTAGTACTATGTGGTGACAAGGCATAAAAAATGCCCGCCATTTTTAGCAGACTTCCTCTGCCTGACGATATGTTGAACACCACAAATGTATTTATCTTTTCTGAAATGCCAAAATGAAAATCGATAAAAACAAATTCCACGAAAAAAGCGAGTAGAATTTACTCGCCTTGATACTAAAATTAAAATTATGTGGGTTAGTGTTCTATTTATCCTTGTCCTTTGGACGCCACCTAATAAAGATTGAGGCCGCAAGTATCACGGACACGCTTCCGAATATCGTACCTTCTACACTCAAACCATTGTAAACAAAATAGGCAGCGCATCCTATTATGGATAAAATAATGAAAAAAGCAGCGACGATTGAAAGTATGTTTTGGATAAAAATATGATTCATGTCCTTGCTCATCAAGTGAATTTTACTCATGTTAAACTTGATACGAGCGTCTTGCTCTATTTCGGTCCGTTTTTTTATCCAATCAACGCAAGTCGGATCAATGGATTGTAACTTGGCTAATTCTTCTGCCGATGGTAACAAACTATCATCATATATTGACGTTTGTTCCACGGCAACTCCATCTTCCTTGTGAACTAACCTGTTTTGTTCCGCTTTCTTTCCCATTATGTTTCAGATTATGACAAACAACCTTCACACTGTAATTTTCTTTTTGCTTCCATGGTGGCTTTCGTGAAATCATTTCTCAAGTTCACACTATCACCACGTAAGTTCTCTTTTCCCTTGGAAATATCATCAAAATCAAGAGATTGTATTTGTTCCAATAGATCTACCATGTCTGGCGCATCGGGCTTTCTCTTGATGTAAAAAGCGTTCGCTATGACGCTTAACAGTTTCTTGAAAGATGTGATTGACATAGTTCTATTATATTTTTGTTGGTTTTCGGCTGCAATTTACGATATTTAGTTTGAATAACAAATTTATTTTCATCACGAAAAAGGAATTTAAAAGTAATTATGGCGAATTCGCCATAATTAAAAAAAGCCCGTGGGGTGGCGTACCTATTATCGAGTTTAGCGGCAACACGGTGGCTATCAGGTACGCTTCGCCAAGAGCGTAATCGTGCAGTAAATATATGAACATTACCCGTAATTTCAAATTTCGACGCCAAAAATTTAAGATTCTTTTCACGGTGTTGGTGTTTGAAAACAATTCATTATCTCCTCCTTCGTTGCCTTGTGCAACGGCGTGTCAACGTCACGTGGGAAAGTTAGATATTCAAAACCCGGTAATCCCAAGTTTCTAGCTGCTTCCCTCTTGATTGCCCAGTCGATCCCGTTCGTGAAGAGTTGATCGTTATCGGTGTCATCCCTCATTGCGGCGAGGGCGAGAAAGAGAAACTCGTTGTCCCAGCAATCAACTAGACCGTTACGAACCATATCTTCGTATGCTGTACATGAAGATATGCAGTCGAATATCCCGTGACTCGTGAACAAGTATTTCTCGTCTTCAATAATACAATTCGTGTATCCCAGCTTCTCTAGCTTTTGCCGGAGTTCTGGCGTGTTTTTTCTTATAATGCAAGGTGTCGTGAACATGACTATTTTATTTTATCTGAATAAAAATCTAGGATCTCTTTCAACGTGTCACGTGCTTTCTCGGCGCATCTCCTGTTAGAAAGATTCTCGTTATCCTTGTTCGAATCGTACACGTTATAAACTTCTAAAAACAAAGTATTTATCAGCTTGCATTGATCTAATAGATTACAATATCTCTCTTTATTAGTACCATCATCACTGATAGGAGTGATATTACCGATCAACTTGCGTACCACATAGTAAATATCGAAATAATTCATTGTTATTGTTTTGATTGTTCAACTTCCGTTATCGAGTTCAGATCGTACACGTTGCATTTAAGCAGGTGTACCAGCTCTATGTTAGCGTCGTAACACAGGCTCTTGAACTTGCAATCGTCGCAGTTGGTTTGTCCCTTTTGAACCGTGAAGGTGACGGTTTCGGGTTCCGGCTCCGGTTCGTCTATCTTTATCTCTTCCCATTCATCAACGATGAATCTACCAAATATCGAATCGTTATCGGCGAAGTGAATGATCCCTGTCTTCGGGTACACGAAGTAAACTACTGTTAAAGAATCACCCTTTAAATTGTTAGCATTTTTACCTCCCATGGAGATTAACTTGTCGATCACCGCCTTCCCCTTCTCGTTACCCCTGATGTAATAGTGTTTTTCTTTTTCCATGATCACTTTCTCTTTTTAGCCAGCTTTCGCTGGTATTCTTCACTTAATTTCTTGTTACGCTGTCTGTTTTAATATCTCGTGAATCTTGTTCATCTTCTTGTCAATGATCGAGAAGGCCGTGAATATCTCGTCGCAATTATTCAAGTCTATATCCACCTCACCGTAAATAGAGGCGAATAAACCGGTAAACTTCTTCGATTCGAAGTTTATAGCCTTGATGTTAACGTCATCCAGGCAAACGTCACGCATCATAACCTTGCTCATGATCCTCGATACCTTCTCGTCATTCATGATCGAGTAGCCGGAAAGGACGTTGATAATTGATGCTCTCGCTATGCAAGTGACGTGATCCGGGTTATCGATGAACTTCTGCACGTATCTCTTGATCGAGTGAAATAATATCTTGATGTCGTTCCCGAACTCGTCATCAAGGATGTCAAGGTTACTTGTCAACTCTCTCTTTGAAGATTCAGTTATGCATACCGAGTCATACATGATTGACTTGTACTTGTCAATCCGGCGTTTCATCTCGTTTAACGATCCCTTGAACCCTTGCCGGTACAGGTCGCATCTCTTCGTGTCGTTTATCAATTCAAGTATGTACCCGTCGATCGTGTCAGCGACGATCAAGCCGGAATAAATGTACTTCATCCTGTCATCAAGATCTAGCACTGAAATGGCGTCAATCCCGTTTCTTCTCGGGACTACTACCGGGATCCTAAACTTGCCTGGCTTGATATTTATCGTTGTTCCCATGTTAATCTATTCTTTTTAAATACCTTGATTTAAATTCCTTGGTGTGAATGATCGAGTTCTTCATCCGCTCTTCCGTTTTGAAAAAGTAGGTGGCGTTCCCATCCTTGACCCGGAACTTACCGAGCTCCGGAGCCTTGATCTTCTTCTGTTTTATCGTTTCACTGTCACGCCGGGCCAGTTCCTTTGAATTCTGGAAGTCCGGGTGTTCTATACCGTTTGCTGTCATGATATTATTAAATTTTAAAATGGTGCTTTCTCCGAATCATCCTCGAACGGGTTAATATCAAAACTCCTGTCCGGTTCGATTCTCTTGAATAATTCTGTTTGTTTAGGTTGTTCTTGCCACCCGTACACGATGTACTCGGCCCTTGAATTTTTAAACCTCCTGCTTTCCACCTCGTAATACATCCCGACGAGATAGTCAACAACTCCCATGCTCCGGTTCTTGCAAACCTCTAACACGTTCGAGTACTCGGCGTACCTTAACGTTTTCTCTTTCCCGAAGAACTCGCTCGCCCTTCTCACGAAATCCTCTCCGACCCGATGAACAAGAAAACAATTATCAACAGCGTTAGTCAAGTCTGCCGTGCCGCTAATCGATTCCTTGCGCAGTAACGTGGTTTCTTTCCTCGGGTGAGCGACGAGTATCACGTGAATGTTCATCTGTTTCGCCATGTCGCAAATGTCGATGATGAATTTCTTCTGTTTCCCGTACTTGTCACCGTCAAGTCCATCTATGTCGAGAGCCATGAGGTTATCGATAACGACCAGTTTCACGCCCTTGTTCGTCACCACGTCCTTCACGTCGTGAACGATCTGTTCCCACTTGCAACCGTAGTTGTTGTTGTACAGGAAAAACTTGTTTTCCATCCACTCGCTGATCTTCTCGGATATGTTTCTAGGGGTGTAATAAACGTTGTCGTATGACGTGTTTTTTACCACGTGATTCTTTCCTGCCGCCACTTGATCTAGCCATCCTTTCAGCTTGAAATCGACCAGCTCTCCCGACCACAACGCCACGTTAAAACCACGTTGCACGGCGTTCATCATCACCACGTTCAACCAGCTAGATTTACCGGAACCGTTGACACCAGAAACTAGCGAAACCTCGCCGAGTATTAACCCGGTGATGGCCTTGTCTAGATCGAAAAACCCGGTTGGTATGGAGATCACTTTAGAGGGGTCGTAAAATTTAATATCCCTCATGGATAACCATTTCTTTCCCTTGTCCTCCGTTTCCTCCCTTGGCTTGAACTCTTCCCGTTGCACGTGGCCGTAATATTGCTGCTTGTGTACGAATTCCCGGTAATCTTTCTTGTCGTAAGCGTCCGGCTCGTACTTCAACCGCAAGTCCTTCCACGTGTAACTTGAACATGAATTATGAAAACAGGTGAATCCTATCGCCCCGGAAGGGGACACGAATATCGCCGAATCCGGGGCCTTGTGGGACGGGTCAAACGGGCATTCTTTCAAGATAATTTTTCTCAACCCCGCCACGGACGTGTCCCGGTAAACTTGTATCCCGTGCTTGTTGATAAAATCATCGATGTTGAAAGTTTCCTGGTTGAAACGATTGCTGTACGTGGGTTTTTCTTCCACGGGCAGTATCTTGTTCACCTTGAGAAACAATTCCTTGTCGGTCGGTTTTATCTCGTCCGGCACGGTTAGAATCTTGCTCAGCCTGTGCGGCCTGTCTTGATCGTTCGCCCCCTTCCTCGCCACCGTGCCGTACAGTTTCGTGATTCTAGCGGCGTTACCTACCTTGACGTCAATATCAACGTTATCATCCGTGAAAAGTAACGCTAACGCTTTCAGGAAATCCGAAACTATCTTGTCATTCTCCGGGGTGTTCGCCCAGCTATCAACCTTGTACATGAGGTGTAACCCGTTACCGGAAGAGCAAACCACAGGGAAAGAGAAACCGTTGTCCCGCAAGAACTTCCACACTTGCCCGGCCTTCGTTCTGGCCGCTTGCCACTCGGCGTTTGAACTCGATATTTTCTTGTGCCCGCGGACTGGATCAAGGTCAATCAAGACCCAGTCACGACAAACGATGTCCGTGTCCTTCGTGCTCTCGGCACCGAGAAGCATCTTGTCTTTCTGTGCCATCGAGTAGCACATCTCGCTTATCGAGTTGAACACGAAGTAGATATTGTACTCGGCATCGAAACGCTGTATGGCATCGCACGCTAGCTGATGGTCTTTGAAGTACCCGCTCCAGATGTCCTGTTTCCTCGTCACGTGCATGGCTCGAATCTCGAACAACCTATCATCCGGGCAGAACACCTCCAAGGCTCTCATCGCTTCAATTCGATCCATGTTCTCGTTAATTTTAATCGTTTAACGTCAATTTAGCCACCTGTTCAGTTGCTCGCTCCACACTTGTCCCTTGTCGTTACGGTCACCATCTCGTGGTTTTGAAGGTGAAGATGACATGGATTGATCTCCTAAATCAAACTCTTGCTCCCAGCAGCGTTTATTGATCCACGTTTGTAGCATCTTGTACTCCGGGCAAAACTCTTTTTTTCTCTGTTTCTCCTCGTGCCATGCAATCTCTTTTTGGATAGCTGGAAGCAACAAGGGAATAACATATTTCCAGTCCTTGTGTTTTTTCTTGAAATTTTCAAATTCCGTGATTAAACCTCTTTTTGTACCGGGATATGACCTGCGGAATTTATCAAATTCTTTTTCTAACGAATCATCCCCGGGGGAAATTACAGGGGGTATTATATCTTGTCTTATCTTATCTTGTCTATTTACTGTATCCGACTGATAGTACGACTGACCCCCCGACTGATCCCCCGACTGATAGTACGACTGACCCCCTTTATGATTATCTAAATTTGACTGTCTTTCGGGTAGTCTTAACGTGTATTGAGTTTTGTTGTTTATATCTCCAGAATATCCACTTTTCCCTTCTTTCCAAGAAATGAGACCTGCTTGTTCAAGTTTGTTTCGAGCCGATTTAATCGTGTTTACTCCCAGATTTGCACCTAGTGAAATCTGCCTGTATGAAAGCCTGATGGTATCCTTCCAACCTAACGAGTTTGAAGTATGTATCAAAAAGAAGTATAGCTTGGCCTCGTTCCCAGTAAAAGAATATTCGACATCTACTTTCCAAAAATTATTAATCAGATCGATATAACTCATTACTTACCCTTTTCTTTCTGTTATTATCCTTTCTAATTCTTTTCTCTTTTCAGTCAAAAAGTCTATTAATTCTTGAATTTCATCTTCTGTAATTTTAACTGATAAATAATTGTAAACATCTTCGTTGGATGAGATTGAAATATCCATGTACCCATCTACGCACCCAACTTCTAAATGATTGCTCTCGTCTATTATTTTTAAAAATGTTCGTTTCATGTTTTTCGATTTTTAAGTCTGTAAAACCTCCCGCCCTTGCCTTTAAGAGCGATTATTGAAACCCCGTGGGTGTATCCCTTGCCACGGAGTTTCAAGTACCACATGATGAATTTTATTTTTCTAATCATGTATCTTTTATTTCTCGTTTGAAACAGCTTGAAGGTACAACTCGGCCACGCTCGCCCCGTGATAATCGAGAGTGGCGGGGTGTTTCTTGCAGAACTCGGCGAACCTGTTAAAGTTTCCGGAACTGATGATGAAGTAGTACGCCTTGTTCTTGGCGTTCTTCTCTACCTCTAGGGCGTTCCTGCAAGATTCAAGCTGTCCTTGTAACGAATTGATTTTAGATAGCAATTTACCCGTTTCGTGGGTGGACGTTGTTAAAGCGTTACTGTACTTCACACTTCTACAAATTCCATTGAAGTTTGGCATCTTGTGAATGAAATTTGATAAATAAAGAAACCGTTAGTTTCCCAAAGTCGCCAAACTTCAACTAATTCCGATGTACGAAAGTAGTCCACAGGGTTACTAACGGTTTTATCTTTGTTGATAAACGTTACCAGTAGATATAAAAAATCTACCCTCATACATCTAATAAAAAGTAAAGTTTGGCGAACTTTCACCACAAAGATACAACATTTTTCAAAATGCCAAATATTCCGATAAAAAATACTTCTTATTTTACTTTTTTGCCATTTTCTAAAATAACGTCTTCTACTATTTTAATTTTTCGTCTTAAACTAGAATTATAATTCATTCATCTCTTGGTGGATTCTTTCATCACTACTTGTCTTTAATCAATTCCTGTATTCTCGCCAGTTTGGCCTTCAATCGTGTACACTCGTCAAAGGCTTCCTTGTAAGCGTTAGACATCATGTCGTAAGCTGTCATGCTGACGAATTCTTCTTCATGTTTTACCGTCTTGAATTTCACTTCTAC
>ERZ772893.1070-NODE-1070-length-30155-cov-32.364618_pt1 | contig 30155 bp, 43 predicted proteins | sample MGYA00511482_ERZ772893 | MGnify/ENA primary metagenome ERZ772893 (study PRJEB29015, sample SAMEA2737687) | human gut metagenome | biome: human gut; feature: human-associated habitat; material: faeces | place: China | collected 2012 ... | reverse complement strand
TCGGCGGCCGGCTCTCCGGCCTCGGAGGCGGCGCAGCTGAAGCGCGACACGCTGGAGCGCCTGACGGCCTACCGGCAGAAGGATGGCCTGAACAGTCTGGCGCCGCTGGCAGCGGCCTGCGGCAAGGTGGATGAAAAGGTGATTAGCGCGGAGCTGCTGGCGCGGATGCTGAACCGGGAACGCTTCCCGGTGGCAATCTGGCGGGAGGTGGCCGCCGCGTTGGACAAGATGGAGCGGGAGAAGGGAGCGGATACGGATGGTAAAGACAAGTGATCTGGTGGCTGATCTGAGGACGTGTTTGCGTGGCGAATGTTCGACCTGCGGTCACGAGTGCGGTAACGCTGATTGCTTGGACCGCATCATGGAGGACGCCGCCGACCGGCTGGAGGAGCTGGTGGACCGCTGCGCCCGGTACGCCGAGGAGATCGCGGTGCTGCGGGGGCGGCAGCGGTGGATCCCCGTTACAGAGCGACTGCCGGAAGATCGTAGCAATGTCCTCGTTGTCGCGTATTGGCACGAAAGATGGGGCGTCTATATGGGCTGGTGCGCTCCCGAAAGGGTGGAATGGTGTGTCCATATCGGCATTGGGGATAGAGACGATGTCGCGGTCACTCATTGGATGCCGCTGCCAGCGGCGCCGGAGGTGGAGTGATGGAACGACTGACGTACCGGCTTAAGACGGGAGAAGTTCTCATGGCAACGGAATGCGAAGAAAAGTACACGACGGACGAGTGGATTTGCATACTTCAAGAACGCCTCGCCGCCTACGAGGACAGCGGGTGTGCGCCGGAGGAAGTTTTGCCGAAGGATAAGGCGGACGAGATCGCGATGAAGCTCATGCGGCTTGCTGATTTGGAAAGTCTTTGCGGCTATACCCGCCTGCGGGAGCTGGCAGAAGCAGACAAGGACGAGCGCGTGGTGGCGCTGCCAGTAAAGCCAGTACTTACGCCGATTCTTTCAAGCATGTTGTACATAATCGAGGACGGAGACATCTATGAAGATGCCCTTTATGAAGCTGTTGTCGGGATGTCGGAAAGTGGGAAGGTGAATGTGGTCTACACGACGCTTTCCGACCAGATAATCTTCGAACAAGCCGACATCGGCAAGACGGTTTTCCTGACACGCGAGGAGGCGAGGAAAGCGCTGGAGGCGATGAGGAAGGGGGAAGTGACGTGATAGAGAAGAGCGACCTGGTCTGTCCATGGCTCCCGTCTACTCTGGTGAGTGATGACGGCGGACGCGTGCCGGCGTTTGCGGGCTGTTACGGAAAGCGGTGTCCATATTGGGGAATCGTCGACATGGTGAGAGGCGCCGACGGCAAGTCTCGATCCGTTTCGGGGTGCCGCCGCGTGAACGAGGTGCTTTACAATGAGTGACCGCGAATTGATCGCCGCGCTGCGGCGGCTGAAGGTGGAGACCGGGAGCCTGGTGTGCGTGGGCTGCGGCTATGAACATAACTGCGGCATCCATGGTTGCGCCATCCTGCGGGAGATGATCGCATGGCTGGAGCGGACGCTGGCAGAGGGCAGGCCCAGCAGCGTCATGGAGTACCGTGATGAGCGCTAAGGTGAATCCGCGGCGGGTACCTCGGACAGAGGCTGACGTGGCGGCCGCCTACACGAAGGGCGTCGCCGAGGGTCTGAATCGCGGCATCGAGCTGATGCTGTATGTGCTGATCGACAAGCACGACGCGCCGATGGAGGACGTGCAGCAGTTGGCCGCGGAGCTGAACCACGCCGCCGAGTGCGTGGCGGAGGGGTACGTCACCTGGGCCGGCGTGCGGCGCATGCTGAAAGAATACAACGTGGAGGTGGAGTTGATATGATGGGCATCGTGGAGTCGGCCGAAGTCCTGAGGGCGTATCTGGATGAGTCTGCTGCGTGCGTCCCGCCTAAGGTCTGCGGAGCCATATCCGCGGCGGTGGTCGTGATGGATGCTGTGGCGGGGACGATTAGCGCGGAGCAATGTGTCGTGGCTGACGGCTTGCAAACGGTTTGTGTGGAGGCTCGAGATGGCCGGTGAAGGGCGCTGGATCTGCGTGCGGCAGCGCGCCGGCCCGCTGGTGAAGGAGCAGCGCGCCATACGTCCGCGGCTCAGTCAGTACGACAGCCCGTATGAGCGGGCGGAGAAAAATAAAATTCTCCGCCCGCCGCGGGACTCCGGCGTCTGCCGGACGCGCATGGATCGCCTGGAGCTATTGCTGGCGCTTTTCGGCTTTGATGGGTGGAGCTACACGCTGACCTTTGACGAGGTGCATCTTCCGCCCAGTTTTGCAGATGTTCGATTGTGCTGGCGCCGATTGCTTTACCAGATGAAGAAGTGGCATGACGGCGTGACGCCTGACTATGTCTACCTCATCGAGGGGCGCCATGGGGACCATCGTTACCACATGCATCTCACGGTGCGATATAACGACTTCCCTCCCATGATCATGGAAGATCTCTGGAGGCAGGGGTATATCATCTCGTCGCAGCCCCTGCTGCTGGGCACATTTGACAGCTATCGGCGCACTGCCAGATACTACTGCAAGGAGCGCAGCGACGGCATTGTCATTCCAATCGATGCCAGGACGTGGGTGGCGTCGCGCAGCCTTGCGCGGCAGTTGCCGCCGCCTGAATACTTCCGATCTGATTCGGGGAGCATTGAGATTCCGGACGATTGCCGGGTGTGCGGCCGGTATACGGTGGATAATGGGTTTGGCCACTACCAGTATGGCTGGTACATTGAGCAGGATCCTCTCCATCCGACTGTGATAGACGGGAAGCGTATGCCGCATCAAGGCGGTTTCGGTATGTACTAAATAGTAAATGTAACTTGTGATATAGTTGAATAAATCACGAAAAGGAGGAAAACCCCTTGCGTATCACATCCGAATACGGTACAATATCCCCAAGGAACGATGGGTGGTTGACCTGTCCCAGGTGCAACCGCAATCGACACTTCCTGCGGGTGCTGCCCGGCACATCCGCCACGGAGCTGCCTGTGTACTGCCGGGACTGTAAAACGGAGATCATCCTGCATATCGAGCAAGAGGCCGGAGCGTTGAACGCCGGAGCCCATGATTAGACACCACACGTTGGTGCTGCGTCATGGTCTCCGGCGTTTTTGTTTTGCCGCGAGGTGATAGCCGCGAGCCGGAACGCCGGAGACGAAGACGGGAGGGGCGCATGGGAATTTCAGCAAGCAGGCTCGCGGAACTGCGCGGGCTTCTCGAGGCGGGGTCGGAGCATGAGTTCTACTCCTGGCCAGAGTGGCGGCGGCTGCGCCGGGAGGTGCTCACGGTTGATAACTGCGAGTGCCAGGAATGCAAGCGGCGCGGCGTGTACTCCAAGGCCAGTATCGTCCATCACGTCAGGCATCTGCGCGATCGTCCCGACCTGGCGCTGTCCGTCTACGATGGCGATTGCCGACAGCTGGAGGCCGTCTGCAAGCGTTGTCATGAGGAGCTGCATCCGGATAGCCAGCGGCAATACGCGCCGTCTGCGCCGCCTCTGACGCCGGAGCGGTGGGATTGATGCCCCCCCTCGAAAAAACGCCCCTCGCGTCCTTGTTGCTACTCGCGGGGGTCCAAGACATTCCAGCGATTTCCGCGTCTGCGCGGTGCCGCGCAGCGCGTGGGCGCGAGAATCGCCGGGCAATTCCAGAATGAACTGCGGTTTTGCGGGGCGGGCAGCCCCGGAAGTACTCTTCTCCTTTTTCTTCGGTTCGGGCGGCTCGTCCGCCCGTCCCGCAAAGCCGCAGAAGAATGTCTCAGGCTGGTCAGCCGAAGGCCTGCGCTGGATGCGCGGGGTATTGACGTAGGCTGGCTAGCCTGAGGCGGGCGCGGTGCCCGAATCGGGCACAGAAAGGAGCGGCGCATGAACGGATATGGATATAAGCCGATCGGTGAGCTTCAGGGGCCACCGCCGAACAGAGGAAGCTCTATTAGCCCGGCGCCTGCGCGAGGTGCTCCCGCGCCCCAGGAGGAAGCGGACCGATCTGCCGGGCAGAGAAAAAACTATCAGCGCACGAGGGCGTACCGTGATCTGCGGGAAAGTCTGCTGCGGTGCCTGGCGCTGCGGGGCATCGATGAGGGCCTGTATCGTGACAAGGTGCAGGAATATATGGACTTCTGGGTGAGGCGGCAGGAGCTGCGGGACGACATCGCCCGGCGCGGGCTGACCGTCACGGATGACCGGGGGCGGCTGATGGAGAACCGCAGCGTGTCGCTGGAGATTCAGGTCTCCCGCCAGATGCTGGCGATCTTCACCGCGCTTGGCTTTAAGGAGGACGCTCTGTCGGCTGCCGCCCGGGGCGATGACGACGATGAGCTGTGAGATCCCCGCGGAGGTTCTGCGCTATATCGAGATCGTCGAGTCCAACAATCCCCGCGCCTGTCCTGAGCAGCACGCGCTGGTGGCGATGATCCGCCGTGTGTTCGACACGGAGGACATCTACGTGGACACGGAGCAGCTGCGGCGGTACCTGAGCCTGCTGCGCTACTTCCCTTATGAGCGGCTGTTCCCGTGGGAGGAATTCCTTCTCGCGCTGTGGGACTGCACCTACCGCGCCGATGGACGGCCGCGGTGGAAGAAGCTGCTCTGCATGGTGGGGCGCGGCGCAGGAAAGGACGGCTTCATCGCCTTTGATGGCGCGTGCTCCATCTCCCCCTACAATCCCGTAAAGAGCTACAACGTGGACGTGTGCGCCAACAACGAGGAGCAGGCGGTCACGCCGGTGAAGGATCTGTCCGAAGTCCTTGAATCCCCTAGGTGGGAGTCAAAGCTCAACCGGCACTACTACCACACCAAGGAGATGGTGCAGGGCCGAAAGAACAAGGGCGTGATGAAGGGGCGCACCAACAACCCCAAGGGGCGGGATGGCATGCGCTCCGGCAAGGTCGTCTTTAACGAAGTCCACGCCTTTGAGAACTACAACAACTACAAGGTTTTCGTCACCGGTCTGGGCAAGGTCGGACAGCCGCGCATCGGGATGTTCACATCGAACGGTGACGTGTCCGATGGCCCGCTGGATGACTTCATAGCCCAGGGGCGCCGGATTCTTTTCGAGAACGAGGCGGAGCCGGAGGGCGGCTATCTCCCGTTCATCTGCTGTCTTGAAAATCGGGAGCAGGTCAACGACCCGGAGAACTGGTTCATGGCGAACCCGTCGCTGTCCTATGTCCCGCACCTGCGTCAGGAGATCGAAGAGGAATACGCGGACTGGCTGGTCAACCCAGAACAGAACGGAGACTTCTTGACGAAGCGGATGGGCATCCGCGCCGGCCAGCTGGAGATCAGTGTGACGGACTATGCCAAGGTCAAGGCGACCAACCGGCCGCTGCCGGATCTCCGCGGGAAGTCCTGCGTGGCCGGCATCGACTACGCGGAGATCAACGACTGGGCGAGTGTCAATCTGCACTTCCGTGTGGGCGCGCAGCGTTATGACATCAGCCATTCGTGGGTCTGCTTGCAGAGCCGGTCTCTTTCCCGTATTGTCGCCCCGTGGCGATCCTGGGCGGAGGCGGGAAAGCTGACGGTGGTAGACGATGTGAGCATCGACCCCAACCTTCTGGCGGACTACCTGAAGGAGATGGGCTTGAAGTACAACATCGTCAAGCTGTCGATGGACCACTTCCGCTGGACGCTGGTGAGCGACGCCATGCGGCGCATCGGCTTTGACGCCAGGGACAAGAACCGCGTGAAGCTGGTCCGACCCAGCGACATCATGCAAGTTGACCCGGTGATCCAGGAATGCTTTGACCGCGACCAGTTTACATGGGGCGACAACCCGCCCCTGCGCTGGGCGGTGAACAATACCAAGCGGGTACGCAGCGGCCAACGTGCCGGTACGAATACAGGAAATTTTTACTACGCCAAGATCGAACCGAAGAGCCGGAAAACGGACCCGTTCATGGCTCTGGCGGCATCTATGACCGAGGAGGCGGTGCTTGGCACCGGCGAGCCGGTAAAGCTGCCGCCCATCGGCGCGATCCGGCTATAGGAGGTGGGCAATGGCACTTAATTTTTGGAAGTGGCTCGCCGGAGGTAAGGCTCGTTCTCCCACCACGGTGGAGATCACGTGCCGCGATCTTCTGGCAGCGGCGCAGGAATTCCAGCTGCGGGACACCTGCTTCTGGATCTGCGCGAACATGATCGCCAACGCCGTCGGGCGCTGCGAATTCCGGACGTTCCGGGATGGCAAGGAAGTTCGAGAGCGCGAACACTATCTCTGGAACGTGGAACCGAACGTAAACCAGAACTCCACGGCGTTCCTGCACAAGCTGGTCGCGAAGCTGCTGGTGGACAATGAGGCGCTGGTCATCGGTACCCGGCAGCGGGAGGGTTATGACGCGTTGGTCGTAGCGGACAGCTATATGACCGGCGGCAGCTATCCCAGCAAGCAGAATGAGTACACAAGCGTGCAGGTAGGCGATGTGTCCTACGAGAAGACCTTCCGCGAGCGGGAAGTCCTGCATCTTACGCTGAACCACGTGAATATCAAACCGGTGCTGGATGGCCTGTACGGCTCCTACGTGCGGCTCATCAATGCCGCCATGCGGCGGTATGCGTGGGACAAGGGGCAGCACTGGAAAGTCCACGTGAGTCAGCTGGCCTCTGGCGCGGATGACTTCACGCAGAAGTTCTCGCAGATGATCGAGGAGCAGGTGAAAACCTTCCTCGACTCTGATGGAGCAGTCTTGCCGGAGTTTGAAGGCTACGCCTATACGAACGAGGGCGGCAAGGCTGCTGTAGAGCTGTCGGACATCCAGAGCCAGATGAAGGACATATTCGCGTTCACGGCGAAAGCGTTCCAGATCCCGGCGGTACTGGTGGATGGCAGCATTCAAGGCACGGAGGATGCGCAGGGCAGGTTCCTGACCGGCTGCATCGACCCCATCTGCGATCAGCTGCAGGAGGAGATCAACCGCAAGCGGTACGGCTACGACCGAATCCAGCGCGGTGACTATCTCCGCATTGATACCAGCAGTATCCGCCACTTCGATATGTTCGCCAACGCGGCGAATGTGGAGAAACTGGTCGGCTCCGGTGTGTTCTCCATCAACGAGGTCTTGCGGGCGGCGGGTCTGCCCGCCATCTCGGAGGATTGGGCGGACAAGCATTATCTCACAAAAAATATTGCAACGCTGGGTTCGGAGGCCTCTATGCTCGGCGGTGCGGAAGGAGGAAACGCATGAGGAAACCCCTTTGGGAAATCAAGCAGGCTGCGGAGGGCGTCTTGCAGCTTTACATCTACGGCGACGTAGAAGGCGAGGAGTTCGATTGGGAGAGCTGGCGGTACGTCCAGAGCGACAACAGTGCGGAGCACTTCCGCGAAGAGCTGGCAAAGCATCCCGACGTGTCGCGCATCGAGATCTTCATCAACAGCTACGGCGGCAGCGTCTTTGAGGGTACGGCGATCTACAACCAGCTGAAGCGTCACCCAGCGCGGAAGGTGGTGCACGTGGACGGCTTCGCCTGTTCCATCGCCTCCGTGATCGCCATGGCGGGCGACGAGGTGATCATGCCGCGCAACACCCTGATGATGATCCACAACATGTGGATGTGTGCCTGCGGCAATGCCACGGAGCTGCGGAAGGCGGCGGATGACCTGGACGTCATCAATGCTGCGGGGCGGCAGGCGTATCTGCAGAAGGCCGGCGACAATCTGACGGAGGAGCGTTTGTCGGAGATGATGGACGCGGAAACGTGGCTGACCGCTGAGCAGTGTGTTGAGCTCGGTCTCGCGGATCGCCTTGCCGACACCGACGCTGACATGAGCGGCGCGTCCACCATCCTGCAGAAGATGAACGCCGGCATGGAGCAGCATCTCCGGTATCAGAAATCGCTGGCGGCGCAGCTCCGCGACTTGGCAGCGGCACTCTGGGTGCCTGCGCCCAACAAGGAACCCCAGGGCGGCGGAAGCCCTGAAAAAATCAACAAAGTTCTCGGACTGTTTTCTTGAGAATCGAAAGGAGAAAAAGAATGAACAACAATGACATTCGCACCCGCGAGGAACTGCGGCAGGCTCTCCAGCAGGCGGCCGTCTCCGGCGACACCGGCGCATTCTCTTCCGTTCTGGACGAGATGATGCAGCGCATCGGTCTGGACATCCAGGCCGAGTACGAGCAGCGATTTGATGACCTGCGGCAGGAAGTCGATTCCCGCATCCTTGCCCAGCGCGGCGCGCATCAGCTGACCACGGAGGAGCGTGCCTACTATCAGAAGCTGGGCGCGGCCATGAAGTCCTCCGACCCCCGGCAGGCCGTCACCGGCCTGGACGTCGCCCTGCCGAAGACCGTCATTGACTCCGTATTTGAGGAGCTGCAGACCGCTCATCCTCTGCTGAGCCGCATTAACTTCCGCGCTACCGGCGGTGCCGTGGAGATCATGGTGAATACCAATGGCTTCGAGGAGGCCGCCTGGGGCGATCTGTGCGACGACATCGTCAAGGAGCTGACGGCCGGTATCAAGAAGATCCCCACCACGCTGCTGAAGCTGTCCGCATTTCTGCCGGTCTGCAAGGCCATGCTGGAGCTCGGGCCCGAGTGGCTGGACAACTTCGTCCGCCAGACCCTGTACGAGGCGCTGAGCAACGGCATGGAGGGTGGTGTCGTGACCGGCGACGGCAACAAGAAGCCCATCGGCATGACCCGTCAGGTGGGCGACGGCGTCACCGTGACCGGCGGCGCATACCCTGAGAAGGCTGCTATTAAGGTGGACGACCTGTCTCCTCACACCGTGGGCAACCTGCTGTCTATCATGGCGGCGGATCCCAATGGCAAGCCCCGCCAGGTGCGCGACGTGATCCTGCTGGTGAACCCCCAGGACTACCTGCAGAAGGTGATGCCTGCCACCACGCTGATGGCCCCGGACGGCACGTATCGCAACGACGTCCTGCCCTATCCCATGAGCGTGATCCAGACGGCCGCCCTGCCTCGCGGTAAGGCCGTGATGGGCCTCGGCTATCGTTACCTGGCCATGGCGGGCACCTCCCCCGAGGGCCGCATCGAGTACAGCGACCACTACCGCTTCCTGGAAGACGAGCGCGTCTACCTGATCAAGGCCTACGCCAATGGTATGCCTCTGGATAACAACGCCTTCCTGGTGCTGGACATCTCCGGCCTGACGCCTGCCACCTACAAGGTGACGCAGGTAGATCCTCCCGCAGCGTCTACCGATGCCACGCTGACCGCTCTGACTGTGGGCGACCTGGCTCTGACCCCCGCGTTCGCCTCCGGTACGCTGACCTACACCGCGACCACTACCAGCGCGTCTGATGTGGTGACCGCTGTGCCCGGCAACGCTGCGGCTGCCATGAAGCTGACCGTGAACGGCACCGAGATCGACAACGGCACCGCCGCCACGTGGAAGACCGGCAGCAACACCCTGCAGGTTGTTGTGACTGCCGCTGACGGCACCACCACCAAGACCTACAAGGTCACCGTCACCAAGTCTTAACGGTGGCGGGCGCGGTGAACGCCGCGCTGCTGTCGTCCGTCAAGCTCGCCTGTAACATCACCTGGAACGATGAGGCTACAGACGCTAAGGTGTCTGACCTCATCGCTTCCGGGGAGGCGTACATTGACGGTAAGCTCGGCGCGGCTGGTGACTATGAAAATCCCGGGGAGCCGTTGACGCTGCTGAAGGAGTACGTCCGGTACGGCTTAAGCGACGCGCTGGATGTGTTTGAGACAAACTATCTGAACCGGCTGCTGGCCATGCAGAACGACAGGCAGGTGAAAAGCTATGCGGAAGCTACCGTTTCGCCCTGAAGACCGGCAGATCACGCAGCCCTACCGGGACGGCGTGGTCAAGATCTACACCATAACGGATGCCGCCCAGCCTGGATACCAGCCCAAGCCTACGCCTACGCTGGTGGAAACGCTGTTTTACGCGGAGCGGCACGTCGGCCTGCAGCGGTATTACAGCGGCAAGCAGGCGCAGGTGCAGGTGGAGCGCGTGATCCGGACGCAAACGCGCCCGTCGGTGAACCCCCAGTGCATCGCCGTCACAGAGGACGGAACGCAGTACGGCATCGAGCTGGTGCAGCAGCTGCAGGACGTCTACCCGCCTTCCATGGACTTGACGCTTGTCCGGATCGAGCAGAAGTACGAGGTGCCCCATGAGTAGAAGACGAAATGTGCCCGAATCGGGTACCGACAGGACGCCCCTGTGGGCGCAGCGGATCATCGCGGCGCACCTGGCCGTAACCGATGCCGTCAGCCACGGCGGGCGTATCCAGTCTGACCGCTACTTCGTCTGGCAGGAGGATGGCGCGAACGACTTCGAAGCCGGCGGCGTCCACGCCGAGAAAGCGGTCACCGGCTCTACGGACCTGTTTACGAAACAGGAGTTTGACCCTTGGCGGGATGAGCTGGAAGCCGCCTTCGACGCAGCGGAGGTCGTCTGGAGCCTGAACAACTGCCAGTTCGAGGAAGAGACCGGCTTCTGGCACTACGAATGGGACTGGGAGGTGTTCGCCTGATGGCTACGTTCCAGTTCGGCGGCATCGGCAACTACATCAAGCGGCTGAACAGGCTGCAGCAGTCCACCAAGGACGGCGTGGTGGGTAAGACAGTCTATGCCGGTGCTGCGGTCGTGGCTGATTCGGTGCGGCGCGCGATACAGGCTTTGCCCGTGGGCGACGGCCGCGCCCGAGATGGAGGCTTAGTTGACACCGTCACCCTGCCGCAGAAGGCGGGGCTTCTGGACGGCTTTGGCATCAGTCGCTTGAAGGACGACGACGGCTTCGTCAACGTCAAGCTCGGCTTTGACGGATACAACTCGACAAAAACCGAGAAGTATCCCAACGGCCAGCCCAATGTCCTGATCGCCAGATCTGTTAATAGCGGCACTACGTTCCGAAAAAAAACGAAGTTTGTGGACAAGGCCGTGAACTCCGCCAAGAAAGCGGCGGAAGCGGCAATGGACGCGGCGTGCAGCCGCGAAATTGAAAAAATCATGAAATAGGAGGTGCTGCTATGAGCGCAGCAGGAAAGGTCTGTACGGGCTTCAGCAAGCCCTACGTGGCCAAATATGCCAACGCTGGCGGCGCGGTCACCTACAGCGGCGTCATGCTGCTGGCGCGTGGCGTCAGCGTATCTCTGTCCCTGAATACCACGGACGACAACACGTTCTACGCCGACAACATTTCCGCAGAGACCGCAGCGGCTGTCTTTGCGGACGGCACCGCCACACTGACCGTTGACGGGCTTCTGACGGCGGCGGAGAAGTTTGTCCTCGGTCTGCCCGAGGCTACCGAGATCCAGGCGGGCGGCGGTGCGGCGCAGGTCTCCCACTACGGCGACAGCATGGAGATCCCCTACGTGGGCATCGGCTTCATCGTCCGCTACCAGAGCGGCGGCGTGGTGACCTACGCGCCCGTGGTGCTGACGAAGGCGCGGTTCCAGCAGCCCGGTCTGGACGCTGCTACGCAGGAGGAATCCATCGACTGGCAGACGCAGGAGTTGACCGCCACGCTGATGCGCGACGATACCGCCAACCACGACTGGAAGCTGGTGGGCGCGGATCAGCCTACCGAGGCAGCTGCTGAAGCTGTCCTCAAGGCGATTTTGGGCGGCGCGGCATAAGAGGAGGCGTCTATGCAGATCTACGGCAGAGAAGTAGGCTTCCGCTTTACGGTGGGCGCCTCCGCCAAAATTTCCGACCTCTGCCCGGACGGCGATATCACCCGTCTGGGGGAGGTACTGGAGGGCCAGTATGGGCAAATCACCCGCGACACGGCAGCCATTATGGTGGCCTTGAGCGAAGGGTACGAGCAGGCGCGCTCTTTCGAGGTTCCTGGCTATAAGCCTGACCCTCTGACTGCTGACGAGCTGTTTTCGCTGCGCCCCAGCGAGTTCAACGCTTTGCAGCAGGCGGCGCTGGCGGCCTGGACGGAAGACAGCAAGCCTACGGTGGAGGTAGAGCCTGAAAAAAAAGAAAGCGGCAAGGCGCAGGCGTCCAGCTGAACCTTGCTTGGCTCCTGTTTTACGGGCGAAAGCTGAATATGGGGAGGCAGGAGATCATGGTCACGCGATACGGTGAAATGCTGGACATGATCGCCTGCCTCGCCATTTATAACGGGGCTACCCCAAAGAAGAAACAGAAACACTGGACATTTGACGAAGCTATGAAAGTGAGGTGAGCCTATGGCTGTGAACATTGGCCCCAAGATCGGCGTAGACGGCGAGGCGGAGTATCGCCGGCAGATCAGTCAGATTATCCAGCAGTCCAAGACACTGGAGAGCCAGATGAAGCTGGTGGCTTCGCAGTTTACCGCTGCCACAACGGCGGAGGAGCGAAATGCCAAGACCGCCTCCGTGCTGTCCAAGCAGATCGATGTGCAGCGTGATCGCGTGAAGCTTCTGGCGGAGCAGACAGGCAAGGCGGCCGCCAAGTATGGCCCGCTTAATGAGTATACGCTCAAGTATCAGGAAAGCCTGAATAAGGCCACGGCCACGCTGAACAAGATGCAGAGCGAGCTGCGCAACACCTCCAGCGGCGTAGAGGAGCTGGGCGATGATATGCGCGAGGGCAGCGAGAATGCCTTGTCCTTTGGCGATGTCCTGAAGGCCAACGTCGCCTCTGACTTTATTGTTTCCGGCATCAAAGCGATGGCGTCAGCTATCAAGGAGGCTACCGCAGCGCTTGTGGATCTCGGCAAGCAGTCCATTATGGGCTTTGCCGAGCAGGAGCAGCTTATCGGCGGCGTGGATACCCTGTTCAAGGAGTCCTCCGCGCAGGTACAGCAGTATGCCAACGACGCCTACAAGACTGCCGGCCTGAGCGCGAACCAGTACATGGAGACCGTCACCAGCTTCTCCGCGTCTCTGCTGCAGTCTCTGGGCGGCGACACGGCTGCGGCAGCTCAAAAGGCCGACCAGGCTATTACGGACATGTCCGACAACGCCAATAAACTGGGCACGGACATGCAGAGCATACAGGATGCCTACCAGGGCTTTGCTAAGCAAAACTACACCATGCTGGACAACCTGAAGCTGGGTTATGGCGGCACGAAACAGGAGATGGAGCGGCTGCTCGCAGACGCCGAGAAGTTCTCCGGGATCAAGTACGACATCTCCAGCTATGCTGACATTGTGGACGCCATCCACGTAGTCCAGACGGAGATGGGCATCACGGGAACGACGGCAAAGGAGGCGTCGACCACCATCCAGGGCAGCGCCAACGCCATGAAGTCGGCGTGGAGTAACCTTATCACCGGTATGAGCAACGAGAATCTGGATCTGGACAAGCTGGTGCAGAATGCGATCGACAGCGTCAACACCTTCGCAGACAACCTGCTGCCGCGCCTGCAGGTCATGCTGCCGCGCTTCGCGGAGGGTGTGACGCAGCTTGTGAACGGTCTGGTGCCCTATGTAGGGCCTGCGCTGGAGCTGCTGTTGCCGTCCTTGGTGCAGGGGATAGGTAGTCTTGCCTCTGGCATCGTGCAGGCTCTGCCGGCGGCGGTGGAGGCAATCTCCGCCGTGATCCCCATGCTGGTGGAGCAGATCACGATACTGCTGCCGCAGATCCTGAACGCCGGCATTGATATCATTGCCGCCCTTGCGTCGGGCATCGGAGAAAACCTTCCGGCGCTGATCCCCGCGGCGGTTGACGCCATCATCACCGTGGCCGAGGGCCTGGTGGACCATGTGGATGAGATCATCATCGCGGCGGGATCTCTTATCGCAGGCTTGACGCAGGGTCTGATCGAGGCGCTGCCCCGTCTGGTGGTGCGGCTGCCGGAGATCATCGGTGCCATTGTAAAGGGTCTCCTTTCCGGAATGGCTGCTATTGGCGAAGTCGGGTCGCAGCTGGTTCGCGGCCTATTTGACGGAATCTCCAATGCGGCGTCGTGGCTTTACGACAAGCTTCGGGGCTGGGTAAGTGATGTCCTGGGCTGGGTCAAGGGTTTGTTCGGCATCAATTCCCCCTCCAAGGTTTTTGCTGATGAAGTGGGCAAGTTCATCCCGCCCGGCATCACGGTAGGCGTCGAGAAGGCAATGCCGAAGGCTATGCGCGACATGAGCGCAGAGCTGGGCGCGCTATCGAACATCCCGATGCCCGGCAGTAGCACCACCAATCTGGGCGGCGTCAACATCGTGGTATACGGAGCGCAGGGGCAGGACGTCAGCGAGCTGGCTGATATCGTCATGGCGCGGATGCAGAGTGCGGTGGAGCGCAGAGAGGCGGTGTTTGCATGATTTTCTGGGCTGGAAGATCCTCCGACGACGTCCACGTCGTGGTGGAGCGCTACCCCAGCGTGGAGCTGGCCGGGCGCAAGCTGGACACGCAGTCCGTCCCCGGACGAAACGGCGACCTGCTGTTTCTCCAGGACGCCTACCAGAATTATGTACAGGCGTACAGCATCTACGTCAGCGCAGAGCGGATGCGGCTCCCCCGCGCTATGCGCGCGGTGGCTGACTGGCTCTGTGGCCCGCGTGGGTATCAAAAGCTGGAGGACAGCTACGACGTAGAGACCTACCGCAGGGCCTATTTCGCCGGCCCGCTGGACGTGGAGAGCGTCATGCACCGGTTTGGACGCGCGACGATCGAGTTCAACTGCCAGCCGCAGAGGTTTCTCCGCATCGGGGATATGCCGGTGCAGGCCGTACAGGGGGAGGTTTTGCGAAACCCCACCGCGTTTACGGCTCTGCCGACGATCACTGTCACCGGAACAGGGGCCGGGACCCTGACTGTAGGCGATGTCACTGTCAGCATCAGCAGCATGCCTCGCGGCGCTGTTGTGCTCGATTCGGGCACGCAGAACGCCTCCTACGGGGCATTTAATTTGAACAATACTATCTCCGCGCCGGAGTTTCCCACGCTGCCGGCCGGGGAAAGCGTCGTCCGCTGGACGGGCGGCATCGCAAGCGTGGAGATCATCCCGAGGTGGTGGACACTATGAAACCGATTCTGTATGACGCCGACCGCACAAGCTTCCCGGCGGGCGTTGACAATGGACTGGGCGTCCTCGCGGACGCTATGTCCTGTAAGGTGACGCAGGAGCTGAACGGTCAGTACGAACTGGAGCTGCACTATCCGGTGGAGGGAATCCACTATGGAGAGATCGCGCTGCGCGCCATTCTTCGGGCTACCGTTGGCCCAGACGGCAAGCTGCAGCCCTTTAGGGTGTATCGCATCGTGCCCGGCATGAACGGCACAGCGGCCATCTATGCGCGGCACATCGCCTATGATCTTGGCAGCTATGTGGTGTCTCCATTCACGGCAGCGGATGCACCGTCCGCTGTGGCGGGCATCAAGAGCCACGCGCTGCCGGCAGGAATGCCGTTTACTTTGGGCACCGATAAGACCACCGTGGCTACCTTGAGCGTCATGGTGCCCACCAGCGCATGGGGCCTGCTGGGCGGGCAGCAGGGCAGCCTGCTGGACGTATACGGCGGCGAGTACGAGTTTGACGAGTGGATGGTGCGGTTGCTGACGCGCCGCGGAGCGGACCGGGGCGTATCGGTCCGGTATGGAAAGAACTTGACAGATCTGACGCAGGATGCTAACTGCGCCAACTGCTACACGGGCGTGGTGCCTTACTGGCGCGGAAACGATGTCACGGTCACGGCCGCGCCAGTGTACGCAGAGGGCGACTACGGCTACGTCCGCCTCATGCCGCTGGATCTATCCTCCAACTTCAAGCAGCGGCCCACGCAAGCGCAGCTGCAGGCCGCAGCTACATCCTACATCAAGCAGAACCGCCTCGGCGTTCCCGCGGTGAGCTGGGATGTGAAGCTAGCACTGCTGGCGCAGTCCTCCGGGTATGAGGATGTAGCGTTCCTGGAGCAGATCTATCTGGGCGATACCGTAGGCGTCTACTTCCACCGTCTGGGTGTGGATGCCAAGGCGCGGGTAAACAAGATCGTCTGGGACTGCCTTCTGGAGCGCTACGACAGCGTAGCTCTTGGCAGCGTCAAGGCCAACATCGCATCTACCATCGCTGGGCAGCAAAGGGAAATTGACGCCAAGCCGTCCGTCTCGCTGGTGGAACAGATTTCATCTGGCCTGGCGGCCGCGCTCCTGGGGGCAAACGGCGGCTCCGTCAGACTTTTGGATGCGAACGGAGACGGAGAGCCGGACGAACTGTACATTGCTGACGATCCTGACCCCACCAAAGCCAAGAAGGTGTGGCGATTCAACTACGAGGGCTGGGCCGCCAGCAGCACCGGCTACAATGGCCCCTACACGATGGGCGCCACCATTGCCGGAGGCATCCAGGCGTGGATGATCACCGCCGCGAATCTGGTGGCCGGCACCATCGCCAGCGAACAGGGAAATTTCCTGATCAACCTGGACGGCGGCACCATCGATACCAGCGCCACCGGCGCGACTTATAAGAACTCCAACTACTCGCAGGCGGATCTTGACCGAATCAACCAGATCAACATCAAGGCTGTCACGCCAACGCTGGCCGACTATGAAAAGCTGGATGTCAATGGCGATGGTACGATCAGCATCACCGATACCGTGCAGATCCAGCAGATTATCAGCGGGGCGCGAACGGTAAACTTCACCACGCGGTGGCGCCTGCGCATCGACCCCGCCGACGGGAACAGCCTCTTGAAGATCTATCGTGTCTACCACAACAACATCACCGGCGCGGACACCGAGAACATCGTGTTCTCGGTGGGATTTGGCCGCGCCGCGGCCAACACGATCGGCGCGCAGTACGGCGAGATCGAAAAGGATCTGTCCGTAGGTGGATCTGTCGACGCATCCAATTACAAACAGGACGGAAAGACTGTCACATTCCCAACGCAGAAGGTCATCGGGTACGTCGTGTACTGCACGGGCGGCAGCGGGAATCAGGCGGGGTGCTTTATCCTCGCGGGGCAGTCAGGCAGCTACCAATGCGCTTCCAACGACTGGTACTGCGCCTTCAGCTTTGACGGTGCGGGCAGCGCCACGAAAACCGGGGGCACCGGAGATATTTCACGGGTGTCCACCGTCAACAACTTTTAAGGAGGTGCTGTTATGGCGAATAGTTTGACAGTCAAGCAGGCCGTGCAGCTAAGTATGACTTTGAACGGCGTGCCGCCCACGCTGCACATGGTACAGGGCGACACCAATTCTCGGACGATTGTGGCCACGCTGTGGGACGGTGCGCAGCTTTACAGTATTCCGGCGGGGGCGGCCATCATGGTCCGCTTTAGGAAACCGGACGGCACTGGCGGCCTGTATGACGCGACGGAGGGCGGCAACAAGGTCTCCTACGCTGGCAGCATTGTGACGGCCCCGGTGGCCACCCAGATGCTGGCTGTGGCGGGGGACGTATTTGCAGAGATCGATATCTTTGGCAGCAGTTCAGGGGCAGCGGCTGAGCGGCTGGCCACATTCCGCTTCATTGTCGAGGTGGCGCCCTGCGTGCTCCCTGATGCGCAGATCATCTCCAGCGACTACTACAACATCCTTGCTGCTGACATCGCAGGCGCGAAGGCCGCAGCAGATCAGGCTAAGGATTACGCGGCGGCCGCCAAGAATAGCGCGGATAGCGCTGCGGTATCGGTCGAGGGCGCTGTCAAGTACAACGCCCAGCAAACCCTGACGGAGGAACAGAAGGAGCAGGCACGGGCGAACATCGGCGCACCAGCACCGTATACGGCTGGCGATGGTATCGCCATCAGCGGCAGCGTCATCGCTACCAAGGCGTTTCCCTGTAATCCCAATCTGCTGGTCAACTGGTATTTGGGCAATCCCGTAAACCAGCGGGACGTCGGCGGCACCATCAGCAGCGCAGGATATTTCCTGGACCGCTGGAAGTTGGTGAGCGGCAGCGTGACGATCGGCACGGACGGCATCACGCTGAACGGAACCATGCAGCAGGTGTTGGAGACTGCGCCGCCCGGCACGGTGACGGCGTCCGCCCTGACGCCGGCCGGGGTGGGCGAGGTGGTGCCGACCTACGACAGCGCAAACAAGACGGTCACGGTCACGGCGGCGGGGAAAAAGCTGGTGGCCGTCAAGCTGGAGCTTGGATCCCAGCAGACGCTGGCGCATCAGGAGAACGGCAAGTGGGTGCTGAACGAAATCCCGGATTATGGCGAGGAGTTGATAAGGTGCATGCGCTATCTCCAGATCATCTCCACGCCCTACGACACCTCCGGCAACGGCGTGGCCATCGGGTACGCCAACAACACCGTCGATTTGTGGGTGCCCATCCCGCTGGCTGTGCCCATGCGCATATCGCCTACGCCCACCATCCCCACCGGCGGCGTTTCACTGTGCAAGGTTGGCAAAACTTCCGGCACGCTGAAGGACGTCACCAAGGTCACAGGCGGCTGGGCGATGCAGACCGGCGGGGCCTGCACCATGAGAAGTCTGATCTTTGCGTCCAGCGGCCTGACGGCGGGCGACACCTACGCCCTGTTCATGCAGAAGGGGGCGCAGATCGTGTTCAGCGCCGAGCTGTAAGGGGGTGACCTGATGGAAGCATGGACGAATGTCGGCGTGCCGCTGATCGTGGCGCTGCTGACCTCCACCGCCCTGTGGGGCGTGGTGAGCAAGGTGATCCTTAAGCGGATGGAGCTGACAGCCAAGCGCAGCAAGTCCGACGAGGCGGAGCGGAAGATGCTGGTGGGACTGGCCCACGACCGCATCATCCACCTCGGCATGGTGTACATTGAGCGGGGCTACGTCACACAGGACGAGTACGAGAATTTGCAGGTGTACCTCTACGAGCCGTATGAGGAGATGGGCGGCAACGGCAGCGCAAAGCGTGTCATGGAGGAAGTGCGGAAGCTGCCCATTCGGTGAGGCGATGTTGCACGCCGCGGTGAAACAAAAAGCCGTGGCCGAAATAAAGTGGAGGTGTGAGAATGGACCGTTTGATAGATATTAAAAAAAGACTCCTGGCAACGACGCCGGGAGTCTGGATAGAAGGCTTAAATGCTTGCAAGGTGCTGACCACGGTTGGCGTTTTAGCGTGCCGGCATATTTGGGCGCCCACGATACAGAACCCGATGGTAAGCGTGTGCGTGAAGTGCGGTTCGAAGGTGGGACCGCAGAGGGAGGCAAGCGGTGTATCTGATTTTCAGATACATTCCTGCAAAAAGGCAGAATACTCTCCACGCGTTCGAATACGTCTACCGTTCAAAAAAATGAAGTAGTGTGACCACAGGGAAAGGCGGTCGATAATCGCACCAAGCGACGCCGCCGCTTTCTCCGGCGTAGCTGCTCCTATTTGTTGTATTTTTGCGTATAGGAATCGGACATCGGATATAACAAGAGGGTATCGACCGTAAGCGGTGTAGAGAGCATCCTGCGTAGCTGTGCTAACTAAAGCTGCGGTCATGAGCAAGCTTACGACAAGCATAGCGTAATTCAAAGGGTCGTTAAGCTGATTGTAGTCGTGATCGCTGGTAGCAATAAGCCCCGCAGCATTTTGCTCGGCAAACTCACAATTTTCATAACCGCATGCGAGTAGCCGCTTTTGAACATCAATATCCAGGACGGCACTGCCAAGGTGTGCGCCAAGCTCCTCGATGAAATCACGGTTACCTGAGCGAAAATCGGCTGAATTTTTGTTGCAAACGATAGGATAACCCTCCTCAACCTGGGCGATATGGCTTAGCTCGTGGAGGAGGTTCGTTTCAAACAATTTATCCGGGATGTATGTGCATAGCCAAACCTTGTAAACTCCGTCTACCCCGTAGGCGTCTACGCTTCCGAAAATGCTATCGCTTTTGTTTGGACGCTCGGAAGCAAAGTAGTACTTAACGGGAAGACGAAATTTGGATTCCATGCCGGAAACAATCTCACTGGTCTTGGGAGATAGCGTTTTACCCAAAATATCTTTTTGCATTTACATCACCTCAAGCCAAAAGATAACGCAGAAAACAGAAAATGTCAAATGAAAGGGCATAGGCTCGGATGGGAGGTCTTATGACGGAGGCAATCATCGTGGCAATCATTACGGGGGGCGTTGACGTTCGCGAGGGTGCTGGTAGCGAACGGGAAGGCATAGGAGGTGACGAAAGCGCGGCTGGATGAGCTGACCCGCGAGGTGCGGGAGCACAACAATTTCGCGCGGCGCATGCCGGTGGTAACGGAGCAGATCAAGGTCATCAACCACCGCATCGCAGACCTGGGAAATGAAAAGCACGAACAGGCCAAGTAAGGCCGGAAAGGAAATGGATATGAAACTGAACAACAAGGTATACGACATCCTGAAATGGCTGGTCATCATCGTTATGCCCGCCGTGGCCACGCTGTACGCGGCGCTGGCGGCGGTGTGGGCGTGGCCCTACGCTGACGAGGTGGTTACCACCATCACCGCCGTGGACACGTTCCTCGGCGCGGTGCTGTGCATTAGCACGGCACAGTATCACAAGGAGGCGGGGAACAATGGCTAAGAGGGTGTATCTGTCCCCCAGTGACCAGCGGCGGAACACCTACGCGGTGGGCGACACTACCGAGGCCATCCAGTGCGGACGCATTGCATGGGCTTGCAAGGCTGCTCTGGAGCGCTCCGGCGTGGAGGTCATGCTGGGGCAGTACGACACGATGGCAAACCGCGTGGCCGAATCCAACTGGTTCAAGGCCGACCTGCACGTCCCTATTCATTCCAATGCCTGCAACGGAAAAGCCAGCGGTACGCACCTGTTCTGTTACAGCAGCGACCGGAACAGCGCCGGGTACAAGGCGTGTCAGGCTGTAATGAACGTACTTGGCCCGATTACGCCGGGTGCGCCGGACGTGATCCGTGCCTATCCCGCACTATATGAGGTGAAGTATCCGGTCGCCACGACGGTGTACATCGAGACGGATTTTCACGATGTGGTCCACATCGCGGAGTGGATTATTAACCATACGACGCTCATCGGTGAGACCATCGCCAAGGGCCTCTGCGCGGCGCTGGGCGTACCCTTTGTGGCGAGGGATGATGCGGAGCCAGCCCCGTCACCTGCACCTGCCGAAACGGTTTCTGTGGCTGTGCGCGTGCTGCGTCGCGGCATGGATGGCGCAGATGTCAAGACCTTGCAGGCGGCGCTGATCGCCTACGGTTTCTCCTGCGGTGCGTCCGGTGCGGACGGCGACTTTGGTACAGGAACGGAGTCCGCTTTGAAGAAGTTCCAGACTCGGTACGGCCTCGGCGCGGATGGCATCGCAGGCCGTGGAACCTGGGGCAAGCTGTTGGGGGAGTAAGTCAAAATATATCCCGCACCGTTTCGGTGCGGGATATATTTTTGATTAAAATTACGATTTTCTCTTGACATACCACGCAATGCGTGGTAATATATAGACAGATCAAGAAACAGTGCAGCCGCACAGCGGCAGAAAGGGAAATATCATGAAAAAGACTTTTTATTCCGCCACTTACGCAGTATGGGGATCCGACTTCTGCCGGGAGGCATGGTTTGACAGCAAGGCCGCAGCGGACGCCTTCGCCGCGTACGATTTTCGGGACGACCCGGTGGCCCACACCTACAGCAAGGCGGACAGCATCCGCGCCGCCGAGGATCGCGTGGCCGCTACGGCGGCAGAGCTGGCCCGCTGATAGCAACAACAACGCTTCTGGAGGGTTTGAGCGCATCAGCCCCACCCCATAAAAATTTTTGAACAGGAGGAACAGAACATGAACGCACAGGAACTGATTCTGCGGTACAGGATTTCCCTGAAACTCGACGAACACGGCCAGCCCACCGGAAATCTGGTTGTGTACCGCGCCGACAAAGCGGCTCTTGCCGCCATCAAAGCCGCAAAGCCGGAGATCGTGGCCACTCTGCTGGAGCAGCGCGAAGCCGGTATCCGCGCAGAGCAGGAGCGGCAGAATAAAATCGCCGCCATTCCCGGCCTGCGGGAGATCGAAGCCGCCCGTGCCGATCTGGTAAATTGGAAACTGGAATTTGACGCCAGTTTTGACAGCGAGAACGGCGGCGGCGTGGGCGTCCGTCCCAAGCCGAAGTATGACATGGATGCCATGTACGCCCAGTACCCCTGCGCCAAGGCGTATTTGGACGCGCAGGAGTTCGCGGCGTCCGAAAACGACGCAAAATCCGCAGCTGGCAAGAAGGCGCTGGACGCCATCATCAACGGCGAAAATTGCGAACAGGCCATCGCCGCCATGAACAGCGACTGGGCGACACACTGCGAATCCTACCTTTGGGACTGAAGGAGGAGTTGTCATGAAAAACATGGAGATCAACACCCACGGACGGAACATCAACACGGAGGACTTGGCAAAAGCCTCCGACTACACCAAGGGCCTCGGTTCCCGCACTGGGGAGTACGCAGAGATCTTTTACGACAAGGCCACCGGCGAAGTCTGGGGCGCGTACCATTGGGACCGTGAGGAGTGGACGGTCTACCACGACGCTGACGTCATTAAGGTTGGCATCACCACCCGCTACAAGTCCCAGCAGCAGATCGCGGACATGATCGCGGACGCGATGGCGGACTACGAGCAGACAGAACGCGAGAACGCCATATATCTGGCGGGTGGGACGCAGGCATGACGGCGCTTGACATTTCCCGCGCAGCGTGGTAACCTATTCTCGTCGGATGCAGGAGGCGCTTGCATCCGTGGATTGAAAAGGTGAGAAGGACAAGTCCTTCACCCGCGGGAAGAGCACCGGTCACCGGTGCTTTTCCTTTTTCACATTTTCACCTATGAAAGGATATTAAACATGACAGACAAACTGTTTTGCACCCTTTTCGCCGCAGCACTCGCCGCCGCCGACCGAGACGCTTTTGTCTCCGACTGGTCGCTGTCCTCCGTCTGGGGCGATGCGCCGGACGCGGCCATCTCCGCAGACCGCATTGATACTCTGGCGCGTCTCTGGGACGCCGCCCACCTGACGATCCGCGACATCCGGCAGCACACCGGCCTGTCCCAGGTGGCCTTTGCCACCCGCTACTGTATCCCCACCCGCACACTGGAGGACTGGGAGCGCGGCGTGAGGAGCTGCCCAGACTATCTCCGCCTCCTGCTGGCACAGGCAGCCGGAGCGTATCAGCGGCCGCAGGGATAGCCCGTTGTCATTTCATTGTCAAAAGTTGTTTTTATCGAGCGTAAAACCGTCCGCAAGGCTGGACGGTTTTTGCGCTGGCTTGGACGCACGGCGAGCCGTAAAGCCTTGTGAATAAATAAAAAACCGCCTGATCGTTGCGATCAGGCGGTTTTCCATTTTGGTGGAGCTGAGGGGAGTCGAACCCCTGTCCGAAAGCACTTTGACAGGACTTTCTCCGGGCGCAGTCAGGTTTCAGCATTCCCTCCCTGCAAAGACACCGGACAGACTTTGCAGTTCAGTAGAGTCATGATGCATGGGCGGGGCAACTCTTACCCGCCTCACGGACGCCACCTTAACGACGCCTTCCCCAGCCGGTGGCCTCTCTGGTTCAGACGGTCACTGCTTAAGCAGCGACGGCAACAGTGTTAGTGTTGTCAGTTAATTTTAAATTGCCCGTTTTATGGCGGTCAGGCGCCGCCGCCCGCTTATCCAGCCTCCACACCCCCGTCGAAACCGGTACAGCCCCGTATGGGACGGCGGGGAGGGGATGCTCCCCGCCGGTGCAAACGCTGTGAAAAAATTGATAAATGCTGTGAAATGCGAAAATTATCTGCGGAAGGGGTCCGCCAGCTTCTCCGGCTCCGGATACGTCTCGCCGCGGGTGTCCACGGTGACTTTGGCGATGATCTGGTCCTTTTTGGGCTTGTTGGTCATCATGTTGCGGGGCTGATTGGCGATGCGGTCCACCACGTCCATGCCGTCCATGACGCAGCCGAAGGCGGCGTACTGCCCATCCAGATGGGGGGCATCCTTGTGCATGATGAAGAACTGGCTGCCGGCAGAGTCCATGGCCTGTGCGCGGGCCATGCTGAGGACGCCGCGGGTGTGGCGAAGGTCGTTGCTGACGCCGTTGGCGGCGAACTCACCCTTGATGCAGTAGCCGGGGCCGCCCATGCCGGTGCCGTCGGGGCAGCCGCCCTGGATCATGAAGCCGGGGATGACGCGGTGGAAGATCAGGCCGTTGTAGAAGCCGGCGTTGGCCAGAGAGATGAAGTTATACACGCTCTGGGGTGCGATGTCGGGATACAGCTCGCAGGTAATGATGCCGCCGTCCTGCATCTCGATGGTGACGATAGGATTGGCCATAACAGTGTCCTCGTTTCTGCAAAATATAAGGTGGTATCAGCCGCGGTTCTTTTCCCGCACGGCACGGTCCATCTCCCGTTTGGCATCCCGCTTGGCCACGGCATCCCGCTTATCGTAGGTTTTCTTACCCTTACACAGGCCCAGCTCCACCTTCACGCGGGAGTTTTTGAAGTAGACGGACAGGGGGATCAGGGCGTAACCATCCTGCTTTTGCAGGGCGTGGAGCTTGCGGATCTCCCGCTTGTGCAGCAACAGGCGCTTGGGACGGTCGGGGTCGCGGTTGAAGATGTTGCCCTGCTCATAGGGGGAGATGTGGAGGCTGTAGGCATAGATCTCGCCGTCCTTGGCGACGCAGAAGGAATCCTTCAGGTTCAGCGTGCCGGCGCGGATGGATTTGACCTCCGTGCCGAACAGCTCGATGCCGGCCTCGCAGCGGTCCTCCACAAAATAGTCGTGGAACGCTTTGCGGTTCTGGGCGGCGATCTTGACGCCGGACTTTTCCATGGGAGGACCTCCTTTCCCTGTGGGCTGATTCATATAGTATAGCACATCCTGCGGCGGGACGCAAGAGGATCATGGGACTGGCTTTTTGCCGCGGGGTGTGGTATACTGCGGAAAAACGGCGAGAGGAGTGTACGGCATGGATCTGACGGAGAGGACCATTGACAGTCGGGAGGTGTTCCGCGGCCGCATCATTCGGGTGCGGCAGGACACGGTGCGCCTGCCCAACGGGAAGGAGAGCAGCCGCGAGGTGGTAGAGCACCCGGGCGGCGTGGGTATCCTGGCCATCGATGGGGAGGACCGCGTGGTGCTGGTGCGGCAGTACCGGTACGCCTTTGAGCGGGTGCTGACGGAGATCCCTGCGGGCAAGCGGGAGACCGGCGAGGAGCCGTTCCTCACGGCGCAGCGGGAGCTGAAGGAGGAGATCGGCGCCGAGGCCGGACGATGGACGGAGCTGGGGGCGCTCATCGCGTCGCCGGGGTGCTACGGAGAGACGCTGTATCTCTATATGGCGGAGGACCTGACGTTCGGGGAGACCGATCCGGATGAGGATGAGTTCCTGGAGGTGCTGCGGGTGCCGTTCGAGGAAGCGGTGCGGCAGTGCATGGACGGGACGCTGACGGACGCCAAGACCGTGGCGGCGGTACTGAAGGGCAGATTGCTGCGGGAGAGGGCTTGCGCTCCGGCGGCGGATGCGATACACTGAGAGGGACGGTCAGGGCCGTCAGGGAGGTAGAGAAGATGTCGATGAATACGAAGAAAAATGTGTCCATTGGGCTGCTGGCGCTGGCCATGCTGCTGTGGGCGCTGCGAAAGCTGAATGTGCTGTATGTGCCGGGACTGAGTATGATCCTGCTGGCGGCCAGCATGCTGCTGGTGGGCTCCATCATGTTCCAGCTCAAGGAGAAAAAGAAGGTGGGCGGCACGCTCATCTTCGCATTCGGGCTGTTCTGTATCGTGGCAGCTGTGGTGGAGATCCGGAATTTCGTGGCATAAGCAGAAAGAAAAAAGAGACGGACGCTTTGAAGCGTCCGTCTCTTTTTTTTGCCTCCGGCGGCCCCATTTCTTTCGCTGTTGAAAGAAATGGGGGAAAGAACGCCGCCAAAAACCGATGGTTTTTGGATTTCCTTCAGGCCGATTTCGATGCGACAGGAAAAGGCACCTCAGGGAATCGGCCACGAGTCTACCCGCGCTGCCGCTGACGTGGTGGTCACAAGAGATTGGCGGGTCTACCGATTTGAGCGATTATCAAATCGCGCACTTGCCGCCGTTGGCGGCAAGTGCAGGTGCGGCCCCTTGGGCCGCCGATTTTTTATATTGGGAGAACATAGCGCCGCCGCGCGGGGCGTGGGAGCGGCAGCGGGGATAGAAGTACAGGCGATTCGTTGTGGGACCTTTTTGCGCCGTGATTGCAAGCGGACGAAAGGAATTCCAAAGACCATGGGTCTTTGGCGGCGTTTTTGCATCCTTTTGCCGCCGTGGGCAAAAGGATGTCGCGCCGGAGCGCGAAATATCCCCGCCGTAGGCATGAAAGAAAAACGATGCGGGCCGTCGAGGACGCCGGCCCCTACGGGGTGCGAGAACGGGGCCACGGCAGGGCAAACAGAGGGACAGACCCCAGCCCCTACGGGGTGTGTCCGTCGGGGTGCGCCGGAGAATAAGGACAGGAAAAGAAAAAATAATTTCCTGATGTGGACGGAAAAGGGCAACCGGAGGGGGTCGCGGCGGGGGAGAGGTGAAGGGGAGGTGTACATATGTGCAGAGACAAAGAGCAGGAGCGCGGCGTATGGACGGAATGCGATCTGTGCGGCGGGGAGATCCGGTGGGGCGACCGCTACTACCGCGTGGCCGGTGAGAACGTGTGCCGGAAGTGCCTGGCGGATTTCGCCGCCCAGATCCTGGCGGTGTACGAGGTGAGAGGAGGAGAGGAGAGATAGGCAGGAAGAAGGGTATCCCGTGGGAGGAGATGCGGGAGAGATACGAGGCGGGCGGCATCAGCTTCCGTGCGCTGGGGAAGCTGTACGGCGTGACGGAGCGGGCCGTCAGCCGGCACGCGCAGGACGAGGACTGGTACGGCCAGCGGCGCTGGAGCCGAACGAAGCGGATGGAGACGCAGACCTGTCTGGCCAATGTGGCGCGGCAGCTGAACCGTGCTGCCGCGTCCGCCGCAGAGCGGATGGATATGGGCGAGGCGGATGTCAGGGAGATCAAGGAGCTGGCGGGACTTTTGCAGGCGCTGGTGGGGCTGGGGAAGTCGCTGGAGCCCCCGAAGCCGCCGGAGAAAAAGAGCGGAGGCACGGTGCGGGTGGTGCTGTCCGGCGAGGCGGAGGAGCTGAGCCAATGAGGGCGGAGGTCATGACGCTGGGGACGCCCAACCCGCGGCAGCGGGAATTCCTGGCCTGCGAGAAGAAATATGTGGCCTTCGGCGGGGCCAGAGGCGGCGGCAAGAGCTGGGCGGTGCGGTGCAAGGCCAAGCTGCTGGCGCTGCGGTACGCGGGGATACGTATCCTGCTGGTGCGGCGAAGTCTGGCGGAGCTGGAGGCCAACCATCTGGCGTTTCTGCGGCAGGAGCTGGCAGATGTGGCGGAGTATCGGGCGGGGGAACGGCAGTTCCGGTTCTGCAACGGAAGCGTATTGCAGTTCGGCTACTGCGGGTGCGACCGCGATCTGGACCGGTACCAGGGCGCGGAGTACGACGTCATCTTTCTGGACGAGGCCACGCAGCTGAAGGAGCAGTGGATGCGGCAGATCGCCGCCTGCGTCCGAGGGGTCAACGACTTCCCCAAGCGCATCTACTATACGTGCAATCCGGGCGGGCCGGGGCACGGGTACATCAAGCGGCTGTTCATCGACAGGCGGTTCGAGGACGGAGAGCAGCCGGAGGACTACGCCTTTATTCCGGCGCGGGTCACGGACAACACGGCGCTGCTGGCGCGGCAGCCGGACTATCTCAAGACGCTGGAGGCCCTGCCTTATAAGCTGAGGCGGGCATGGCTGGAGGGACGGTGGGACGTGTTCGCGGGGCAGGTGTTTCAGGAGTTCACCGATGACCCCGACCACTACGATGACAGGCGGTGGACCCACGTGATACGGCCCTTCGACGTGCCGCGGGAATGGAACATCTACCGCAGCTATGACTTCGGCTACGCAAGGCCGTTTTCCTGCGGCTGGTGGGCGGTGGACCACGATGGGTGCGTGTACCGTATCGCGGAGCTGTACGGCTGCACCGGCACGCCGGACGAGGGCGTGCTGTGGACGCCGGAGCGGCAGTTCGCAGAGATCCGGAGAGTGGAGGAGGAGCACCCGCTGCTGCGGGGGCGGAGCATACAGGGCGTGGCGGACCCCGCCATCTGGGACGCCAGCCGCGGCGAGAGCATCTATGAGACGGCGCTGAAGCACCGTATCTTCTTCGTGAAGGGGGACAACCGGCGCATCGCGGGGTGGATGCAGATGCACTACCGCATGAGCTTCGACGGCGAGGGATACCCCATGCTGTACGTATTCCAGCACTGCCGGGCATTTATCCGCACCATCCCGCAGCTTTTATACAGCGAGACGGTGCCGGAGGATGTGGACACCACACAGGAGGACCATGTGGCCGACGAGAGCCGGTACTTCTGCATGACGCGGCCCATCGCGCCGGTGCGGGCGGCGGCACGGGAGATCGCGGAGGACCCGCTGGACCTGCGGTCGGGGCGGTTCGGCAGCTGGGGCGGCGTGAGAAGAATTTGAGGAGCGCTGCACCGGAGCGTGCAACGTTGGACCTGTGGCGGGCAGAGGCAGTAACAAGGAAAGGAAGGTGCGACATGGAACAGGAGGTCATGCGGCCAAGGATCGGCACGCAGGAGGTGGTCCGCGCGGCGGAGATCCTGCGGCAATACCGACGCGGCAAGGAGAATCTGGACAAGCGCATCATCGACAACGAGCAGTTCTGGAAGATGCGGCACTGGGAGCAGATGGAGAAGGAGGGGCGGGGCGGCAATCCCCACGATCCCCGCCCCGCCAGCGGGTGGCTGGTGAACTGCATCCTGTCCAAGCACGCGGACGCCATGGACAGCTATCCCGAGCCTACGGTGCTGCCCCGCGAGCCGGACGATCGGGAGGAGGCGGAGAAGCTGACCCGCATCCTGCCGGTGATCTTGCAGAACAACCGGTTCAAGAAGGAGTACGCCAGGGCGTGGTGGAACAAGCTGAAGTCCGGCTGCGCCGTGTACGGCGTGTTCTGGGACGGAGGCAAGCTCCACGGGCTGGGGGACATCGACATCCGCAGCATGGACGTGCTGAACCTGTTCTGGGAGCCGGGAGTGCAGGACATCCAGGCATCGGAGAATTTCTTCTCCGTGGAGCTGACACCCAACCACCGGCTGCTGCGGGACTATCCCCAGCTGGAAGGGAAGCTGGGACGCGGCGGCGCGTCCCAGGTGAGCCGCTATCTCTATGATGATCGGGTGGACACCTCCGACCAGTCACTGGTGGTGGACTGGTACTACCACACGGAGGCGGAGGGGCGGCAGGTGCTGCACTACTGCAAGTTCGTGGGAGAGACGGTGCTGTACGCCTCGGAAAACGACCCGCAGTACGAAAAGCGGGGATGGTACGACCACGGGCAGTATCCCTTCGTGTTCGACGTGCTGTTCCCCGAGGAGGGGACGCCCTGCGGCTACGGCTACGTGGACCTGTGCAAGCCGGCGCAGAAGCAGATCGACCTGATGAACCAGGCTATCCTGAAGAACACGCTGGCCGCCGCCACGCCGCGGTTCTTCATCCGCTCCGACGGGGCGGTGAACGAGGAGGAGTACGCCGACTGGACGCAGCCCTTCGTCCACACCAACGGCAATCTGGGGGCCGATTCCATCGCGCCTATCCGTGTGCCCACGCTGGACAGCGTGTATGTGGCCGTCTTGCAGAACAAGGTGGCAGAGATGAAGGAGACGGCGGGCAACCGCGACGTGATGAGCGGCGGCACTGCAGGCGGCGTCACGGCGGCCACGGCTATCGCGGCCCTGCAGGAGGCGGGCGGCAAGCTGTCCCGCAATATGATCGACGACGGGTACCAGGCATTCGCGCAGGTGATGACGCTGTGCATCGAGCTGGTGCGGCAGTTTTACAGCGCACCCCGGCAGTTCCGGCTGCTGGGCCGCGGGGCGGAGCGGGAGTTCCGCATGTTCGACAACGGCGGTATGCAGCCCAAGGCTCTGGCGCTGGGCGGCTATCGGGTACCGGAGTTCGATCTGGAGATCGCGGCGCAGGACGAGACGCCCTACAAGACCATGGAGTACAACCAGCTGGCGCTGCAGCTGTTCCAGATGGGGTTTTTCCGCGCAGATATGGCCGAGCAGGCCCTGCGGTGTCTGGAACTGATGGAGTTCAAGAACAAGGACCAGCTGGCATCGGTCATCCGGCAGGGACAGCAGCGGACCCGGCAGGTGGCGTGGCTCCAGCGGCAGCTGCTGACGGCGGTGCAGCTGCTGGACGCCAAACAGGGAACAAGTCTTGCGCAGGCGCTGGAGCAGGAGATGAACGGCGGCGAGGCGCCCGACGTGGGCGCGGTGAAGGCGGGCAGCGC
>ERZ772893.1064-NODE-1064-length-30228-cov-6.261890_pt1 | contig 30228 bp, 28 predicted proteins | sample MGYA00511482_ERZ772893 | MGnify/ENA primary metagenome ERZ772893 (study PRJEB29015, sample SAMEA2737687) | human gut metagenome | biome: human gut; feature: human-associated habitat; material: faeces | place: China | collected 2012 ... | reverse complement strand
TTTGTTTTTTATGGTAGTACAAATAACTACCGCTATTGGTCTTTTTTCAAAGGTTATTGTTTACTTTTCAATGTGCTCTTCGTTAACATGTTTTTTGTTTACATGTAACGTTTTTTATTATACCTCTTTAACTTCTGATTGTCAATACATTTTTTAAAATTTTTTAAATATTTTTCACCTTGTTTTAGGTGCAAAATAAAAAACTAGTAATCGCTGTTTTTTTGATTTAAATTGCTTTTTCTTTACTAATTTTATATATTAAAAATATATATGATTTTCAGTTGTTTCTCGGTACTTTTATATAATACCATAAGAATTATTTAAAGTCAATACTTTTTTGTCGAAATTTTGAAAAATTTTTCATATTTTTTTAAACTCAAAATTTATGCCTTTTTATACATCCACCAATATTGTATCTTCCCCTATACAATGAATTTTTTCCCAAGGTATTATTATATCATTTTTGTTTGAAAACATGCTTGCAAATTTATTTTCTCCTGGAACAATTATTGAAGTAATCGAGCCCGTTTGTAAATCTGCACATACATCTTGGACGTATCCCATTCTTTTTCCATTATTTATATTAATAACTTCTTTATGTTTAAAATCTAGTCCCTTTCCGTCCATTTGCGCACCTTCCCTTTTTGTTTTCTTCTATATAATATATGTAACTAATAAAAAAATAATGACTATCACTAGTCACTATTTATATATTCTCTTTATTCTATCTATCGCACTTTTTTCAAGTCTTGATACCTGGGCTTGTGAGATTCCTATTTCTTCCGCGACTTCCATCTGAGTTCTACCTTCAAAAAATCTCTTGCTTATAATCATCTTTTCTTTATCTCTCAACTTTTTCATTGCTTCTTTTATAGTAATGTTTTCCGCCCACATCTCATCACTATTCTTTTTGTCTTTTATCTGGTCCATCACAAAAATCTTTTCTGTGTTGTCTCCATATACTGGTTCTTGTAAAGATATTGGATCTTGAATTGCATCCAAGCAAAAAGCAATTTCTTCTTTTTCAACTCCAAGTTCTCTTGCTATTTCTTCCGTGTTTGCTTCTCTTTGTTCTTCCTTTTGGATTCTTTCTCGTATAGCAAGAACTTTGTATGCCAAGTCTCTCACCGACCTACTTACTCTAACCATATTGTTATCTCTTAAATATCTTCTTATTTCTCCTATTATCATCGGTACTGCATATGTTGAAAATTGTACATTTTGGCTTAAGTCGAAATTGTCCATTGCTTTAATTAATCCTATGCACCCAATTTGAAATAAATCGTCTAGGTTTTCTCCTCTTCCATAAAATCTTTTTATAACGCTTAATACTAATTTTAAATTGCCATTGACAAATTCTTCTCTTGCTTTTTGATCTCCATTTTTTATTCTTTTTAAAAGTTCAGTTTTTTCTTCATTTGATAGCACAGGCAATTTTGCGGTATTTACACCACATATTTCTACCTTGTTTACCAAAATAAAACCTCCTTTGGAATTTAATGCTAATTACATTATTCCCAAAAATAGAGGTTCTATACTGTTTTATCCTGTTTTGCTCATTATTTCTTTTTTCATTTTGCTTATTATTTTCTTTTCTAATCTTGATATATAACTTTGCGATATTCCCATCATGTCCGCCACTTCTTTTTGTGTTTTTTCATTTCCAGTAATAAATCCAAATCTTAATTCCATTATGTTTTTTTCTCTTGTATTCAGTTTTTCTATTGCAGATTTTAACAGTTTTTTGTCTACCTCGTCTTCCAGCCCTCTTGACACACTATCATTGTCAGTACCTAATATATCAGATAATAATAGTTCATTTCCATCTCCATCTTGGTTTAACGGTTCATCTATCGAGATTTCTCCTCTTATTTTATTGCTTCTTCTTAAATACATAAGAATTTCATTTTCTATGCATCGAGACGCATATGTGGCAAGTTTGATGTTTTTGCTTGTATCATATGTATTAATTGCTTTCATTAGTCCAATTGTTCCTATTGATATCAAGTCCTCTATACCTGTTCCTGTGTTCTCAAACTTTTTAGCTATGTATACAACTAGTCTTAAATTTCTTTCTACCAGCAGTTGTCGTGTTTCCTTATCTCCTTCTGCCAATTTTTTTAAAGCTTTTGCTTCTTCTTCCGCATTTAGAGGTGGAGGTAATGTTTGACTTCCTCCTATATAAAATATAGGCATGTTTTCAATTTCGTTATTCTTTAAATATTTAGCATATATTATGCTCGCACTATTTTTTAATATTTGTAATAGATTCATTTTCCTGTTCTCCTTCCAATAAATTAAGTCCTATTAGCGCATTATATTTATTGTCTTTTGTGAGTTTCTTTTCATATATTCCCGCAATTATATTTTCTTTTTCTAATCTTATATCTTCTGTATTAATTTTTATTTTATCCAATCTTATTCCTATTAACATTCCATTCTCTTTTCCTAAAGACATAAATGGCACCATTCTTATTTTAGATAAATATTCTTGCATTTCATTTTTTTCCTGGTCATCACCTCCCACTATTTTTTCTATATAATCCAGAACTTCTTCCGGTATTATCTTGCTTAACGTTGTCTTTTCCACCACAATTACAGGTTTCTGGCTTATTGGTTCTTTTAGCATGTTTCCCGAATCTAATAAAGCTCTTGCCTTTGTCATTTTATTTTTGTTGTACAATTCAATTTCTATAAAAGTGTTTTTGTTGTTTAATTTGCTTTTATTAATTTTAAAGGCTATTTGTGTTATGATAAAAGCTATAACTCCGGCTATCAACCCAACTCTGATTGGATACATTCCAACAAATACTCCATTCTTCATTTCTACATTTTCTGGCTTTAGAAAATATATTAAAGCAAATGTGCATCCCCCAAATATGAATGATACTAAATAAAATATCAGTATTTGTTTTAGAAGTTGTTTTACATTAGGTGGAGCAAAGGCTATGTAGACCATGACTACCGATAAAGTAATTTTTGCTAGTAAGTTTGTATAAATTGATAATATGTTTAAGTATACAATTATGGCATATATACTGCCCAACAAACTTGATAGAATCATTCTTATTTGTGGATGTTTAGTTTTTGGTTTTATTATTACGTATGTTGCAAATAGTATAATGTAGTTCATCAATAAATTTTCGCATAAGATTATATCTAAGTATATGGTCAATTTATTTCATCCTTTTCTTAATTAATTTGCACTTATTATTATACTTTGTATTTTTTTAAAATGCTGTCGTATTATGAACGCGAAAAAAAGAAATAATCTACATTATTGCGATTATTTCTTCTTTTTTATTTATATTTTTCCATTATTTCCCTTTATTTTTTCTTAAAAAGGTTGGAATGTCTAAATCTCCATTTGAATTTGTTGATTCTACTGATGAACTAGTTATTGGCTTTGGTGACCAAGATTTGCTTGTTATATCACTTAGGCTTGGAACTTTGTCATCTTCTTTTTCAAATCCTGTTGCTATAACTGTGATTACTATATCCTCGTCTAAGCTTTCATCAATTACAGCACCAAATATAATGTTAGCTTCTGGATCTACACTTCTTTGTACTAATTCTGCTGCTGTGTTTACTTCATGTAGTCCTAGATTGCTTCCACCTGTAATGTTTATTATTACTCCTCTAGCTCCTTCTATTGAAGTTTCTAGTAGTGGACTTTGGATAGCTTGTTTTGCTGCGTCTTCTGCTCTGTTTTCTCCAGATGCTCTACCAATTCCCATGTGAGCCATTCCTGTGTTAAGCATTATTGTTTTTACATCTGCAAAGTCTAGGTTTACAAGTCCTGGTATTGCAATTAAGTCTGATATACCTTGCACACCTTGTCTTAATACATCATCAGCCATTTTAAAAGCTTCTACTATTGATGTTTTTCTGTCTATTATTTGTAGTAGTTTATCGTTTGGTATAACAACTAGTGTGTCTACTTTTCCTTTTAGGCTTTCGATTCCTCTATCAGCTTGTGTTAGTCTTTTCTTTCCTTCAAATGTAAATGGTTTTGTAACAACACCTATTGTTAGTATTCCCATTTCTTTTGCGCAAGATGCAACTATTGGTGCAGCTCCTGTACCTGTTCCACCACCCATTCCGGCAGTTACGAATACCATGTCTGCTCCTCTTAAAGCTTCTGTTATTTCAGCTTTGCTTTCTTCAGCTGCTTGAGCTCCAATGTCAGGATTTGCTCCAGCTCCTAATCCTCTTGTTATTTTTTCTCCTATTTGAATTTTTGATGCAGCTTTTGATAGAAGTAATGCTTGTCTATCTGTATTTACAGCTATAAATTCTACTCCTTTGATTCCAGAATCAACCATTCTGTTTACTGCATTTGTTCCAGCTCCTCCAACTCCTATTACTTTTATTGTTGCTGTTCCGTCTAACATTGTGTTTTCATCTACGCTATCCATCATCATAAAGTTTATTCCTCCCTATTTTTTATTGTTTGATTTTTTATTTCTTATGTTTTATGAATAGAAAAATTCTTTTATTCTATCTATTACTTTTGTGAAGAAGTTTTCATTAGAATTTGAGTCTATGCTACTTGATACGCTTTTTGCAAATGGTCTTGCAGCTATATATCTTACTAATGAATATGCTGTTCTATATTCAGGTCTTACAGTACTGATTAATCTTCCTGTTGCAAATTTCACTGGTATGTTTAGAATTACTTTTCCTGCCACATCACTTTTGCTTATATTGGTAATTCCTTGACCTGTTAATATTACATTATTTATTCTAGGTTTTATTCCTTGGTTTGTTATGTCTCTGTTTATTAGTGTAAATATTTCTTCGATTCTTGCTTCTATTATTTCTATTAGCTCCGAACTTTTAATAACTTTATTTTTCGAGTCTTCTACTGAATTCAAAACGATTTCATTATCATTGTCTATGTATGATTTCATTGCTAATCCATATTGTCTTTTTAGTTTTTCGGCCTCCGTATCAGAAATATTTAATACCATTTGGATGTCTTTTGTTATATTATCTCCTCCTAGTGGTATTGTATTTGTGTATTTGAAGGCTGTTCCCTCAAACACTCCTATTTCTGTATTTCCGGCCCCTATATCTATTATCATTACATTATCATTTAATTCGTTATTGTCTAATATTAAGTTTCTTTCTGCTAGTGTTACTGGTATTATTCCGTCTATGTCTATATCTGCTTTTTTACATATATTAGATAATTGTTTGATATAGTCCTTGTCCCCTAATATGACTTGTGCATTTATTGTGAATGCTGACACTAAGTTTCCTACTGGATCTTCAACTATTCTTCCATCATCCAATATAAATTTATCAGTTACTATATCGATTATACTTTGTCCTTCTGGTACATCGATATCTCTTACTTGAAGTAATGCAGAAGATACATCTTTTGCAGATACTCCTGAAAATTTATCTTTTATATTTTTTGTAATACTATTTTGTACTATTGTTACATATTTTCCTGATATTGTTAAGTAAGCAGAGTTGATTTTGATTTCAGCTTCTTTTTCTGCATCTTGTATCGATTTTATGATAGCATTGGCTATTTCATCTTCATCTATTATCTTTGTTTTTTTAATACCTTTACACTTATGTTCAACCGTATAGACAAGTTCTATTTGGTTAAAATTGTTGACTTCTCCTACAACTAAGCTAACCTTCGAGGATCCAATGTCTATACCCACAATTATATCACCGATTGCCAAAACTAACTCCTCCATTTTTTATTGCTTTTTATTTTAGATAAGAATATTATATTTTGCAAAAAAAGTCAATAGTTTTGTCATAATTTTGTAATATTTTTGTAACAAAATTTCCAAAACTATTGTAATTTGTTTTTTTATTATTTTTTATGTATTATTGTGTCACTTTTTCTGCATTCTCATCTGCTTTATTTTTTCCTTTTTTGTCTTCCATTTTTTTCATAAATTTATCAACATAGTATCTACGTATGATAGCTAGGTTGGTAAATATTCTTCCCACAAATACTACTATTGCTGCAAGATATATGTCCACATTTAACTTTTGTCCTAATATTGTAAGTAGTATTGCAAGTATAGCATTTCCAAAGAATCCTGTTATGAATATTGTTAGGTTAAAGTTCTTTTTTAATGTTGCTAATATTCCTCCAAATACTGAGTCCAATGCTGCTATTATCGCTATCGCCAAGTAACCTGAATATGTATATGACACCATTGGTGCAAATAGTCCTATTAATGCTCCTATTACGCATCCTAATATTATTGCTATTAATATCATTCTCCTGCAACCTCCTTCATATATTTTATATCTATGTTTTCCGAATATTTTGGTATTTTTATGTTTCTTTGCTTTTCTAGTGTTACAGTTTTTCCACTGTTCTTGTAACTATCTATAAATCCACTATTTTTCATACATAACGTACTTGTTAAGTATGTTTGATTTCCTATTGCTTTTACAACATAAGGCGAAATCAATCTTTGTCTTGGTTTTATTAATATATATGAATCTATATCAACAATGTCTGTCATACTTAAAATTCTTACACCATTTATTGATATTGCTTCTGCCCCTGCAAATCTTAGTTCATTAATTAACTCTACTAAATCATCCGCTTGTATTTGTCTTTCTTGGTTGTCTGTAAGTGTTACAACAACACCTTCTCCTACTACATTTGTTGTTCCTAGTAATAGGTTCGATTTTTTCAATTCTTCATCCAATAGCTCAGAAGCCTCATCATTTGATTCTATTTTTGCATTGTATTCTTCAATTTTAGAGTTGGTCTCTGTAAGTTTTTCATTGACCTCTTCATATTTACTTTTCCATGTTGATATTTGCTCTCTTAATTCCGCTTCCCTCATATTTTCAATGTCTGTTTCGTTTACTTGCTCAACTGTTTTGAACTGTATTAACATTACAGCTACTAGCAAAATGCACATTATTAGTATGCTGATCGACATTGTTATTGTTCCTTTATCAAATTTCATTTTCAAGTTTTATCACCTCTTATTCTGCATATTGAATATATTTTGAATTTATTACTCCAGTATATTTTTTTATTGTTACATTATTTGATTGTTTGATTGATGTTGGTGTATAGCTATTATAGTATTCGACCGTTCCTCCTGGTCTTGAAAGCGCCGAATTTATGAATGATGCATTTCCTATTGCCTTTATTATAAATGGTGAGCTTATTTTCTCTCCGTTTACACTTATTACATTTCCATCACATGTAATTGAAGAAGTTGACACTAATCTTTGGTCATTTATTGATATTGCTTCTGCTCCCGCATTTTTTAATTCATTTACTATTTTTAGAAGATAACCATAATGAACTAAGTAATAGCTAGGATCTATTATCGTGCTATCTGTTGAAACATTGTTGTTGTCTTTTATTGTTACTATAATTCCTTCTCCTGTTACGTCTGTTAATCCTAAAAGTATGTTGTTTTTCTTTAATTGTTCTTCCTTTTCAGCTGAACCGTCAGTATTTTCACTTGCGGTTTGTCTTACACTTTCCAGTTTTTTCTCTGCTGATTGTAGCGTTGCATACGTGCTATCATATCTTTCTTTCCATTTTAGTACTTGGTTTCTCAAATCGTTATTTGAGAAAGATGGCGAAACTAATTTATTTGCATTATTAGCTGCTTTTATTTGAATTACGATTGTCATTGTTAGTATTAAACACATTATTCCTAATGTTATTGCTATTTGCTTTTTGTTCAATTTTCTCACTCCTTTTTAAACACTTTCTCTAAAATAAAGCTTATGTGTGTTTATATTCATATTTATGAATATTTCTCCTTCTATGTCTTTTTCATTTTCTAATATACTCATTAGTGACGACATTCTTGTTTCTAAATAACTGCAATCTCCTAAATATACAGTCTTTTTCTCTTGTTCTAGTCTTAATGTATAATTGTCTGAATTGCTAATATCTATTGTTGTTATCAAATTTTCTATGTTATGTGTTTTGGCAACTGCCATTATTTTTATGACTGTTCCCAGTTTTTCCAAGTCGTCTTTATTTAGCCTATTTCCAGGTTTATAATTCTCTTTTGATGTTGTTGTTCCTAAAATTGTTGGAATATCTTTTTTTATGCTTGATATTTCTAGCATATATCCTTGGTTGCTTAAATAAACATATCCATTGCCATATTCTAGCATAAAACTTGGCTTTCTTTCTTTAACTTGAATTTCTATTGTGTTTGGTAGTTTTTTGTGTATTGCAACTTCATTTATGTAAGCATTTTCTTTTATTCTGTCTATTGTTTTTAATTTCATAACTTTGAACATATTTTCTTCTGTTTTAATTCCAGAAAGGCTTATTATTTCTTCTGATGATAATATTGTATTTCCTACTACTTGAATGTTTTTTATATTAAATAGTGGAGATAACATTGCTGCTATAATCGCTATTAATACTAATATTGATATTATCAACATTTTTATTTTCTTGCTCTTTGGCTTTGCGTTGTTTGGTTTTGTATTTTTTATTTTTTTTGTTTTTTTGTTTTTAGGTATTGTTTTCTTTGGTATTATTGTTGTTTTTGCTTTCTTTTCTTTTTTGTTGTGTATCTCTTTTCTGTCCGGAAGCCTTGTTACACCTATGATTATTTCATCTTCATATTTTTTCTTTTTTTCAGCTTGTCCACTTTGCTCAGCTTTTGAAGCAGATTTTTTATCTGCTTTCTTCTTTTTTATCTTTTTTTCTTTTTTTGATTCATAATCAAAGTCATACAAATTTTTAGTAGTTTTCTTTGGTTTCTTCTTCATTTAATCACCTTCTTCTATTTGTATATTTGCTCCTAATTTATTAAGTTTTTTGTCTAAGTTTTCATACCCTCTTAATATATATTCTATATTTGTAACTTTTGTCCTTCCTTTTGCTTGCAATCCTGCTAAAACTGTTGCAACTCCGCCTCTCAAATCTGTACATTTTACACTTGCAGCAGACATTTTTCTTACACCTGTTATTATTGCAACATTTCCTTCTTGTTTGTTTTTTGCTCCCATTCTTTGCAATTCTGATAGATATTTAAATCTATTTTCAAATATGTTTTCTGTTATTACTGATGTTCCCTTTGCCACTGATAATACGCTTCCAAATATCGACTGCATATCTGTCGGGAATCCCGGGTACGGCATTGTCTTTATTTCTACTGCCTTTAATCTTTGCGGTGCCTTTAGTTCGACTTTATCTTTGTCTACTGTTATTTTGCATCCAGCTTCTTCTAACTTTGACATTATTGGTACTAGCTGCTCTGGCATTGCATTTTTTATTGTTACTCTTCCTCCTGTAATTGCTCCTGCACACAAAAATGTTCCCGCTTCTATCCTGTCAGGCATTACTCTATATTGTACTTCTTGAAGTTTCTTAACTCCTTCTATCTCTATTACATTTGTGCCTTCTCCTGTAATTTTTGCTCCCATTTTATTTAGCATTTTTACTAAGTCTACTATTTCTGGTTCTCTTGCTGCATTTGTGATTACTGTTTTTCCTTCTGCTAACACAGATGCCAGAATAATATTTTCTGTTGCTCCTACGCTTGGAAAATCTAAGTCTATATTTGCACCTACTATTTTATCACAACTACACTTAATAAATCCATATTCTTCGTCAATATTTATTCCTAATTTTTTAAATGCTTTTAAATGTAAATCTATCGGTCTGGCTCCAATATCGCATCCACCCGGATATGAGAATGTTACTTCTTTAAACCTGCTAAGTATTGCTCCTGCAAGTATTACTGTTGATCTCATTTCTCGCATTAGATGTTCTGGTATTTCTTTCTTTTTTATGTATCTTGAATCTATCTCTATTTTATCATTATTCTTACTTACTTTGCAACCTATATATTTCAATATTTTTAATGTTATTTGCATATCATGGATGTTTGGCACATTGTAGATCTTGCTTTTTTTGCCATTTAGTATTGTTGCTGCAATTATTGGTAATGATGCGTTTTTAGAACCTGATATTTTTACTTCACCTTCAAGCTTTTTTCCACCTTCTATTATGTAGCTATACATCTTTTTCACCCTTTCTGTTTTTGGTATATATTATGTTTAGTTTGTTTAAAAGGTGATTTCTTTATTTTTCCTAATAAAATAAGAGGGCTTTTACCCTCTTGTTTCATTTTTTATTTTTTGTTCTATTCTTTTTCTTTCTTCTGGTGTTGTCCAATAGTTTTTATAGATTACTGCTAGAAGTGCTCTTGTTTCTTCTAATAAGTTTGAATTGTCTATATCACCGTTAAATTCAAATTTGTAATCATCGTCTTTTTGATCTATTATTGTTTGTAGTATCTCTTTTGGTATTTTCGACAAGTCTTCTGAAGAAATGTTTTTTATTATTTCATATAATTCTTTATATGCTTTTGGATAATTATCTTCCATGTTTTCCTCTTTTCTTTAATTATATTTCTAGTTCTGTTTCTTGCGCATTTCGGCACCTATCCTGTTCTAGTCTGCGTTCTGCCTCTATAATACTTTGTGCTTTCACTGCTTTTTCTCCTGTAAATAATGATTGTTCTATTCTTCCTATATCTATTGGTTTTTTGGCTGTTTTTTCCCTTATTTCTGATAATACTAATCCACTTTTTTCTAGCATTGCCATATTTGTATCATATCTTGCTTGGTAAATGTGTCTGTCTTCTTCTGGTATTGCAAGAGCTAATAGTCTTTTTAGTTTTTCTTCTTGCGTAATTGTAGGGTCTTTTAGTTCTTCGAAATCACGAAGATATTGTTCCTCTTCTTGAGTTCTTGTCTGCTTTTTTTGTATTGATGCTAATCTTTCTGCAGAATTCATTATTCCTCCAAAAAGGTTTATGTTTTCCACCCATACATCAGGGTCTAATGTTCCATTTGATAGTCTAAATTCTATTGTTTCTTTTATTCTGTGATTATAGTTCTTAAAATTAATACTAGAATATCTATCTTTTTGTATGTCTATTATTTCCATTAGTAAATCCCATTCTCTAGTTCTGTCATCTACATATATTTGTTGTTTCTTCAACGCATTTTCTACTTTTCCCGAAAGTGGTACAGCATGTTTTTCGACTGCCCCCATTCTTGTTATTTCTCCTTCTTTGTTGCTAATTGCATATAATATCTCTTCTGAGTTACACCAAAGTTCTACTAAATTTCTGTATGATTGTGCTGTTGTTAAGAATTTTTCTCCTATGTGAATATGTCCTCCACATTCTCCATTTACTATTGCTCCCATTGTTTTTAGTGCATTACATACAAAATATATTTCTTCGCTATCTCCTTTGCTTCCTGTTAGTATTGGAGATGTGTATTCTGCTCCATTTTCTACACTTTCTTCTTTTTTTGATTTCCATCTCTTGAAGATAGAATTGTTTACTTCTAAATTTGCCGCTTCTATTTCTATCCCAACTGTCATTCCCTCTGGAATTTTAATTTCTTTCACTTTTTGCGTTGTTTCTGCCATTAATTGTTGGACTAAGTCATCATTTCCAAATTCTAGTGCAAGAACTAATCTTTCTTGTTTTTTCAGTCCTAGTTCTGGGTTTTCCATATATTCTTTTATTGTTTTTTCATCCCTTGTTGCTTTTATTAGTTTTACTTTACTTGCTGGAGATAGGTCTAGCCTCTCGTCTTTTAAGCATTCTTTTATAATATATGGTTCTTCTATTGTTTGTATAAGCTCAACTTTATCTTGTTGGTTTAGTTTTATCTCTCTATCTCTTAAGCACTGTATTGTGAATTCTGGGTCATTTATGTATGCAATAAGGTCTTTTTGTTGATATGCAACAAGGCCTTTGTCTTTTACACATCTTTTTGCAAACTCTTTATCACCTATTGTTTCTATTATTGCTACTTTGTGACTGCTCATTGCAACTTCATCTAAGAATTCTCTTAAAACGTTTTTGTCTTTTACACTTTGCAAAACTCTTTTTATGTCTTCTGGATACATTATTTGAGGGGTTTTTAAACATTGTTTTACTAATTCTACATCTTGCTTTTCGATTACAATATTTGCCTTTATATGAGAATCAAGTTGCAATTCTTTTGCTATTAGACACGTAATTATTTCTTCTGGAGAATCTAATGATTTTATTAGTTCTGCTTTTTCTTTTGTCATGAACATTCCTTTTTTTTCTAATAACATTGCAAGGGTGAATTCAGAGTCATTTACTGCTTTTATTAGCCTTACTCTATCAGGGCTTCTAACTGGTGTGTCAGAATCATTAGCACATTCGCGTATAAATTCTTTATTATTTGTTTCTAGTATTATTTCAGTTATTATTTCTGATGGTAGGCCTACTTGCTTAGCTTTTTTTATTAGATTCGGAGCTTCTTCAACACTAACTCCCCTCTCCTTAATTTTTTTTAAGAATTCTTCTGTCGTCATTTTTTCCCTTTCTAAATCAGTTTTCTTAATTAAAAACTTCCTTTATATTATCTCACAAATTGGCATATTTTTCAACTTTTTCGGCAATAAAAATAGAATCTAAAAAATTTCTAGATTCTATACGTTGATTTCTTTAAATCGTTTGTTACCATATTTCTTTAGTTTTTTCCATAGTGCAAGTACAACTATTGCTAACACTATTAATTCTATAAGTACAAATAAATTTGTGTTTGGCGTTTGAGCTTCTGCCACCATTAGTACAGCAAACGCTAGCCCTAATATCATTCCACTAAACACTGCTATGGTTGTGCTCATACTTTGTTTTACAACTTCTGTGTCTGATGATGCATTCATTTTTGGATATTTTAGATTTGTAAATAATCCAATTATTGCTATAAGTATTGGCATTAATATTGATATTGCCAGAATAAATAGTATATCTATTATTTCAACTTGAAATGCTATAAAAAATATTAAATCACTTATCAATATAACTGGCATTGTGATTATACAACTCATTAAGATTTTAGATAATAGTATTGTGTCAACAGATGTTGGTAAGCTTTTTGTTATGTTGAAACTCTTTCCTTCTAGCGATATTGAAGATGATGTTATTGATGTCATACATGCTGTATATGTAACCAAGCAAAAGAATATTTTTGGCATTATTGGGATTATATCAAAGCCCATTCCTTCTCCTTCTGTTATTGTGTTTATCACTCCATTTATGTTCACACTCATCGCTATCGTTATTATCAATAATAAAATTAAACCAAACGACGTATTAAAAATGTACACTGTTGAGGAAAAATATCTTTTTAATTCTTTTGATACCAATGCTGATAATTTGCTTTTTACTTTTACTTTGCTTTCTATGTTTTTTAGCTTTTTATTTTTTCCTTTTTCTGATGATTTAGATATTATTCCAAAATAAAATCTACTTGCAATCATAATAAAAATCACTAATGGCACTATATTTACCACTATTAGAATCAGTAATGTTGTTAAATTAAAGTTCTGTATCAAGTCTATGTATGCACCTGCTGGGTAATACACCTTTTTAATGACTGCATTTATGCTTTCTGCATTGTTTATAACATTTTCTAAAATTGCTTGTGTGTTTAGTGAGATATAAAATATTCCAAAGAATATTATCATTGTAAACACTGTTTGTACTATTTTTTTAGCTTTAAATTTTACAGATACTGCTTTTACTACATATCCAATTATTGAACTTATTACTGTTGGAATTATCGGTAGTAAAAATGTCATTAATATTGATATTAGATAAAAACTTATTCCTGGATGTTCATAATATATGTACACAACATATGCAGGTATCATAAATAATGCGTTATATAAGAATTGAAATGATAGTAGTTTAAATATTCTTACAAACAGTATCTTTGATTTTTCTATTGGTAATGAAAATAGCAGGTCATTGTCTTTCGCATCAAACAATATTCCTTGTGATTTATATATTCCTTCTACTAATGTAAGTATTATCGTGAATATTATAAATAATGTTAGCATTATGTACGTTAGGTTCACTTTTGAAAATTCTAATGCAAACATCTCAGCATAGACTCCTACTGCAAACATTACTATTAGTGAAAGCATGATTGGAAATATTATTTGTTTTGTTCTTGAGTCGCTGGCTTTTGTCTTATATCTAAACATATCCATATCTTGCGACATGGCTGCTTTTAATAAATAGATTAATTTCTTCATAGCCTATTCCTTTCTAGAATCTTTTTCATCTAGCTCTAAGAACACTTGCTCTAAAGATTCGTCTCCTTTAATTTCACTCATCTTTCCTACTTTTACTATTTTGCCTTGCTTTATAATTGCAAACCTACTACATAATTTTTCTGCCACTTCTAATATGTGTGTTGAGAAAAATATTGTTTTACCTTCTTTGCACATTTGCTTCATAATTTCTTTCATGTCAAATACTGCTTTTGGATCTAATTCTACAAAAGGTTCATCCATTATTAGTATCTTTGGATTATGTGCAAGCGCTGATATTAACGCAACTTTTTGTTTCATTCCATGTGAGAATGATGATATTTCATCATTTAGGTTATCTGTCATTTCGAACATTTTAGAATATTTTTCTATTCTCTCTTTTCTCTCTGCTTTATCCACCTCATACATATCACATATAAAATTTATAAAATCTATTGCTTTCATATTTTCGTATAAGTCTGGGTTATCTGGTACATACGCCATCTCTTTTTTACATTCTATTGGCTGTTTTTTTATTGATTTTCCGTTGATTAAAATATCTCCTTGTTCAAAGTCTAATATTCCTACTATTGATTTAATGGTTGTTGTTTTGCCAGCTCCATTATGGCCTATGAATGCAAATATTTCTCCATCATTTACAGTAAACGATATATCATCCACTGCCTTTTTTTCTCCATTATAGGTTTTAGTTACATTTTTTATCTCTATCATTAGGTATTCCCCCTCTTTATTCTATGAATATTCTATCGTTCCTTATACTTGTTGTCAATGTGTTTGTAGCAAATTGACATAATATAATTATCGTGATATAATGTTTGTATACTATCCTCGGTATAGGGATAAAAAAAATCTATACCTGTAGTTTTTTCAAGAACTTTAATAAGGAGGAAAAAACATGTCTATTTGCGAGTGGGAATTTGCTTCCCTGTGTAAGGACCCTGACACTCTCGAGCATCTTGCTCGGACGTCTCAGGAAGAGGAAACTTTGAGTGCCATTGTGGTAAACGAGAACACTGAAAACCAAGTGCTCATGCAGCTGACAGACTGCCGTTTTCCGTCTGTTCGCTCTCAGATCATTTTCCACGATAGTGTCACTCCTGACATTATCGAAAAACTCGCCGAGGATGACTCTTCGGAAGTTTTAGCCTCTCTTGCGATGGCTCTTACCGAGCCTCACTATGAGGACATTTTGGAAAAACTGTCCGAGAATCCGAACCGGATGGTTCAGTACGCTCTGTCCACGAATCCCAAGACGCCGGACATTGCTCTGGCGACCCTGGCTAAGAGTAACTCTCTGGTTATTCTCCTCAACGTTGCCAAGCATCACAACATTGATACCGCAACTCAGGAGAAGCTGTCCCAGAGCCCGATTCATGCGTTGCGCATGGCTATCGCATCGAATCCCGTGACCAAAAAGTACATTCTCATGACTTTGTGCAATGATCCTGCCAAGGATGTCGCAGCTATGGCTCAGGCTATGCTGGACAAGCAGATTTCCAATTAACCAAACAGACACCCCTGAAGATTTTTCTTCAGGGGTCCTTTTTTATTTTTCTTTATTTCTTGCCTATTATATCTCTATTTTTTCACTTTTAATGTTTCTTTAAAAAGCTCTTAATTTTTTCGATAACATTCTTTATAAAGCTTTTATTTTTCACAACTGCTAATTCTTGCTCTGGTACATTGTTTTTCTCTATTTTTTGTGTCCTAGTTATATATTTTATATCAGTCTTTTCTCTTATCTGTTGTTGATATTTTTGTTCGTTTTTTTCTATTAGTTTTAAATATTCTTTTTTCTCATTTTCATCTTCGCACCAATAATTTATGTATAGCAAAGCTAACATTGCTAGTGTTTCCTTTTTGATGCTTTGGCTATTTAGCTCTATCTTGCTATCATAATTTGGAATGTATGTATTAGATTTTTCTTTTTCTATAACTTCTAAGAGTTTTTTGGGTATTTTATTTACCTCTTCTGGTTCCATCATTTTTAGTATTTCAGATAATTCTGCATACATTATATTATCATCTGTTTTATTTTCTAACATTTCTTCTCCTTTTATATTTCTCTTTCTTCTGTGCTTTTTTCTTTGTTTGTTGTTCTCTCTAAGGTTTCTCTAGCTTTTACAACTTCTCCTTTTCGTACTTCTCCTATGGTTCCTTTTACGTCTGATATATTTATCATTGGCGCTGGAGGTGGTGGTGCTACTGGAGGAGGTGGAGGTGCTGGAGGTGGTGGTGGCATTTTTGATAGCTTTATAATTTCTTCTTTAGAAGGAGGTGGTGGTAGCACTTCTACTCCTTTTGTTGTTACCTTTGGCCATTCTCCAATGCACCTTGCATCTCTTAGTTCTCCTTCATATAGCATCATTCTTGGGAGTCCTATTTCTTTGCCTACTTTGTCCCATATTTCTCTAATTCTTATTTCTTTATTTCTTTTTTCCTGCCCCTCTTCTGGATTTTTCGCATCTTCTTTGTCTGTTTTAATTCTTTCATTTAATGCAAATACTAATATTTCTTCTCCCATTTTTTTTGCTTCTTCAGGATTTTTTTCTTTGGTATGCTTTATTAGTTCTGTTGCAACATCTGCAAATATGTTGCCGTTAGTTGGAAACAATTTTATATGTTGTTCATATTTGTTGTAGATTTCTTCTAGCGAGATATTTCCTTCTTGTGCTTTTCTTTCTTCTGCCCATTTATCAAAGTCATCTTTTATTTGTTTTATCCCATCATTGTTTTTTTCTCTAACAATTTTTTGCACAGCCTGCTGAATTATTTCGTTTGAACTTATGGCTTTCCTATCAACTATACTTGTTGGATCTAGTCCTTCTTCTTCCATTTTATTTTTTATATATTCTATAACTTCTTTACTTTCAATTCGATATTCTAATGGATTACGTTCTAGTACATCTTTTAATATTTTAGTACTATCCTCTTCACTATTTATTAATCCATTCTCTTTTATAATATGACATATCGCCATTGCCCTGTTGAAGAACTTATACGCTATCTCTTCGGTATTTTCCTCACTCCACATATGTGTACGAATTTCTATTTTATTTTCTTTCATAATTCTTATGAAATCTTTTTCTCTTTGCTCACCATTTTCCGTTACCTCTGTGAAACCGTACCATCCTGTATCTGTTTGTTTATATCCTATAGTAGATAAAAATGCCCTTGAATACCCATTAACTTCATTTCCTTCGCATTCTATAACCGTAGCATTAGGATTGTCTTTTTTAACTTTTTCTCATTCTCCCTTAAGGCATAATATATAAGATTGTGGTGTTATTTCTGCTCCACCATTAAAAGTATACATATCACTTGCTGTTCCCTTTAATCTTTCTCTTGGGACATCAATCATTGGTATTAATATAGCATATGGTGCTCCGTCAATATTCATGTATCCATGGCTTGTATTGACTTCATCATTTACCGCAAAATGTACAGTATTCCTCATATAAGGAATTTCGTATTTATACTCTTTGCCTTTTAGAGTTATACTCTCTCCAATACGAGCCCCTGCTTCTTTTGGCGATTTAATTCTATTTTGAGTTGGTTGATATCTTGTTTCATGTACTAGTATAAAATCTTCTAATCCTTGAAATCCGCCTTCCCTTTCTGTTATTGCTTTATCCTCTTCTCCTAATACAAACGGAATGTCATGTTCTTCTAGAATTTTTTTAGCCTCTTCAAGGTTAAGTCCTAAATCGCTTATTGTTTTTGCCTTTTCAGTTCTCTCTATTTTTGTTTTTAATTTTCCCCTTGATTCATAATCATCGTCCCTAACGTTTTCTAATTCCTTTTTTAGAGCATTTAATTGTATTTCTTTTATTTCTTTTATCATTATGTTTTTACTCTCCTTTTTATAGAAGTTCGCTTTTTTATTTTTCTTTAAATATTTCTTTTATTTCTGCCATATGTTCTAATGTTGTTATATATCCTTGGTTATAACAATAATCTATCTTCTTAATATTAAATACATTTGCTTCTGGTAAGTCCAATGTTATTGCATAATCGCTACTTGCTACTTCCGAGGCAGTTCTTTGATCAAATAACAAATCAACAGATTTTAGTGCTACTTCAAATAAATTCTTTGGATCGTAAAATTTCTCTGAGCTGAATCTTATTGATAACACTTTGTCTGCTCCTAGTTTTCTTACTTCATGAGTTGGAAGATTATCAAATATTCCTCCATCTACAAATTTATGTCCTTTAAATACTGTTGGAGCAAACACTCCCGGATAGCTTGCACTAGCTCGTACAGCCTTTCCTAGTGGAATGTCATTTATGTATTCTATTCGTTTCGTTTCGTCTTGCGTTTCTTGGTTTGTAAATACATATTTCTTACTTTCTGTTATTTCTGTGGTTGGCATACAGATTGGCATTTTTATATCTTTTATGTTTTTTAAGCCTTTTAATTCAGCACATTCTGCTATCGCTTGTTCAATCCTTTCTCCTGAAAGTAGTCCATAACCCATAAAATTTCTTTTACTCTTTACATTTGACCAGTAATACTTTGGATCTATTTTCATTATGTCTTTTGCAAAATATTTAAATAATCTAAGCATTTCGTCTGTTGAATAATCCATAGCATAGAGTGCAGAAACAATACTTCCTATACTTGTTCCTCCAATGCAATCCACTTCTATTCCATTCTCTTTTAATGCTTTTAGAGCTCCTATATGCCCAGCTCCTTTGATTCCTCCACCTGCTAAAGCTAAACCAATTTTCATAGATTACCTCAATCCTTTCTCTCTAATATTTTACTATCAATTTATCAAATTTAGTTTGTATATATTTTTCTAGCTTTTCCATAAATACATTTGATTCAATTTCTTTTTTCGACACCATATCTAGCCCTTTTTCCCAACTTGCTGTAAGTTTAGGATTTAACATGTCTGGCATCGCATTATATACTATGTCATATATTATTTCTCCTTTTTGTGTCGGAGTAATAATCTGAGTTTTATCATTTATTTGTATATATTGTATCTTTTCTAATTTTTTTATTATCTCAGCTCTTGTCGCACTTGTTCCAATTCCTGCACCTTTTATTTGCTCTCTTAATTCTTCATCTTCTATTAACTTTCCTGCATTCTCCATTGCTAAAATTATAGAACCCGAATTGTATCTTGTAGGTGGATTTGTCTGCGCTTCTTTTGTTTCATAATTTATAACTTCTATTTCCTGTCCTTTTTTTATTTGAGCAAACACTTCTAGGTTGCCTTTTTCTTCATTGCTTTCCACTTTTTCTGCAGAGTCTGTGGATTCTTTTGGTGTATTTTTATTTTTTAGTACTTCTAAATATCCCTGATTTAAACAAACTTTTCCACTCGCACTAAATTCTTCCTGGTGTTCTTTGTTTTCTACTTGAATTGTGATTGACACTTTGTTAAATTCAGCAGGAGGATAGAATATTGCTAAAAATCTTTTCACTATAAGTTTATATACTTCTTTTTGTAAGTCTGGTAACTTCTCATAATTCTCATATCCCTGCCCTGTTGGAATTATAGCATAATGATCTGTTATTTTACTATCATTTACATATTTAGTCTTTATTAAATTAGTTGAGTATTTTTCATCAACCATCTTCTTTATATATCCTTGGATTTCTTCATTTTTAAATCCTTTAGCTATTCCATTTAAGTTTTTGCTTATTACTTTTGCAACTGCTGTTGATAGTACTCTCGCATCTGTTCTTGGATAAGTAACAAGCTTTTTCTCATATAAATTTTGTATTATCTCTAAAGTTTCATCTGGCTTGATTTTAAATCTTTTCGTACATTCATTTTGAATTTCGGCTAAATTAAATAATAATGGTGCATTTTCTTTTTGTTTTGATTTCTTTACTTCTTTTACTGTTGCCTTTTTGTTACTTAGCTCTATTATGAAGTCCTTAGCATCTTTTTCTTTTTTAAATCCCGTCTCGTTATAAAGTTTCAGAGAATCTTTTTGAGAAGAATTTTCTGTTACTTTCCATTCTGCTGTAAAACTTTTGTCTTTTTGCCCAAATTCTCCTACTATTTTGTAATATGGTATTTTTGTAAAATTTCTTATTTCTCTTTCTCTTGCTACTACCATACCTAAAACACAGGTCATTACTCTACCTACCGATATGGAGATTCTATCTTCTTGCAATTTGCTTGCAGCTCTTTTACCATATATTATTGTCAATAGTCTTGAAAAGTTAATTCCTATTAAGTAGTCTTCTTTTGCCCTTAAATATGCACTGTCTGCTAAGCTGTCATATTCTGTAAGTTCTTTTGCTTCTCGTATTCCTTTTTTTATTTCTTCTTCTGTTTGAGAATCAATCCAGACTCTTTTTCTTTCTTTCCCTTTTACCCCTATCATTTGTTCTACTAATCTATATATGTATTCTCCTTCTCGCCCAGAGTCGGTTGCCACATATATTGTAGAAATATCTTCTCTGTTTAATAGCATTTGTATTGTATTGAATTGTTTTTGTACATTTGGAATCACTTCGTATTTGTATTCTTTTGGCATAAATGGTAATGTATCTAATCTCCATAATTTCATTTTTTCATCATATTTTTCTGGATATGACATTGTTACTAAATGGCCTACACACCATGTTATTATCCAATTTTCTGCTTCTAAGTAGCCGTCTTTTCTTGTCGTGTTTACATTTAATACTTTTGCAAATTCTTGCGCTACAGACGGCTTTTCTGTAATTAAAATATTTTTAGACATTTTTCTTCTCTTTCTATATTTCTATTATATCCATTTCTGATGTAAAGTTATTGTTTCCATACGCAAATACTATTCGTATTTTTCCGTCTTGTCCGATAAAGAATGTAGATATATTTGTTATTTTATATATATCATCATTCAAATCTCTTGTATATGTCTGATAGCCAGATATTTGAACTTTGTTTGCTTCTTTTATTGATTTTGTTATTTCTGTGTTTATTTTTTTTGAAACTTCGTTTACATCTATTTGTTTTTGTTTTAGTATTTCTTCAAAGGTTATTTCTTCTCCTGTTGCTAGGTTATAGTTGTATGTTTGAACAATTATTCTTTGTGCACTTGTTCCTTCTTTTAATGTTGATTTTATTATTACTGACAATACATCTCCATTGATGTAGCCTGTATATGTTATGCTGTATATTGTATATACTTTTGCATCTTTTAAAATTTCCATTGCTTTATTAGCAAATATGGTTTGTGTTATTTTGTTAAAATTGCTTCCAGCTGTGTTTTTTATATTGATTACTGGTATGTGCATATCAACTTCGTATTTATCTTCTTTGTTTTCTTCAAGTTCATATGTTGTATATACAATAGGTTTATTTTCTACAAGTTTTGGTATGTTGCTAGTGTCATAGCCATTAAATTCCACACTATTATTGAATAAATTGTTAAATTCTTTTTTTAGTTCTTCTTGCGTTTTTTCTTCTGTTGTATTAGGATTTTTTGTTGTATTATCATTCTTTTTTAGTGTTACGCTTAATATTATCGCTATTATTATTGAAACTGCGCAAGCTATTGCTATCATTGTAATAATTAGTTTTTTATTCATATATCATTTTCCTTCATTTATCTTTTTTGGTATTATATCACGAGCTATATAAAATTTCAATTACATTTAAAGTCTATTTTTGGAAATATTTGTCGATGGATTTTACTTGATTTTTGTTTTTTTATATGTTATAATACAATTGATGGTGCATTATTCTAGTAATGCTTTCTATTATGAGGGTGGGGCTAAAAATCCACTAAAGGGCACATCGTTGAAGTTCCTTGTTTATGCGCGAAATGCCAGTTTTGCGTGTTTGCAGGGAGTAAGATTCTAGGGAAATGTGTAATGGCATACATGTTCCAACCCTATTATCGCGGAGGCTTAAAAAGAACTACATTTTAAGTGTAACCTATGTTTTAATACATAGCGTAGCCTGTCTTGAGTGACAGTATTGGGATTATATTCATCTTTGTATATGAAATTTCTGTTGCAAAAGGGACTAATCTTAGAAAAGTATTTCAAGGAAAACTTCTAGAATGTTTGTTTCATTAGAAGCATAAAATTATAGGGATTAAGGTACGGATTTAAGTGGCAATCTGGCATTCCTGACACCGGAATATTTGCTTTAAAAGGAAACTGCTTTATAGCAATGTAAAGTAGCAAATAGAGAAATTCGGCTAGACCTCAAACCGTAAAATTTACTTATAATTTTACCATCTAAATCATTTTTTAGAAAGATAGAAATTAATGGATTCAGAAAATAAAGAAGTAAATTCAAAAAAATCAAATAAAGACACAAAAAAGTCTGCTAACAACTCTAATGTAAAATGGATTGTTAGCGTTTTTGTTATGACATTTATTTTGTCAATCGCCTTTTCATTCATATCAACTAATGCAATCAGTAATTTGTCTCTTTTCCCAGCGATTTTAATTTTATTGTTGGTAATTGTTATTGGTATAGTGTTTGATATTATTGCAGTTGCAGTTACTGTTGCGGATGAAGATGAGTTTCACGCTAAGGCTAGTAAAAGAGTTACAGGTGCAAAAACTTCTGTAAAACTTATTCGTAATTCAGCAAAAGTTGCTAACTTTGGTTCAGATATAGTCGGCGATATTTGTGGAGTTTTAAGTGGTTCAATAAGTGCTTTGATTGCATTAAAGATTGGTTCAATATATAACTTGCCTGTGGATTTGCAGTTTATCATAAGTGCTGTTGTCGCTTCTGTTACAGTCGGTGGAAAAGCTATTGGTAAGAATATTGCGGCAGAACATTCTACAAAGATTGTTCATGCTGTTGCAAATGTTTTAAATAAATTACATTTAAACAAAAAATAAAATCCAAATTGTTAAACTTTTGTTTAACAATTTGGGTTCTTTTTTTAGTCTGGGTATCTCATACTTCTGTATTCTATTTTTAGTATCATTTTCCATACAGGATTGTTCAATGGATATTCTCTATGTAATCCTGACAAATTAAGTTTTTTGCTTCTATTTATTTTATTATCTGTCAAGTTTTGTATGTATCCTTCTTTTCCTAGTGCGTCAAGCTCTTCATTTGTATATAATCCATATGGATATGTAAATACTTTTAGAAGGTTTGGATCTTGTAAGTTGTTTCTTAAATTATCATATGCTTTGTTTGTTTGTTTTACTAAATCTTCTGGCGATACTTCGTTATATTTACAATGTGTTAGACCGTGAGAATATATAGAAATTAGCCCACTATCATGCATTTCTTTGGCTTGTTCCCATGTGTAATACCCTGGCGTTCCAACACAATCGTCTATTACAAAAGACGTCATTGGTATGTTATACTTTTTTGCTATTTTATACGCATTTTCGTATATTCCAGTATAGCCATCGTCAAAAGTAACTATGTAGCTTCTTTTATATATTGCTTTTTTACCTTCTTTATATTCTACTAGGTCTTGATATGTAATTGGTTTATACCCTAATCTTGTTAAACCAGTAAGTTGCTTTTCAAAGGTTTCTGTTGTTGTTTGCATATAGTCATATTCTATTTGACTCTTATCATTGACAATGTCATGATATACAAATACTGGTATCTTTAAATTTTTTTCTCCTATATAGTAAGTTTTATTAACAGTAATAGCTTCATATACTATAAAGCTTATTATTAAAATTATTATTGCTATTAATATTGATAGTAGTATTTTTTTAGTTCTGCTCATCTTTTGCACACTTTGCTCTGCTGTTTTCATTTTTTTGCTTTTCCTCCTCATGTTTATCAGGTTGGAACACGTTGTTTCCAACCTGCACCTTTATGTTTGATTTAGATTACATTGCTATTAATATTAGAAGAACCATTGATATATATAGAAAAGCACATATCGAAAGTCCTATAATTCCTGTAATTAATCCTGCTTTTCCTAGTTTGCTTCCCATTTCTCTTGCTGTTTTTGCTCCAAATACTATTGCTAATATTCCTGTTGGAATGCATATGTACCAAAATAATCCAAAGATTATTGATACTATTCCTAATGTTAATGCTGCAACACTCATTCCTGTTCTACTCTTTTCTTTTACTTCACCAGCCATTTTATTCTCCTCCTTTTATTTCTAGCTTTGATATTTCCTCTAGGTCGTCTAGTCTATTTACTTTTATCATAGATTCTGATACTGTATACAAATTATCTTCAATCCATAATCCTCTTAGCAATTTGCTATTATAATAATATGGTTTGTAATTTGTTGTTTTGTCGTGATTAATTATTCCTTTTAAATTGAATCCATCTGTCAAGTTTATATTATAAACAAAATAACCTTCTGAGGTGTATTCTTCTTTGTAGTTTTTATAACTATTTACCAAAGTTTCAATATCTTCTCCATTTGATGTACTTATTTCTACATCTCTTGGATAGTTATTTACTGGAATTGCTATTATTCCTTTTTCTTTTGAAAATAATAGTGCTTTGTGATTTGTTAGAACTGCTGATGTTGCTCTTCTATCTCCTATTATTGTTTGTGAAATTTGAATTGGATTATTTACGTCTGATACATCAAATAACGCCATTTTCATTCCTGTTATTGTTACTGATGTACTTGTGATTCTTCCATAAATATTTCTATTTACTTTTTCTTCTGTTTGCATCCCTATTCCTACGATATGATTTTCATCATATGGATGTAGATATGTGCTATATCCCGGAATTTTTAGTTTTCCTAACACTGTAGGATTTGCCGGATCTTTTAAATCTATTACATACAATGGATCTGTGTTTTTGTATGTTACCATGTAAGCTTTTTCTCCGACGAATCTTGTAGAATACATTTTTTCGCTTTCTGATAGATAATCTGTTTCACCTATTCGTTTTAGCTTATTGTCAAACACGGCTACTCTTGATCCTTTTGTTGTATATAGCCCCACTCTTAGATTTCCTTCATATTCATCTAGCGAGAATTGGTTTATTGTTGTTCCTTCTACTTTTACTCTGTTGCTGTATTGAATATCTCCATCTTCTTTTATTTTTAATTTATAAATATTGGTGTAATCGCCATACGAATAACTATCGTATTCGTCTACCATGTAATTCATAAATCCTATTATTCCACCCGGTCCGAATAGGTGCTTTAATGGTTCTTTTACATTTGCTTTATTTTCATAGTCCTCATTTAGAAGATATATATTTTCTTCTGAAATATATGCATTTTCAATATCAAACAAATACGATTTTACTTTTACTTCATCATTTTTGTCTAAGTCTAATTTTGAGATAAGTGTTTGTTTATTTGATTTTACGTCCTTCAAATATTTTATATCATCTAATTTTATTTCTTTGTGATTATCGTTTTCGATATATTCTCTTACTATGTTGTCGCCTACTTTTCTTAGCCTTTCTGATGATATAACATATAGTTTTCCATTTATGCATCTTGATGTGTAATATCTTGCTAGCAATGTATATTCTTTTACTAGTTTTGGATTTGATTTTGTAGTTATGTCATATACTGTTACCATTGTGTTGCTTTTTGCATGATTCAAATATTGCGTTGATATTACTATTAGTTTTTCTTTATACAACATCAAATCTTCTGGCACATAATCTGTATTTGTATATATTTCTTTTTCTATTTTAATGTTTGTTGGATCTTGAACATTTGTTATTATTACTTTGTTTTTCGATATCGAATATATGTAATTTCCATCTGTTTTTGTAATGTCTGCTTCATCTACATTTTCTACTTGCAAATTTGTAGTTGAATATTCTTTTGTAGATGAAGATGTTGTTGTATTGCTTTCGGTTGTAGAGTCTATTGATGCATCTCCATAGGCTGGAATATAAGCCTTGTCATATCTACCTAATGAAACATTTAAATCTAATATTCCATATAATGGCATTGCAAAAAGTTTAAGATATCCATCTGAACTGTAGTTATCGTACCCTTCATATATTTTCATTAATTGTCTCTCAGACTTTACTGATAGTAGTTCTTTCTTGCTCATTTGACTAAATATTATGGCAATTATAACGATTGCTATAATTAATACTATTGGTATTAATAGTTTCTTTTTATTTTTCATACTTCATCCCCCTTCGGACAAAATTATATTATATGCTGTATCTTTTTTCAATAGTTTTGATTAATTTCATTTGATATAGTTATTACTCTTTTAGCATTCAAAAAGAACCTAAATTTTTATAAATTCAGGCTCTTGTTTTTTTATTTTTTACTTTCGTCTCCGCTTGGTAATGCTGGAACATCTAGTACTATTCTAATCTTCATAACATACTTAATTGTTTGAACAAATTTACTTTGTTTAAATCTTTGCCATAATGAAGGTTTTACATTTACTCTTGTCTCTTCGTAGTATTGAGTATCTGCTATCGGTGTTTGTTCTTGTACTTTTTCTTCTACTGCTATTTTTTCTGTATTTACAGTTTCTTCTATTTCTTCTCTTGGAGTAGGTATTAGTTTTAGAGCATCTGCAACTTCTATTCCTATATAACTCAATGCTTTTGATCTATCTTCAATTCTTTCCATATCTATTTCTATATGTAAGTTTGATTCTAGGTTTGCAATTCTAGCATTTATTAGTTTTAATGCATCATGATAATTTTGAGATTTATCTGATTTGGATCTTCCAAGTAGTCCTAGTGTTTCTATTATATCTTCTGGGAATTCTGATGAAACTTCTTTTATTGAATCCTTCCATCCATCTTCTTTGTTTAACACAATGCTAAGTACATTTTTTAGTTCTCCTGATAATGCTATGTTCTTTTCTCTTTGTCTTATAAGCTCTTCTATTTGTTTTGTATTTTCTTCAAATTCATTTGTTGCAAATTCAACAAGCCCATAAGCTGCTTTATATACACTACTTGGGAAATTTTTCTTTTTTGGATATTCAATTAAGTACGTCTTAATAGATTCTACTAAATCTTTGAAATATGCATCGTCTTCTAATTGTATTATCTGCTTTTTACTGTTAGGATCTATCATTTTTTGGACTTTTGATATATTTGATAATATCTTTTCTTCAGTTATTACCATTCTTACATTTACTATGCCAGATTTAGACATTGTAAAATTCCTCCTCTTCATATGTTTCGCTATAATATACGCTAATTATATATTATTCAACAAAAAAATACAATACTTACGGGCAGTTTTTTATTTACACTTTTGTAACATTTTTATTACAAAAGTGTTACAAAAGTGTTTTTTCTTCTTTTTGCCTATTTTTTGTTCATTTCAGCGTATCTTTTTATCTTCATTGTTGTTGTTTTTTCGAATTCATCCTTCTTTATTTCAATTTTCTTTACGGCTTTATATGATGTAAGCTTTTTATTATTTTCTTTTACCTTATCCCATATAATTTTTTGAATATCTTCCTCTGATAAATCTTTTCCATGTAGTTCTTCTATCTTTTTGTAATCAGGAATAATTTTTGCTGTTATTATTAATTCTTTGTCTCTTTTATCTTCCTTCTCTTTTTCTCCATATACTAAACATTCTGATATTTCCGGTATGTCATTTAGCATTAGCTCAATTTCTTCTGGATAGATGTTTTTTCCATTTTGTGTTACTATAACGTTTTTACATCTTCCTGTTATATATATGTAACCATCTTCGTCGATTCTTCCTATATCTCCAGAATGGAAGTATCCATCTTGTATTGCTTGTTTTGTTGCTTCTTCATCTTCATAGTATCCAAGCATAACTGTTGGTCCTTTTATTAATAGTTCTCCTTCTCCATTTTCATTTGGATTTAGAACTTTTATTTCTGTGTCTTTTACTGCTTTTCCTGTTGAAGCATATCTTGATGGTTCGAATTCTGGTGTTAGTGCAGCTATTGGCGCTGTTTCTGTAAGTCCATATCCTTGTAGGAATTCTATTCCAATGTCTTCTACCCATTTACAAATTTTTGCATCTATTGGAGCTGCTGCTGATACTATTATTCTTAAGTTGCCACCTAAGTTGTCTAATATTTCTTTAAATACCTTTCTCTTGATATCTATGTTTACTGCTTTTAAAACATTTGTAACATGTATCATAGAGTTTACAATTCCTTCTTTTTTGCTTTTCTTTATAGTTTCATTTATTTTTTTGTATAAGTTTTCAACTAGTAGAGGAACTGCAAGCATTGCTGTTGGTTTTGCTTCTTGCATGTCTGGAATGATATATCTTAATCCCTCACATATTGCAACTGATGAACCTGTTGCAAATGGTAATAAGAAGCCTATTGTTGATTCGTATGTATGGTGCAATGGTAATATAGAGAATAGTCTATCTGCTGGCGTCAATTTTACATATGCAAATACTGCATTTATGTTTGCTGCCAAGTTTCTGCTACATATCATTACTCCTTTTGATTTTGAAGTTGTTCCTGATGTGAATATTAACATTTTAAATTCTTCTGGATCAATTTCTATATCCATAAATTCTGTGCTTCCAGCGTCAACTATTTCTTTTCCTTCTTTTATTAAATAGTTCATGCCCATATGTTTGTCTACAATGTAGTCATCAGAATCCATTTCTATGAAATATTTTACTGTTGGGACATTTCCTTCGACCTTTTTTATTGAATCTTTCTTCTTTGCAGAGTATATTACTGCAGTTGCCTTTGCTCTATTTATTACATTCTCCAATTCATTATCTGGTAATTCTTTGTCTACTGGTACTACAACTGTATCTCCACAAAGTAAAGTCATGTATGACACATACCATTGATATGTTGTTTCACTTACTATTACTACTTTTGCTTTTTTAGGAAGCATTTTTATTAATTTTGTTCCAAATGATACAACATCTTCTCCAAATTGTCTGTATGTTATTTCTTTGTATGGTTCTTTATGACTTGGCTTTTGAAGAACTAATGTGTTGTCTGCATATTTTTTCATTGACTCTACAAATATCTCTTTTACTGTTGTAAATGTTCCTGCATCATAAGGTTGCTTTTTGTTCTTTTTTTCTCCTGCTTCTTTTACTTTTTCATAATCAATTTTTACTTTTTCTATATCTGGTATATCATTCATTTCTATTTTTTTTAGTTTAAAGTTTGGTATTTTAAAATCTTTTAATATTCTCATTTTATAATCCTTCCTTATATTATAAGCTTTTTTATTTTTTTCTTTCTAATAAGTCTAAGTTATCAAGTGCTTTTCCTGTTCCAAGTGCAACGCAAGATACCGAGTCTTGTGCAACCATTACATTTATTCCAGTGCGTTCTTGCAATAGTTTATCTAATCCATCTATTAAGCAACCTCCACCAGTCATGTATATTCCTCTGTCGCTTATATCTGCTGAAAGCTCTGGTGGTGTTTTTTCTAATATTGAATGTACTGCTTCTACTATTTGTTCTGCTGATTCTGTCAATGCTTCTAGCATCTCACTCGAATATACTGTTACTGTTTTTGGCAGACCTGTTATTAGGTCTCTTCCTCTAATTTCCATCTCTGCATCTTGTATTTTAGGATACACACATCCTATATTTATTTTTAAATCTTCGGCTGTTCTTTCCCCTATTATGATGTTATGCTTTTTCTTTATATATTTTATAATTGCTTCGTCAAACTTGTCTCCTGCAACTTTTATTGAAGTACTTATTACTGTTCCATTAAGTGATAATATTGCAATATCGGTAGTTCCGCCTCCAATATCTACAACCATGTTTCCACAAGGTTTTGTTATGTCTAGCCCTGCTCCTATTGCTGCTGCTAATGGTTCTTCTATTAAATATACTTTTCTTGCTCCTGCTTGTGTTGCTGCATCTATTACAGCTCTTTTTTCCACTTCTGTCACTCTTGAAGGAACACATATCATAATTCTTGGTGCAAAAATATATTTTCCGCAGACTTTGTTTATAAAGTATTTTAACATTTTTTCTGTTACTGTATAGTCTGATATTACTCCTTCTCTTAAAGGTCTCGTAGCTACTATATTTCCGGGTGTTCTTCCCAACATTCTTCTAGCTTCTTTTCCTACTGCTAGAACTTCTCCTGTTTCTTTATCTACTGCAACTACTGATGGTTCTCTTAAAACTATTCCTTTGCCTTTTACATAAGCAATTACAGTTGCTGTTCCTAAGTCTATTCCTATATCTTGTCCAAAATCAAACATTTGAATCTTCCTTTCAATTTTTTGTTGCGAAACTATTACAATTATATTACATCTTTGCGGAAAT
>ERZ772893.1049-NODE-1049-length-30429-cov-4.435274_pt1 | contig 30429 bp, 18 predicted proteins | sample MGYA00511482_ERZ772893 | MGnify/ENA primary metagenome ERZ772893 (study PRJEB29015, sample SAMEA2737687) | human gut metagenome | biome: human gut; feature: human-associated habitat; material: faeces | place: China | collected 2012 ... | reverse complement strand
AAAGCAGTGATAGGTAAATGGATGATGGTGTTGGTTTTTAACTGTATGTAGTTTTGAAAGTATATAAATATAGAAGATAGTTTTGTAGGGAAGCAGTACTCTGGTGAGTATTGCTTTTTTAGTTTTTTCTTATCTGACCAGGCAGCTGGCAAGTTTTAAATTTACATTTATGGATTTGCAAAAAAATTATAATAAAAAGATCCGAAAATGACAAAAAAATATACATTTCAAAGCTGAATGTACAAAAAAATGGTATAAAAGTGCAAATACAATTGGCAAAAAAGCATATAAAATACTAAATTGTAACAAGAGTTTTATTAGAAAGTTACAAGGAGGAAAAAGATGAAAAGAAAATTAGTGACAAAGTTGTTATGCCTGGTACTTGCATCAACTGTTGTTGCTACAATGGCTCCTGTGAATTTCTACACGGTTAGTGCAGAAACTCAGGATCAAAGTGAGGATGTTGCAGTACAGGCAGAATCAAGAGTTGTATTGCAGGATGGGATCAATGATCAGTGGACACAGGAAGCCAGCAGTGTAGTCGGCAGTGATGCGATTTGTGCTGTAGAGGATGGATGGCTTCATATTAAGTCAGGTTCAGGAAATGGAAATAATCCGGGAACAAAACCGGCCATATTTGTGAATCCAAATCAATTTAATTTTGATGAAGCCGGATACTTCGAATTTACTATGAAGTCAGCAAATGTAAATACCAGCACAGCAGGTGACCGATTTGGTGTCTATCTTGGTTATGATGGCGATAGCAAAGGCATGATGATCGGGTATGATAACCAGGGATGGTTCTGGCAGAAGTATGGAGCATCAGGAAATCCATGGTATTCAGGAACCAGAGTAGCAGCTCCGGCACAGAATGCAGAAGTAAAGGTAAAACTTTCATGGACAGCTGATAAAAAGGTGACTGTTGAGATTAATGGAGCTACTGTCTTTACGGCAGAAGATTTCAGTGGAATTGCAGATCTTGGAAATAAGATTGCGATCAAAGGCGGAAGTTATGCAAATGCATCCGCAGTGACGAATGTATATCTGAAGAACATTCATTATACAGGACAGGCTGCGGCAGAGACTTATGCAGTCAGCGGAGTTGTTAAAGATGCTGACGGAAATGCAATCGCAGGTGTAAAAGTACAGGTTGATGATCAGCAGGTAACAACAGATGCAAGTGGAAATTATACCCTGAATCTTGCAAGTGGTACATATAATATGTCCATTATGAAGGGTGGTTATAATACTGTTCAGAAGACTGTTACAGTAGGAACAGAAGGTATTACTGTAGAAGATATTGTCCTTGAGGCTGAGGCAGAAGTAACCACAAAGAAGCTTTCTACATCTGATATGGATGTTTATGCTTCAACAACATTCCCAAGTGTTGTTAAGTATGAAATGAAAAAAGGAAGTTTGAAAGGTAAGACATTTTACGGACAGACTGATAAGGTCAATACAGTCAAGATCAATGGAACTGCAGTTGAATTATCAGATGCTGATGTAAAGGCCACATTTGCAGATGATAAAGCAACCTATGTTATGACTGTAAAAGGAAATGACATTGATGCAGTGATTACTGCCGAGTTAGTTGCAAAGGATAATACACTGGCATTCAATATCACAAAGATTGAGAACAAGCTGGAAGATACAGCAACAGGACATCCGATCCAGACGATCGAAATTCCGAACCAGAGTCTGATTTCTGTAAGAAGTAGTCAGAATGGTGCTAATTTCAAGGGTGCAGCAATGTCTTCCAATACCAAAGTCAGCGGAGATGAATATGTAGAAGTTACAGATGCTACTTCTCTGAACAAAGATTATATGTATGGTTTCGTTTCCAATGACGAAATGAGTGCAGGTCTGTGGAGTAACTCTGAAAATGATGGACGTTCTGTAGCGACAACTGTTACAGGTGGTTCAAGAAATACACGTGTTCAGGCGGTTACAGCACAGAAAGAAGATTATGTAACACTTGGACTTGGAAGTACAGCATGGTATTATCATCGTGTAGTGACAGATTCACAGAACAGAAGCTATGTAGTAAAAGAGACAGAGATGCCAAAGGCAAAAGTTATCATTGCCGGAGATATGAATGATGATGCTCAGATCGACTGGCAGGATGGTGCGGTTGCATTTCGTTCTATTATGAATAATCCATATAAGAGTGAAGAAGTACCGGAACTGGTTGCTTACCGTATTGCAATGAACTTTGGTGGACAGGCTCAGAACCCGTTCCTGACGACATTGGATAATGTAAAGAGAGTTGCATTGAATACAGACGGACTCGGACAGTCTGTTCTGTTAAAGGGATATGCAAATGAAGGCCATGATTCCGCACATCCAGACTATGCTGATATCGGTAAGAGAATCGGTGGAGCAGATGACATGAATACCCTGATGACAGAGGGTGCGAAATACGGTGCGAAGTTTGGTATTCATGTCAATGCAGGAGAGATGTATCCGGAAGCAAAAGCATTTAAGGACGACAATGTACGCCGCTATACAGATGGCAGTCTCAGATATGGCTGGAACTGGCTGGATCAGGCAGTTGGACTTGACAGTATCTACGATCTTGCAACCGGTGAACGTGAAGCAAGATTTGATGCACTGGAAAAGCTGGTCGGAACAAATCTGGATTTTGTATATGTAGATATCTGGGGAAATAATACAGGAAGCAGTAATGATGATTCCTGGCAGACACGTAAGCTTTCCAAAGAGATCAATGATAACGGATGGCGTATGGCAAATGAATGGGGAGTTGCAAATGAATATGATGCAACATTCCAGCACTGGGCAACAGACCTTACCTATGGTGGATCTAACCAGAAAGGTGAGAACAGTGAGGTTATGAGATTCCTCCGTAACCATCAGAAAGATTCATGGGTTGCTGATTATCCGTCTTATGGCGGTGCAGCAATGATGCCATTGCTTGGCGGTTATAATATGAAAGATTTTGAAGGATGGCAGGGACGTAATGATTACGATACTTACATCACGAACCTTTATACTCATGATCTGACAACCAAATTTATCCAGCATTACAAGATTGTAAAATGGGTAGATGGAGATCCTGTTACAGCAGGAGATGCAACGAACTGGGTACCGGATATGGAAATTACTCTGAAGAATGATGATGGAGATACACTGGTACTGACCAGAGGATCTAATGATTTCAGCAGTGATGCCTACAGAGAAAGAACGATGACCCTGAATGGAAAAGTGATCGCACAGGGAGCACCTTCCAAAGGAGACAGAACCGATTCTGATATTCAGAACGGAAGAAAAAAAGGAACAGAAAGTTATCTGCTTCCATGGATCTGGGATTCAGAGAGCGGTGAAAAAGTAGCGGCATCCAAAGAAAAGCTGTATCACTGGAATACAGCCGGAGGAACAACAACCTGGGAAGTTCCGGACGGATGGGAGAACCTGAAAAGTGTTAAGGTTTATAAGCTGACAGATCTTGGAAAGACAGATGAGAAGACAGTTGCAGTAAAGAATGGAAGAATTACACTGGAAGCAGAATCTGAGACTCCATATGTAGTATGCAAAGGTGAAGAAAATAACCTGAAAATCACATGGAGTGAGGGAATGCATATTGTAGATGCCGGTTTTAACGGTGGATTAGATTCACTGGAAAAGAACTGGAAAAAATCCGGTGATGGTGAAGCAACTATTGCAAAGAGCCAGTACAGTAATCCAATGCTGAAACTGAGTGGAAAAGTATCCATGACACAGGAACTGACAGACTTAAAGGCAGGTCAGCAGTATGCAGTTTTAGTTGGTGTTGATAACCGCAGTGATGCGAAAGCAACAATGACGATCAAGAATGGTGATGATGTACTTGCAACAAATTACACAACACGTTCTATCGCGAAAAACTATGTAAAAGCCTATACGCACAGCAATTCCAGTGCAACGGTAGACGGAAGCAGCTATTTCCAGAATATGTATGTATTCTTTACAGCACCGGAAAGCGGTAAGGTTACATTGACACTTTCAAAAGAAGCAGGAAAGGGAGATTCCTATTTTGATGATGTACGTGTAGTAGAAAATGATTCTCATAATATTACAACGAACGATAAAGGTGAAGTTGTAAGATTTGAGCAGGATTTTGAGACAAATGTACAGGGAATTTATCCATTTGTTGTTGGCGGAATTGAAGGTGTTGAAGATAACAGAATCCATTTATCTGAAAGACATGATAAATATACTCAGGCCGGATGGGATGTAAAACTGATGGATGATGTCCTGGACGGTGACTGGTCAGTGAAGATTAATGGACTGACGCAGAGAAGCAAACTGGCATACCAGACGATTCCTCAGAACTTCCGTTTTGAGCCAGGTGTTACATACAAAGTAAGCTTTGATTATCAGGCAGGAAGTGACGATACTTACGGTGTTGTTGTAGGTGCAGGTGAGTATACAGGAGCAACCAATCTGGAAACATTGAAAAAATCACTGGGAACAACTGCTCATTATGAGAGAGAAATCGTTGGTGATATTACAGGTCAGACATGGTTTGGTATTTACTCAACAAGCACAGCACCAGATCTGCAGGGCGTAAATTCAAGTTCTGCACAGGCCAACTTTGGTGGATACAAAGAACTGGTTCTTGACAATCTTGTGATTGAAAAAGTTGAGCAGAATATAACGATTGATACACTGAAAGATCTGATTGCGACGGCAGAAGGATACAATAAAGAAGATTATACTGCTGCTGACTGGAAGAAGCTGGATGATGCTCTTACCAAGGCAAAGGTTGCAGTGAACAGAGATAAGACATCAGCAGATGAAATCGAAAGTGCATATTATGCACTGAATGGTGCAATTAATTATATTGCTTCGATTGATACAAATGAAGAAAGCAGTACGAAGAATGATATTTCTGTTGAAGGCGTGATCGCAACAGCAGGAAGCGAAGACGGTGGAACATACGGAAGTAATATTGGAAAAGCAGAATATGTTCTTGATAATGATGTGACAACTGCATGGATGACAGCTTATTCAGGATATGCTACAACAATCAAGAATGGAGAGGGATGGATTGACCTTCAGTTCCCGGAGGCACATACAGTTGACGGACTTCGTTATCTGCCAGGACCGGTTACAGCTGGAGCCTTGGTTACAATTGCTGATTATGAGATTTATGTTAAGACAGCAGATTCAGCGGATTATGTAAAGGTAAGCGATGGAACATGGGAGAATACTTCTTCCTGGAAGATGGCAAAATTTGATCCGATTGAAAATGTAACAAATGTGAAACTGCTTGCTAAATCTACCAAGGTATATAACTGGTGGGCAATGGCAGCAGAAATCCGTATCACCAGTGCAGCAGAAGCAACGACAGATACAGAAGTAGTAGATAAGAGCGGACTGACAGATGCACTTGCTGAAGCAAAAGCATTAAATGAAGCTGATTATACTGCAGAGAGCTGGGCTGTTCTTCAGACAAAGATTGAAGCAGCAGAGGCAGTTGTAAATAATGCAGATGCGACTAACTATGATGTTCAGCTTGCACTTGCAAATCTGGTAGATGCAATCAGTGGGCTGGAAGCAGTGGAGACTCCTGAACCGACACCGGCTGATAAGGACAAACTTACAGAAGTTGTCAATAATTGTGCAGGATTAGAAGAGAAAAACTTTACAGCAGACAGTTGGAAAGTTTACAAAGCTGCTTATGAAAAGGCAATGGCAGTTCTTGCTGATGAAAATGCATCTCAGGCAGATGTAGATGCAGCAGTTGCAGCACTTAAAGCAGCTTATGCAGGTCTTGTAAAAGCAGATGATGGAAATGGTGGAAACAATAACCAGGGCAATAATAACCAGGGCAATAATAATAAGGGTGATAATGTAAATAAGCCTGGAACACCGAACAATACAAATGCAGCAGGTAAGAACAATACGACAAATAAAGGTACAGTGAAGACTGGAGATACTGCACCATTTATGGCAATGATCGTAACAATTCTTGCAGCAGCAGGAGTGATCTTCGGAACAGTTGCTCAGAAGACCAGAAGACGCAGAAATCGTAAATAAATAATGAAACTGACAGATATCTGAAGTTAATAGAACAGATGGTCAGATGAAAATGAAGAGGAGTCAGAACACCGGAGAGTGTGATGACTCTTCTTTAATTCTATCATTTTTAGCAGAATGATAAAATTAAATTGACAATGATAAAATTAAAAGATATACTATACCTGTGTCAGATTAAGGACGATTTGGAAAGATCAGATTATAGTTTGTTGTGGGTGATGAGCCAATAATAAGAAAAAGAGCAGGATAATGGAGAGCGTGTATGAGAAAATTTGATTATCGTGAGGAATGGAAAGTATTACTCACACCGGAAATAGTATCTTATCTATCACAGATACATGAATTTAAAGGAGAACAGACACTATTTATTGAATCCAAAGCAGACACGTTAACGCAGTTGGTTGAGATTGCAAAAATTCAAAGTACCGAAGCATCGAATAAGATCGAAGGAATTTATACATCAGATGAAAGGCTAAGAGCATTAGTTAAAGATACAACGAGACCAAAGACCAGAAGTGAACGTGAAATAGCCGGATACAGAGATGTGTTGAATACAATTCATGAAAATCATGATTATATTCCACCGAAATCGACCATCATTTTGCAGTTACATAGAGATTTGTATAAATTTGAAGGGGCAGATACAGGCGGAAAATATAAAGTGGCTGACAATATTATAGAGGAAGAGGATTCTACAGGAAATAAATCGATTCGATTTAACCCAGTTCCGGCATGGGAGACACCAGAAGCAGTTGAAGAATTGTGCAGATCATTTGAAGAAGCACTTTATATGGAACAGATAGATCCACTTATTTTGATCCCGATGTTTATTCTTGATTTTTTGTGTATTCATCCTTTTAGTGATGGGAATGGGAGGATGAGTCGTCTACTTACTTTATTATTATTATATAGAGCCGGATATATTGTCGGTAAATATATCAGTATTGAAAAACTGATAGAAGATACAAAAGAAGTTTATTATGATTCTTTACAGAAAAGTTCCATAAAGTGGCATGAAAATGCGAATGATTATGAACCGTATGTAAAGTATATGCTGGGGGTGATTGTGGCGGCATACAGAGATTTCTCGTCGAGAGTGAAATGGCTGACGACAGAAAACTTATCCAAACCTGAAAGAATAAGAGAAATAATACGGACTACCATGGGGACGATTACAAAATCAGAACTTTTAAAAAGATGTCCTGATATCAGTCAGGTAACAGTGCAGAGAACCCTTGCAGAATTGATGGAAACCGATGAAATAACCAAAATTGGTGGTGGAAGATATACAAAGTATACCTGGAATAATAAATAATTGATTGGAGAAATGATATGATTACAGGAGAATTAAAAAATAAAATTGACGCATTATGGGATATTTTTGCAGCAGGAGGACTGGTGAATCCATTGGAAGTAATTGAACAGATTACCTATCTGATGTTTATTCATGATTTAGATGAGGCTGATAATACACGGGCAAAAGAAAGTGCCATGCTGGGATTGCCTTATCAGAGTATTTTTTCAGAAGAAGTGAAGATTGGAGAAAGAACAATCAGTGGGAATCAGTTAAAATGGTCGGTATTTCATGATTTCCCGGCTGACAGAATGTATTCTGTGATGCAGGAATGGGTCTTTCCTTTTATTAAAACGCTGCACAGTGATAAGAACAGTGCTTATTCTAAATATATGGATGATGCAATCTTTAAATTGCCTACACCATTAGTATTATCAAAGGTAGTAGATTCTCTGGATGAGATTTATGCGGTGATGAATGAAATTCAGACGACTGATGTGCGAGGAGATGTCTATGAGTATCTTCTTTCCAAGATTGCACAGTCCGGGCGGAATGGACAGTTCAGGACACCAAGACATATTATTCGTATGATGGTAGAGTTGATGGATCCGTCCAGTGACGAGATCATCTGTGACCCGGCATGTGGAACATCGGGATTTTTGGTAGTGGCTGGTGAGTATTTGAAAGAAAAGAAAAAAGAAGAAATTTTCTATGATAAGAAGAAAAAAGATCACTACATGAATCATATGTTCCATGGGTATGACATGGATCGTACCATGCTTCGTATCGGAGCGATGAACATGATGACGCATGGGATTGACAATCCTTTTATTGAGTACAGAGACAGTTTGTCGGATCAGAATCAGGATAAAGAACAGTATTCTCTTGTACTGGCAAATCCACCTTTTAAGGGAAGTCTTGATGCGGAATCAGTGTCGGGAGATTTGCTGAAAGTATGTAAGACAAAGAAGACGGAACTTCTTTTCTTAACTTTATTTTTGCGTATATTAAAAATTGGTGGACGTTGTGCATGTATTGTACCGGATGGAGTGTTATTTGGTTCATCCAAAGCACATAAATCTATTCGAAAAGAAATTGTAGAAAATCAGCGTTTAGAGGCAGTAATTTCCATGCCATCCGGTGTATTCAAACCATATGCAGGAGTATCCACTGCAATTTTGATATTTACAAAGACAGAACATGGTGGAACAGATCATGTATGGTTCTATGATATGAAAGCTGATGGATTTAGCTTGGATGATAAGCGGACTCCTGTTGCGGAAAATGATATCCCGGACATTATAGAAAGATTCAAAAATCGTGAAAAAGAAGTGGACAGAAAGCGTACAGAGCAATCTTTCATGGTTCCGAAAAAAGATATTGTAGAAAATGAGTATGATCTCAGTATTAATAAATATAAAGAGGTAGAATACATCCCGGTAGAGTATCCACCGACTTCTGAAATTATGGCGAATATTCGGGAACTTGAAAATGAAATCGGAAAAGAAATGGATGAACTTGAAAAGTTATTGAAAATGTAGAGGGAATTAATTTCAACACAGCCTCAATATAGTTATTCTCAACAGGCAATAGATTTTATTTATGATGAAATAAAAAAGCACCGAGTACGATACTCAATGACTGGAAGAATAAATTATCAAAAAAATAGCCAACTCCAGGAGCAAAGGATTTTAAGTATTGTATATACCTACTCCCATTCGGAAACCCAGCTTTATTCCTTCACAAGTTGACTATTAATTGTATTATCATAATAATTACATTTGTCAAGACTTATGATGAAGTAGGCTGATACAGTGTGGGAAGTTTAAGGTTTTATGGTGGATAATAAAAATAAGAAAGGAAAAGCAAATTGTAATTTGCTGAAAAAAATATATGGTTAGGGTAAAACTTGAAGATGTTTGTGAACGAGGAACATCAAATTTGAAAATGTCAGATGTTACAGATTTATCAGGAAACTATCCCATATATGGAGCGGCTGGATATATAGGGAATGTCGATTTCTATCATCAGATAAATCCATATGTAGCTATTGTAAAGGATGGTGCAGGAATTGGAAGAGCAATGTTATGCCCAGCTCAATCATCGATTATTGGAACAATGCAATATTTATTGCCGAAAAAAAATATTCTTCCTCGATATCTTTATTACGTTGTAAAATATATGCATTTAGAGAAATATTTTACAGGTGCAACAATACCACATATTTATTTTAAAGATTACAAAAATGAAACATTTAATTTAGAGGCTCTCGAAAGACAAAAAGAAATTGTTACGGTGCTTGAAAAATGTGAAAGAGTAATAGAATACAGAAAACGTGAATTAAATGAGTTGGATAGTTTAATCAAAGCCCGATTTGTAGAGATGTTTTATGAAAAAGGGTATCCTGTTCTAAAATGGAATGATGTTTTTATTACTACTACAGGAAAATTAGATTCAAATGCTTCAGTTGAAAAAGGAGCATATCCATTTTTTACTTGTTCAAAAGAGCTATTGAGAATTGATACATATGCATTTGATCAGGAGGCTTTACTTTTGGCAGGAAATAATGCAGCAGGAAAGTATGACGTTAAATATTATGCTGGCAAGTTCAATGCTTATCAGCGTACATATGTACTCAGTTTAAAAGAAAATTGGTCATATAGGTTATTTCAATATCAGTTAGAGGACAAGCTGGAATATTTACAACAACAATCTTTAGGTGGGTTGACGAAGTATCTTACTCTTAAAATACTGGGAGAATTGGAGTTTGTGATTCCACCAGAAGAACTGCAAAGTGAATTTGAGATATTCGTCACCCAAGTCACCAAATCAAAAGTTGCAGTGCAGAAAGCATTGGATGAAACACAGATATTATTTGATTCATTAATGCAGGAGTATTTTGGATAAAATTTCTTGATTGTATATGAGAGGAAGATGTTATGCAAGAAAGTGATAAAATTCAAGTATATGATAATCAACCAATTAGAACAGCGTGGGATGAACAGAATGAAGAATGGTATTTTTCGATCGTAGATGTCGTAAGTGTATTAACAGATCAACCGGACAGAAGGCGTGCAGGAAAGTACTGGAGTGTTTTAAAGACTCGACTTAAAAAGGAAGGAAGTCAGTTGCCTACAAATTGTAGTCAACTGAAACTAAAAGCAGATGATGGGAAACGTTATAAAACTGATGTGGCAAATACTGAGCAATTATTGCGTATAATTCAATCTATTCCATCTAAAAAAGCGGAACCCTTTAAACTCTGGCTGGCACAGATTGGACGAGAAAGAATAGAGGAAACCATTGATCCTGAATTAACCATTGATCGGGCATTAGATACATATTCTAAAAAGGGTTATCCTGCAGATTGGATTAATCAGAGGTTACAAACTATCCGAGCTAGAAAAGAATTGACAGATCAATGGCAGACTCATGGAGTTGAAAAGGGAAAGGAATATGCAATTCTGACAGATGAGGTAACGAGAGCCTGGTCGGGAATGAATACTAGACAGTATAAAAATCTAAAGGGATTAAAAAAAGAAAATCTCCGTGATAATATGAGTACACTTGAACTTGCATTAAATATGTTGGCAGAAGCAACGACAACAGAACTTACAAAAGTGCAGAATCCACAGGGATTGGAAGAAAATAGAATTGTTGCCAAGACCGGCGGAAAAATTGCTGGAGACGCAAGAAGACGAATAGAACAAGAAACTGGAACACCCGTAATAACAAGCCAAAATGCAAATAATTTAAGTTCGATCGTGACAGGAATGATCGAAGGGGTTATAGAAAAAGAAGATAAGTAAATAAAGTATTGCAAATGTGGTGAAGGATGCTGGTATCTTGAGAGGAGATAGTAGCATGGAAGAAAAAGTTGTAATTATATTAAATGAAATGTCAGAGTATCTTTCAATTTCTCAAATGAAAAAATTACAGGAAGTAATTTTGAAAACATTTTCAGAAAATGAAGCAAAAAAGCAGGAAATATCTAATCATGATTTTTTGAAAATGTTTTTAGACGCTAAGAAAATCGAAGGATGCTCTGAAAGAACAATACAATATTACAAGGTTACTGTGGAACATTTACTATCCAAGATAGAAGAAAGTGTAAGAAAGATTACAACAGAAGAAATACGTGCATATTTAGCAGATTATCAGAAATGGAATAATTGTTCAAATGTTACGATCGATAATATTAGGAGAAATATTTCAAGTTTCTTTTCATGGTTGGAGGAAGAGGACTATATTCTTAAAAGTCCAATGAGAAGGATTCATAAAATTAAAACAAAAACGGTAGTTAAAAGCGTAATTACCGACGAAGGAATAGAAAGGCTTCGAGATAATTGTATGGAGAAGCGAGACCTGGCGATAATAGATTTATTGTATTCTACTGGAATCCGAGTCGGTGAACTTGTGAATCTTAATATAGATGATATTGATTTGGAAGGGCGAGAATGTATTGTTTATGGAAAAGGTGATAAAGAAAGACGAGTATATTTTGATGCAAAAGCAAAAGTACATTTGCAGGAATATATTGAAAGGAGACAGGATAATAATCAAGCACTTTTTGTAACATTGGACGCACCTCATGATCGGTTAAAGATAAGCGGAGTGGAAATTAGACTACGACAGTTGGGAAGAAGACTTGATTTGGAACGAATACATCCACATAAGTTCCGAAGAACAATGGCTACAAGAGCGATTGATAAAGGGATGCCAATTGAGCAGGTACAAAAAATACTGGGACATTCGCAAATAGATACAACGATGCAATACGCGATGGTAAATCAGAATAATGTAAAGTCGTCACATCAAAAATATATGTCATAAAAAATGCAAAAACGTTTTCAAATTGTAATTTGTGGGGATGATAGATGGATTCGATGAAGTTAGAAGATTGTTGTGAAATACTTGATTCGCAACGAGTTCCAATAACTGGTAGTGATAGAACCTCTGGAGATTATCCATATTATGGAGCAAATGGAATACAGGATTATGTTGATGATTTTATTTTTGATGATGAACTTGTATTGCTTGCTGAAGATGGTGGAAACTTCGGATCAAAAACACGACCAATTGCTTATAGAGTTTCAGGAAAATGTTGGGTAAATAATCATGCTCATGTTTTGAAACCTAAAGCTGGATTGGATGTAGATTACTTATGCTATTCACTGATGTTCTATGATGTTGGTGGAATGGTAAATGGTGCAACAAGACAGAAACTTACGCAGGCTGCGATGAGGCAGATGATTATTCCTAAGAGAAGTCTAGATGAGCAAATTGAGATTGTTAACATCATTAAGAAGGTTCAGGGGGTGATTGCTTCAAGGAAGGAAGAACTTGAGCAATTAGACCTCTTAATCAAAGCCCGATTTGTCGAGTTGTTCGGAGATATTAATATCAATGATAAAAATTGGAAATATGAGCCTTTAGGAGAACTTTGTACCATTGTTAGAGGCGGTTCACCAAGACCAATAGAACAATTTTTAGGTGGTGATGTGCCTTGGATAAAAATAGGTGATGCAACGGATGGAGATAGTATTTATTTAAACTCGACTAAGGAACACATCATTCAAGAAGGTATAAAGAAGAGTAGGCTCGTAAAGGAAGGAAGCTTGATATTTGCAAACTGTGGAGTTTCGTTAGGGTTTGCGAGGATTATTACTTTTGATGGTTGCATTCATGATGGCTGGCTTGCGATGGAAGATATAGACGAAAGACTTGATAAAGTATTCCTGCTGCAAGCATTAAATCAAATGACAGAGCATTTTAGAGCAATTGCACCAGCAGGAACACAACCTAATCTAAATACAGCCATAATGAAGGCATACAAACAGGTAATACCACCTATAGAATTACAAAGAGAATTCATAAATTTTGCTAAACAAGTCACCAAATCAAAAGTTGTTTAACCAAAAGCATTTTAAAACTCCTACTTTAGTGGTATCATTATAGTAATTATTATCAAGGAAGCGAGTACCAGATCATCTTTCAAATGAAAGTAAAGTCAACGGAGGGGCGAAGTATGGTTACAAATTTCGATTATCTAAAAAATGAGTCAAAATTTTCTGCTTTTGCGGACATTGCGATATCTGCTGAAAGAATTATTCTTATTGATCCGGAAGCTTGTATCCTGAACTGTCGTCGTGCCATGGAATTTGCAGTTAAGTGGATGTATTCAGTAGATGTAGAGCTTGAAATGCCTTATCAGGATAACCTTCAGAGTTTGATGAATGTAGGGGAATACAGACAGATTGTAGGTTCTGATATTTGGAAAAGAATGGATTATATCCGCAGATGTGGAAATAATGTAGCACATAGCAACAGAAAGTTAGGAAAAGATGAGGCGATGCTTTGTCTTGAAAATTTATATATTTTTCTTGATTATGTGGCGTATTGTTATGCAAAGGAATATGAAGAACGTGATTTTAATCCAACATTGATCACGTTGAGAGCTAAAAAAGCAAAGGAATCCAAAGAAGCTGCTGATGCGATAAAAGAAGAATTAGTAAAAGAGCAGGAAAAGACAGCTCAGCAGGGACTTGATCTGCAGAAGTTACTGAAAGAAAATGCTTCATTGAAGGAAGAACTTTCAGCAAGAAGACAGGAGCAGCAGCAGACCTATACACCAAAGCCGCTTGATCTGTCAGAATATGATACAAGAAAGCTCTATATAGATGCTATGCTTACAGATGCCGGATGGACAGAAGGAAAGGACTGGATAAATGAAGTCCCTCTTTCAGGAATGGCAAATAAATCAGGAACAGGTTATGCAGATTATGTTCTTTATGATGATATGCACCGACCGCTGGCAATTATTGAAGCGAAGAGAACGTGTGCAGATGTGGCTGTGGGACGGCAGCAGGCAAAGTTATATGCAGATATTATAGAAAAAGAGTGTGGAAGAAGACCGGTTATTTTCCTTACGAATGGATTTGAAACGCATATTATAGACGGACAATATCCTGAAAGAAAATGCTCTTTCATTTATTCAAAAAGAGATCTGGAAAAGTGGTTTAATCTGCTGGCGATGAGGACAAGCCTTAAGAATGTTACGGTGGATAAAAATATCGCAGGACGCTATTATCAGGAGGCGGCAATTAAGGCAGTATGTAGCAGTTTAGATGAAAAGAACCGCAGAAAAGCATTGCTTGTTATGGCAACAGGATCAGGTAAGACAAGAACGGTGATTGCTTTATGTAAGATTCTGTTGGATGCCGGGTGGGTAAAGAATATTTTATTCCTTGCAGACCGTAATTCTCTTGTTACGCAGGCAAAGAGAAGTTTTGTTAATCTGCTTCCCAGTCTTTCCTGCACAAATCTTGTAGAAGAGAAAGATAATTATAATGCACATTGCGTCTTTTCTACGTATCAGACGATGATCAACTGCATTGATGTTGTAAACGATAAAGAGGGGAAGCTTTTTACCTGTGGTCACTTTGATCTTGTGATTTGCGATGAGGCACACCGGTCGATCTATAATAAATATAAGGATATTTTCCATTATTTTGATGCTCCATTGATAGGATTGACAGCAACCCCCAAGTCTGAAATTGACAAGAATACCTATGAGGTGTTTGAATTAGAAGATGGGGTGCCGACTTATGGATATGATCTTGCTCAGGCGGTAAAAGATGAGTATCTTGTAGATTATATTTCGATTGAATCAAAGTTAAAATTTATTGATCAGGGAATTGTCTATGATGAATTGTCGGAAGAAGAAAAAGAAGAATATGAAAGAACCTTTGTGGATGAAGAGGGCAAGATTCCTGAAGTTATTTCTTCCTCTGAATTAAATACCTGGATTTTTAATGAAGATACGATCAGGCAGGCATTAAATATTTTAATGACAGAAGGAATTAAGATTGAGTATGGTCAAAAATTAGGTAAGACAATTATTTTTGCGAAGAATCATAATCATGCAGAAAAGATACTGGAAGTATTTAATAAAGAGTATCCATATCTTCCAGATTATGCACGAGTAATTGATAATCGAATGACCTATGCACAAAGTGCGATTGATGAGTTTGCGGATCCGAAAAAGATGCCACAGATTGCAATTTCAGTTGATATGTTGGATACAGGGATTGATGTACCGGAGATTTTGAATTTGGTCTTTTTCAAAAAAGTCATGAGTAAGGCAAAATTTTGGCAAATGATCGGACGCGGTACAAGACTTTGTCCGGAGCAGTTGGATGGTGAGGATAAACAGAAATTTTACATTTTTGATTTCTGTGGGAATTTTGAATTTTTCCGTTTAAATAAGGGACGGGCATCGGCGAAGATGATCGCTCTTCAAAGTGCAGTTTTTAATTTGAAGTTTGAAATTACATATCAGCTTCAGTCGGCAGAATATCAGACAGATCGTCTGATTGCATACAGAAATGCTCTGGTCATGGAAATGAGCGAAAGAGTACAGAAATTACCAAGAGATAATTTTGCAGTACGGCAGCACCTGAAATACGTTGAAATGTATTCTGATGAGACGAATTATCAGGCTCTTACTTATGGAGATACCGTGACTGTAAAAGAGGAAGTTTCTCCACTGATTCAGCCGGAAGAGGATGAGGCAAATGCAGTCAGATTTGATGCATTGATGTATAGGATAGAGCTTGCATATCTGATGGGAAAAAAGGATATAAAAGCAAGAGGAGATCTGCGAAAGAAAGTAAAAGGAGTAGCAGGTGTGGCTAATATTCCTGAGATCCAGGCACAGACAGATCTGATCCAACAGATTCTTACTACGGATTATGTTGAAGAGGCCGGAGTGGATGAATTTGAAGAAATCAGAGAAAAGTTGCGTAATCTGATGAAATATATTCCAGGACAGAAAAGACGCTATGATACGAATTTTGAAGATGATGTATTGTCAATCGAGTGGAAAGAAGCGGAACTTGAGAATGACGAGCTGAAGAATTATAAGGCAAAAGCAGAGTTTTATATCCGACAGCATCAGGATAATATTGCTATTGCAAAGCTTAAGACGAATCAGCCACTGACTAGTATAGATATAGAGAGTCTGGAAGAAATTTTGTGGAAAGAAGTTGGAACAAGGTCTGATTACGAACAGGAAATAGGGGAAAAGCCATTGGGCGAATTTGTTCGTGAGATTGTCGGACTTGATATGAATGCTGCAAAGGAAGCATTTTCAGAATATCTGACGGATACGAATCTTGATAGCAGACAGATTTATTTTGTGAACCAAATTGTAGAGTATATCGTGCATAATGGAATGCTGAAAGATTTTTCAGTTCTTCAGGAAGCACCATTTACTGATCAGGGAAGTGTTGTTGAGATTTTTAAAGATATAACAGTATGGATGGGAATTAAAAGAGTAATAGACAGTATCAATGCAAATGCTGCTGCATAATATGAAGTGGACGGTGTTGATGAAACCTCTACAAAGGCATAATAAAGAATAAAAGTGTTGTAAATAGAAGGAAAAACAGACGGGATTCGGAACGTAACTGATATGGTTCTGATCCCGTCTGTTTTGTCAGTAAGTCAACTGTTTTGTTAGTGAGTGAACTACTGATTTATATAATAAGTGGACTGGTTTATAGTGGATTCATTTCACCAAATTATTTATTGATCATTCCAAGAAATGCTTCATGGATCTTTGTATCCTGATCCAGTTCCGGATGAAATGCAAATGCCATCTGATTGTGATATTTTACTCCGACGATCCGATCCTGTATGATACTTAAAACTTCCGGTTTTTCTCCGGCTGCATCAGCATGAACGCTTTCCACATAAGGTGCACGGATGAAAGTCATAGGGATTTCACCGATTCCGCTGGCGTTGGCAGTAGTGTGGAAACTGCCGAGCTGACGGCCATAGGCATTTCGTCTGACTGTCATGGGAAGAGTCCCGAAGTAGGATTCCTCCTGATCGGCAATATCCGAAGCGAGCAGGATCATTCCTGCACAGGTTGCGAGAACCGGCATACCGGAGCAGATTTTTTCTTTTAAAGGTTCAAACATATTAAGATCATGCAGAAGTTTTCCCTGGACGGTGCTTTCACCACCGGGAAGAATGAGACCGTTGAAGTCTTTTTGCAGATCATCAGCTTTTCTGAGTTCGAAGGTATCTGCACCGAGCTTCTGGAGCATATGCTCATGTTCTATGAATGCCCCCTGCAGGGCAAGAACTGCAATCGTCATAGTCTTATTTACCCCTTTCAGCCATAAGAAGTGCGATTTCCTGCTCATTAATACCGACCATGGCTTCTCCGAGATCTGCGGAAAGTTCAGCGATCAGTTTTGCGTCAGTAGAATTTGTTACAGCCTGAACGATGGCAGCGGCACGTTTTGCCGGATTACCGGACTTGAAGATACCGGAGCCGACGAAGACACCTTCTGCTCCCAGCTGCATCATCAGGGCTGCATCTGCAGGAGTTGCGACACCACCGGCTGCGAAGTTTACGACCGGAAGTTTTCCGTTTTCATGGACAGAGAGAACAAGGTCAAATGGAACCTGGAGCTGCTTTGCCGCCTCAAAGAGTTCATCTTCACGCATTCCTTTGATCCGGGCAATTTCACTGTTCATCATTCTCATGTGACGGACAGCCTGGACGATATCACCGGTTCCCGGCTCTCCTTTTGTACGGATCATAGAAGCTCCTTCATTGATCCTTCTTAAAGCTTCTCCGAGGTCTTTTGCACCGCAGACGAAAGGAACGTCAAAGTCACGCTTGTTGATATGGTATACATCATCAGCAGGGGAAAGAACTTCACTCTCATCGATATAATCAATTTCAATGGCCTGAAGCACCTGTGCTTCTGCGAAATGTCCGATCCTGCATTTTGCCATAACCGGAATGGACACTGCCTCCTGGATTCCACGGATCATTTTCGGGTCACTCATACGGGAAACACCACCTGCTGCACGGATATCTGCCGGAATCCGTTCAAGAGCCATAACTGCACATGCACCTGCAGCTTCGGCAATTTTTGCCTGCTCCGGTGTCGTTACATCCATGATGACACCACCCTTTAACATCTGAGCCAGATTTTTGTTCAGTTCATATCTTTCGTTTGTATTCATTGGTAAATCCTCCCTTTAAAATTGTATTTTAGAATATAGTGGAAATTCTTTACAATTTCGACAGGTATTAGTATAATTGCATTGTGACTATAGAAAAATATTCAATTTAGATATAATCAAAAAGGTCAGAACGGAGAAAATAGGACGGATGTTGACATATAATTTTGAAAATATAGGGTCAGATTCCCTGTATGAATTTCTGTATAAATGTATCAAAAATGACATAATACAGGGGAAAATCTTAAGTGGTGAGAAGCTGCCTTCCAAGCGGGCACTCGCAAAAAATCTGGCTATAAGTGTGATCACGGTGGAAAATGCCTACGGTCAGCTTCTTGCAGAAGGATATATTTATTCCATTCCTAAAAGCGGGTATTATGTGTCGGATTTGAGTGGGATTCCGGTACATCAGACGGAGTATGCGTCAGAACCGTATGAGGCAGAAGAGCAGGAAAAAGATTCACGGACTGCAAAAGCCGGGGACAAAGTACTTCTGACCGGAGGAGAAAATGCATTTATTGCAGATTTTACAAGCAATCAGACGGAGCATGCGGCATTTCCTTTTTCAATCTGGAATAAGACCATGCGGGCAGTCATGAATGATTATCAGGAGGAAATGATGATCAATCCCCCCTGTGGAGGTGTGATGGAGCTACGGAAAAGTATTTCCGGTTATCTTAAAGAATTTTGTGCCATGTATGTAAGACCGGAACAGATCATTATCGGAGCAGGAACAGAGTATCTGTACAGCATTCTGATCCAGCTTCTTGGGAGAAATGTCTGTTATGGAGTGGAGAATCCGGGCTATCCAAAGATCGCAAAAATCTACCGCAGTATGGGTGTAAAGTATGAGTATATTGATCTGGATGAAGAGGGAACTTCTGCAAAGAAACTAGAAGAAAAAAAAGTAGATATCATGCATATTTCCCCATCTCATCATTTCCCGACCGGAATGGTGATGCCGATCAGTAAAAGGTATGAACTGCTTGGATGGGTTACGAGAGAGAAGGAGAGATATATCATAGAAGATGATTATGACAGTGAGTTAAGACTTGCGGGGAAACCGATTCCGTCCCTGCAGAGCATCGATGTATCAGGCAAGGTGATTTATATTAATACATTTGCGAAGACACTTTGTTCTACTGTCCGAATCAGTTATATGGTGCTTCCAGAGGCACTGGCAGAGAAATATTACAGAGAACTTTCATTTTATTCCTGTACCGTGTCTAATTTTGAACAGTATACACTGGCAGCATTTATGAATGCAGGTGCATTTGAGAAGCATATCAACAGGCTGAGAAACTATTATCAGCATAAGCGGGATCTGATCTTAAGTACATTTCTCAGAGAGCCTTTGGGAAAATATATTACGATCAGTGAAGAGGATTCAGGAGTGCATTTCCTGATGCATGTTAATACTTCCGTGAGCGAGCAGGAAATTCTTTTAAAGACAAAGGCGAAAGGAATCCGGCTGGCAACGTTGTCTTCTTTTTATAATGCGGAACAGAAAGACAGCAGATATGAAAATACGTATGTCATGAATTATTCCTTTGTGGACTGCGACCGGTTGGAATATGTGGCACAGACGCTTTATAAGATCATTCATCCATAGAAGGAGGAGTTTAGGATGGAGCAGCTTTTTACTGTATGGGGAGAGACGCTGGATAAAGAGCATGTACTTGACGAATATCCAAGACCGCTGATGGTAAGGGACAGTTATCTGAATCTCAATGGGTACTGGGATTATGCATTTACACAGGAATTTGTATGTCCGAAAGAATTTGACGGGAAGATTCTGGTTCCTTTTTCACCGGAGGCAGCATTATCAGGCGTGAACCGTCAGTTAATGCCGGATGAATATCTGTGGTATCACCGGACATTTTCTGTTGACGGGCGTCAGACAAAAAGAGCAGGTGGATCCTCTTTAGAGAAAGATCAGGAATCCGGGATGGGAGCAGACCTGACAGAGGAAAGACTGCTTCTTCACTTTGGAGCTGTGGATCAGGCGTGCGTTGTATGGGTGAACGGACAGCGGATCGGAAGGCATACAGGTGGGTATCTGCCTTTTGAATTTGAGATTACAGAGGCAGTGCAGGCAGGAGAAAATGAACTGGTTGTGGCTGTGAAAGATCTGAGTGATACATCGTATCATTCCAGAGGAAAGCAGAAGCTGGAAAGAGGCGGTATGTTCTATACGGCTCAAAGCGGGATCTGGCAGACTGTCTGGCTGGAAAGAGTGCCGGAAAAGTATATAAAAGAAGTGGAGACGATCCCTGAACCGGATGAGAAAAAAGTCCGTATCATAGTCAGGTCTGATGCAGAATATGCTGTAAAGATTGTGCTGCAAAAGCCAAAAGTCCACAAAGAGCTGAAGAAAAATGTACCGGATGATCCAGTGGAGGGCATGATCGGGAGCGGAATATCTGGAAAGACGAATGAATGGCTGGAGATTCCGGTTCAGGATGTGCAGTTGTGGACATGTGATACACCGTATCTTTATGATTTTACTGTTGAGATGGAGAAAGACAGGATAGCAGGTTATTTTGCCATGAGAAAATTCACACTGGAAAAAGATGGACAGGGATCCATGCGGATCTGCCTGAACCATCAGATACAGTATCAGAATGGAGTACTGGATCAGGGCTACTGGCCGGATGGACTGTATACCGCACCTTCAGATGAAGCCATGATCTTTGATCTGGAGCAGATGAAGAAATGTGGATTTAATATGGTACGGAAGCATTTGAAAATAGAACCGCAGAGATGGTATTATCATTGCGACAGGCTGGGGCTGGTTGTATGGCAGGATATGGTCAATGGCGGGGGAAAATATAAGCACTGGTTTGTGACGTATGCGGCAACGCTGATGTCGTGGTGGAAGATCCGGATGAGAGATATTTATCCGGGGCTGCTGGCAAGGAAAGAAAAGGAAGGCCGACTGGAATTTGTGAAAGAAATGAGGGAGACGGTACATCGGTTAAAAGGGCATCCAAGTATTGCTGCCTGGGTCATCTTTAATGAGGGCTGGGGCCAGTTTCAGACAGAAGATATGACCGCGATTCTCAGAAAAGAAGATCCTGACCGGCTGATCGATCAGGCCAGTGGGTGGTTCGATCAGGGGGGAGGAGATTTTTGCAGTCTTCATAATTATTTCTTTAAGCTGAAGATCCACCCGGAAAAGGAGAGGGCGGCAGTTCTTTCGGAATTTGGAGGATACAGTTGCCGGATCGAAGGACATAGTGCCTGTGGAAAACTTTATGGATATGGGATCTGCAGGAGTAAAAAAGCACTGAACCGTCGATACAAAAAAAGAATGGAACAGGTGAAAAAATTAATGGCTGAAGGTTTGTGTGCCAGTGTCTATACACAGTGGTCAGATATTGAAGAAGAAGTCAACGGAATTTATACATATGACCGAAAGATCAGAAAGATTGATTGAAAGAGTGAGAAAAAATGAGAATCATGCAGGGGTGGACAGACAACAGGAATCAGTAGTAGAAAGGAAAAATGAAAATTATGTTACGCTTTGTAAATGCAAGAAATGATAAAAAGAGACTGAATGAAATTAAAAGCTTATATGATGAGGCATTTCCAAAAGAAGAACAGATTCCCTTCTGGATTTTGAGAAAAGCAGGCCGCACATCAACAGCAGATCTGATGCAGGTATATGATGATGATATTTTAGTAGGATTTATCCATCTGGTTTATTTTGAGGATGTGGTCTATCTGTATTATTTTGCAATCGAGCCGGATGAAAGAGGTCAGGGGTATGGAAGCAGAATCCTGCAGGCATTACGCCGCCGGTTTTCGGCACGCAGGATCATTCTGAATATAGAGGTGGTAGATGAGAACTGTGACAATTATGAAGAGCGGAAAAAAAGAAAGGAGTTTTATCTGAAAAATGGATTTCAGGAGGCAGGATACAGTACAAAGGAGTATGGTGTAGAATATGAGATGCTGTATCTGGGAGGAAAGGTATCCTATGAAGAATTTCTGGCATTGATCAGGAAATATTTTGGACGGACACTGGCGTTGATGGTGAAGAAAAATTTTAAAAAAGCGTAAGGAAAAAGGCATAGATAAAAGGTGGGCAGAACCGGAGTTTGAGTTCTGTCCACCTTTTTAGTATGGGATTTATCCTGTTGAGGGCATTGGAGTTTTTCGTGTTCCGAAAAATGGAGATGCCTGAAACCCAAACCCACCTGCTTTGCGGGTGGAGACAAAATGTTGTACAAAAAAATCACCTTCCCGTTACAATAGAGTTGTTCAGGCACTATTGTAAGAAAGGAAAGGTGATTTTATGGCGAATAAGAATTATGATTTAGCTCACACAAAATGGATGTGTAAGTATCACATCGTATTCACTCCAAAGTATAGACGAAAAGTTATCTATAATCAATTAAAAGCTGATATAAGAGATATCTTGAAACAGTTATGTTCTTACAAAGGAGTAGAAATCATAGAAGGGCATTTAATGCCGGATCACATTCATATGCTGGTAAGTATTCCGCCGAAGATGAGTGTGTCAAGTTTTATGGGATATTTGAAGGGCAAGTCTGCACTTATGATATTCGATAGACATGCAAATCTAAAGTACAAGTTTGGGAATCGACATTTTTGGTCAGAAGGATATTATGTCAGCACAGTAGGGTTAAATGAGGCGACAATCAAGAAATATATCCAAGATCAGGAAAAGTACGATATCATGCAAGATAAATTAAGTGTAAAAGAATATGAGGACCCTTTTAAGGGTTAAGTCGAAGTAGTACAAACGCCCCTTCAAGGGGCATAAGCAACGCGTCAAGTACGATAGTGACTTGAACAAAGAGAAAGTCTGGGCGCCTTGAGACGCTGTCCGGTGTCAAGGGGTTATACCCAGCGAGCCGAGCCACCCCTTGAAGGGGTGGCAGCGACCTGCCAGGCATGCAGTAAAAAAATCCAATGGATCTTTTCAGTTATAGGACAGCCGGGATGATCCTAAATCAGATGTGTACTTTCCAGCTTTTCAGTAAATGCATCATTTAATTTTACAACCGGTTTGCGAAGCAACAGTCCAAGTAAAAGTGAAAGGATCAGGAAGATTCCTAAATATCCCAGTTCTTTGATATAGTTCATACCGTAGAATCCTGCAACACACTCACGCATGGCATTCATGCTGTGGGTAAATGGAAGCAGTGGGTATACAACCCGGAAAAATTTCGGAGCACACTGGATCGGGAATGTACCACCACTTCCGGCTACCTGCATGACCATAAGGACAACGGCAACCGCTTTACCAATATCGCCAAAGGAGACAGTCAGTGCATAGATCAGATTGACATAAACAAAACTTGTAAACCAGCCCGTAATAAGGAACAGGAAAGGATGTTCGCACTGAATATCAAGGAAATACAGGTCTCCCAGACAAATCAGTCCGCTCTGTAACAGTCCGATACATACAAAGAGGAGCAGACGTCCAAAGTAGAGCTGATATGGTTTCGTTCCGGAAAGCTTCTTAACTACAGATTCAGAGACATTGACTTTGAGCATGGCTGCCATAACGACAGCTCCTACCCAGATCGCCAGTGTGGAGTAAAAAGGAGCCATGGCAGTTCCGTAATTTTCAATTGGATAGATTTTTGTCTCATTCAGGCTTACCGGTGCTGCAAGGAAAGCTCCGATCGTCTGTGGATCTTCGACAAGAATATTTTCAAGCATCTGCACACCATCACTGCCATCTGTGGAAAGTGTGGTGGAGACTTTCTGCAATTTTTCAGAAGATTCATTCAGCAGACTGACGGTCTGTTCAAGAGCCTCTTTCACAGTGGAAAGATCTGTGGATGCAGATCCGGTGACAGAACTGATCTGCTTTATACTGTTGTCTACCTGCCCTAAGAGGTTCACAAGGGAGAAACCGGTGGAGTCAAGATTCGTGGCGAGACCATCCAGGCTGCTTTTCACATTCTGCTCATAAGAGGTCTTTACCGAGTTGACAGAAGCGGTTCCCCGGGCAAGCAGATCATCTAGTTCTTTCTTTAAAGTGGAGGCATCGGCAGTAGCTGAAGGAAGGGAAGCAGCAATTTCATCCAGTTTATTTTTGATCTGCGTCTGCTGGTCGATCGCCTGCCGGATCTGCACGTTCAGTCCATTGATCGCCTGAACCAGAGCTGTCTGATCCGGGTGTGCATTGGCAATGGCGGTCAGGGAATCGGATAATTCCTGATAACCGGAAATCAGATTCTGCACACGGCCGCTGACTGCCTGAATGGCATTGGAGCAGGCGGCAGCGTCAGTTGAATAAGAGTCGAGTGCCTTGTCAATGGCGGCAGATACAGAAGAATAAAAATCAGCATTCTGTTTCAGTGCGGTATTGATATCAGAAGTTGTTCCTGTCAGGGCAGAAGTCAGTGAATCAATTCCATTTCCTGCCTGATTCAGTGCATTGACACTGCTTTTTGTTCCTTTTCCAGATTGTTCAAGAAAAGAGGTAGTCGTATCCAGCATTAATGCTCCGGCATCGGTCATATCAGAAAAGGCTTTCACCGTACCGGAAATATTTCCAAGATCGGTGGAAATCTGTGACAGAGAGGAAGCGAGATGTTCAGTCAGGGACTCGTCTCCGGTTTTGGCTGAAACATCATTCACGAACTGAAGTGCCTCAAGTGCTGTCTTGGATATGGTGGTAATGAACGTTTCATTGATCTGGTACTGGACAGAGCTGGCACCTTTCTGTGTGACTTTCGGGGCGATGGCATTTTCTTTTTCATTGATGTAGTAGGTGATATCAGGATGTACGACATCTGAAGTAAAAAGACTCATCATATCTTTACTGAAATCTTCAGGGATGACAATGGCAGCGTAGTACTTACCGGACTGTACCCCTTTTTTCGCATCTTTTGCATCTGTGAAGACCCAGTTCAGCTGCTTATTTCCCTGCAGTTCACTGATGACATCGTCTCCCAGGTTCAAATTGACCGGAAGAAGTTCCCCTTTATACCCTTCATCGTTGCTGGCTACGGCAACCTTCAGATTACCGGTATTTCCATAAGGATCCCAGCTTGCAGCAATATTAAACCATGCGTAGAGTGTCGGGATCACGGTAATTCCCATGATGACGATCATTGCGATGACATTCTTATGGATTCTGAGGAGATCATTTTTAAAAATCTGAATGATATTTTTCATTGGTTAATTCTCCTTTCTGCGGAAAGTCTCCAGCATTTCATCAAAAGTCATGCCGACAAGCTGTTGCTGTTCTTCTAGTTTCGAGTGAATAAATTCAACAATGATCAAGAACAATGCAATTGCAATGATCGAAATGATCCAGAGTACAAGGAAGATAATTTTTGATTCCAGGCTGAACATCAGAATCAGGAAGATCAGAGGGATCAGTGCGATCGCAAGGAATCCATAGCGTACCATTTTTCTGTAGTTCTTTTCAAAAGCCTGTGCTTTGGCAGCAGTTGTCAGTTTCAGCTCTTCCTGTGAAAGAGAGGCTTTCAGGAGGAGAGCAAGCTGCGTGCTGCGGCTGACGGAAATTTCATGAGGTTCGCACATCATAAATTCTGTCTCAGCAAGTTTCTTGTCAAAAAGGTGATTCAGTCCGGCAAGAAGCGGGCGAAGTCCAAGTCCGATCAGCAAAGAGAGCGGAACATAGGCGAGCAGCAGGATCATAAGATCTTTTCGGAAGGTTGTTCCGTAAAATCCTGCGATACATTCTCTCATAGCTCCGACTCCGTAAGTAAATGGAAGGAGTGGATGGAGCTTCTGGAAAAATACAGGTGTCATTTCAACCGGATAAGTACCGGAAGAGCCAGGAATCTGTAAAATAACGAGAATGACGCACAGTGCTTTCCCAATATGTTTAAAAGTAAGCGAAAGTGCGTAGATAATATTCACGTATACAAAGGAACAGATCACACCGGTCAGAATAAACTGAGCCGGATGTACGCACTGGATTCCCGGAAGAAGTACATCTCCAAGGCAGACAATGAAGCCCTGTATCATACCTACTGTGACGAATAGCAGCCAGCGTCCGAAGTAAAGTGAGACAGAACCATAGGAACGCATGGTCTCATCGTGGTCAACTTCCATTTTTAAAATGGCGATCAGGACGATTCCACCAACCCAGATCGCAAGGTTTGTGTAAAAAGGAGTCATGGATGAACCATAATTTTTTACAGAATAAAAAGTTTCAGTTTCAATCTCCACCGGGGAGGACATAAATTCGGAAATCTTATCAGCATTCATTCCTTCCAGCGAAAGGAGTGCCTGAAAAGTAGCCGAACTGGTAATGGCATTCAGATCCGTCTGCACAGTTCCAAGCCGGTCCGAAACGGTGGAAAGGGCATCTTTTGTACCGTTCAGTGCGTTGGCTGTATCGGTCAGACCAGAATCAAGCTGCGTCAGGATTCCCTTAAGCTGCTCGGAAGTTGCCGGAACGCCGTTCAGGATTCCGGTCAGTTCTCCGGTGAGCGAGGAAAATGTATCCAGCGTTGCATTGAGCTGTGGGAGCAGATTTTCGTCCAGTGTTGTTCTGAAAGAATGCAGTCCGTCGATACTCTGCTGCGTGAGCGAGGAAATATCCTGCCGGGTCTGAGAGGTTGTATCCAAAGCATTTTTAATACTTGTATTTGCAGTACTTAAACTGTTGAGCAGAGTCTGGTTTTCCTGATTCTGTGTCTGTAATTTTGCAATAGCAGCAGAAAGCTGTTCACTGACAACTGGTGTGGAGGCAGCAATTTCCTGCATTTTTTCCAGAAGGGATGCATTCAGAGCTGTTATGTTTCCGGCAGAGTCCAGAGCCTGTTGGAGAGACTGGTTGATCTTTCCGGCACTTCCTTCCAAAGAAGTCAGACCCGAAGAGACAGAACTGTTCGCACTGTTCAGGATCTGTTCTCCGTCGGAGATGGATTTGGAAAGTGAGGAGAAAAAATCTCCTGCTGCCTGCCGACTCATCTTCAGTGCATCCTGTGCATTTTCAAGGGCAGACGCCCCAGAAACAGCTGCATTTCCAAGAGAATCAGAAGCATCTTTTGCATCTGAGATCAGATCATGGGACTGGGAAGTCTTTTCTGTAAATTCAGTTAAAAGGGTTTCGTATTCATTTAAGTTCTTATCTGCTTTTTTCAGAAGCGAAATAATCTCAGAATTAGTAGAATTTACAGTTCCGGACAGATCAGAAATGGATTCTTTTAGCACTTCTGATACAGATTCAGCGGCAATGGATGAAAAAGTATCGTTGATCTGGGTCTGGATCGTACTTGCTCCGGTATCTGTGATCTTTGGAGCGATGGCATTTATCTTTTCATTAATATAGTAATTCAGTTCCGGTGTTTCAAGAGTACCGGAAAGAACACTGAGAAGGGAATCGCTGAAGTCTTCAGGGATTACAATAGCTGCATAATATTTTCCCGAACGGACTCCGTCAACTGCTTTCTCTTCAGAAGTAAAGACCCAGCCAAGCTGGTCATTTTCTTTCAGATTTTCCATGATCTGATCACCGGCATTGATCGTGAGATCATTGCTGGAGGCATCCTGATCATTATTGGCAACGGCAATCTGAATCGCTGAAGTATTTGCATAAGGATCAATATTGGCAGCAATATTGAACCAGGCATAGAGTGAAGGCAGGATTGCAACACCTGCCATGACCAGCATGGCTGCCGGACTGTGAATGAGCCGCCGCAGATCGCGGCGAAAGATTCGCATTGCTTTTTTCATAAATAACACTCCTTTTAAAAGAAATATTCTAGTAATAGATACAATGTTGATTTTCTTGCTAAAAAGTATTATATTAATGAAGAAACTAATTTACAACCATCAATGAACAACCTATCTGTCTCTTAGTAGACAAAATGATGAAAAATGACCAGTATTTATTTGTCTGACAGGGCTGCCTAGAGAAAAAGATAACGGGAAATGGGAGTAAAGAGGTGTAAATGGTCACATAAAGGGGGAGATTTTATGCAGAAAAAGACGGACCGGCGGGTGAGAAAGACGAAAAGTCAGCTCAGAAAAGGTCTGGCACATCTGATGAAAGAAAAAAGTATCGGAGAGATCACGGTGAAAGAACTGGTAGATGAGGTGGATATTAATCGTTCTACTTTTTATCTTCACTATTCGGATATCCCAACGCTTTTGAGAGAGATTGAAGATGAGATGATGGATGAGATGAAGCGTGCGATCCATGATCATCCAATCGACCGAGAAAATGATTCCGCATTTTCTTTTATTAAAGATATTTTTCAGGTACTTGACCGTAACCGGGAAATTGGATGTGCTTTGATCGGACCTTATGGAGATATTGGTTTTATCCATAAGATGGAAGATCTTTTGGAGGAAAATTCAAGAGAAGTTTTACTGCAGATGTTTCCGGAAAAATCAGGCGAGATGAATTATTTTTACTCTTATTGCCTGAATGGATGTCTTGGCCTTGTCAAGACATGGCTTGAGGACGGAGAGGATAAAAGTCCGGATTATGCGGCTGATATGACTTACCGGATGGTAGTAAGTTCGGTGAAGGCATTTTATGACAAGAAAGAAGGAAGAGAGGAAAGTTAAGAATGCAAAGAGAAAAATTTGGCTCACGGCTGGGATTTATCCTGATCTCAGCCGGTTGTGCCATCGGTCTGGGGAATGTCTGGCGGTTCCCGTATATTACCGGAAAATACGGTGGAGCAGCATTTGTATTGATCTATCTGGTATTTCTGGTGCTTTTGGGGCTGCCGATCATGGTCATGGAATTTGCTGTAGGACGTGCAAGTCAGGCAAGCGTTGCGATGTCATTTGACCGGCTGGAGCCACTGGGAACAAAATGGCACTGGTATAAATGGTTTGGCATGGCGGGAAATTATCTCCTGATGATGTTTTATACGACGATCGGAGGGTGGATCCTGCTGTATGTATTTAAGATGGCAGGTGGTGAGTTTGAAGGAAAGAATGCAGATGAGATTGCAGGTGTCTTCGGAAATCTGATGGAGAAACCGGGGCTGATGACAATCTGTATGATCCTAGTTGTAGCAGTCTGCTTTGGGATTGTCTGCATGGGATTGCAGAAGGGAGTAGAAAAGATTACCAAGAAAATGATGATTCTTTTACTGGCACTGATGGTGATTCTGGCAATCCGTTCTGCAACCCTTCCGGGTGCAGGAGAAGGAATCAGATTCTATCTGTTGCCAGACTTTAAAAAGGCAGCAGAATCAGGACTGAAAGAAGTTATTTTTGCAGCCATGGGACAGTCTTTCTTTACATTAAGTCTTGGCATCGGTGCGATTGCAATTTTTGGAAGTTATATTGATAAAAAGAGAAGGCTGACAGGAGAGGCAGTCTGTGTGACAGTACTGGATACATGCGTGGCACTGATCGCTGGAATGATCATCTTTCCGGCATGCTTTGCCTTTGGAGTTCAGCCGGACAGTGGTCCGAGTCTGATTTTTATTACACTGCCGAATATTTTCAATTCCATGAGTGGTGGAAGAATCTGGGGAACCTTATTTTTCCTGTGCATGCTTTTTGCGGCAGCATCTACGGTCATTGCAGTTTTTGAAAATATCATTGCATTTGCAATGGATCTGACCAACTGCTCAAGAGCGAAGGCAGTCGTGATAAATCTGATCGCTATTGTGATCCTTTCTCTGCCATGCATTCTGGGCTTCAATGTACTGAGCGGATTCCAGCCACTTGGAGCAGGAAGTAATGTACTGGATCTGGAAGATTTTATTGTAAGTAATAATCTGCTCCCACTTGGCAGTCTGGTTTACCTTTTGTTCTGTACGAGCCGCTATGGCTGGGGATGGAAGAAGTTCTGTGAAGAGGCAAATGCAGGAGAAGGAATCAAGTTCCCGAAATGGACAAGAATTTATGTGTCTTATATTCTGCCACTGATCGTACTCTTTATCTTTGTGCAGGGATACTGGAGTAAGTTTGTGGGATGATGTGAGTGAAATTTGTAGTTGTCGGGGTGAAAATATCTCGGCAGTAGAAAGTATCTGATGAAAAAACGTTCATATCCGCCCTTGTTGTTGCATCGCAGTGCAGGACCCGCTTTACCTCAGCCCGTTGACAACTTG
>ERZ772893.1021-NODE-1021-length-31066-cov-9.815130_pt1 | contig 31066 bp, 29 predicted proteins | sample MGYA00511482_ERZ772893 | MGnify/ENA primary metagenome ERZ772893 (study PRJEB29015, sample SAMEA2737687) | human gut metagenome | biome: human gut; feature: human-associated habitat; material: faeces | place: China | collected 2012 ... | reverse complement strand
GCAAATATTTGGCCGCGTTGTGTACAGGCACGATCACCGCAATGGTGCAGACCGGGGCGCTCATCGGGTCACCTCGGCATAGCGGCGCAGGTAGAACTCCTGCAAAATTTCGGCGCTGTGGTGGATGTCATACCCGGCCTCCACGGCCTTGCGGCGGGCGTCCGGGTCGCGGCGCAGGCTGGCCCCGGCGATGGTGTTCGCCCAGGCAGCTTCATCCTGCAGCGGCAAAAAATGCACGCGGTCGGTAAAGGCGGCGCCCTTGTCCACGGTGTCGGCCACAAAGCAGGGCAGTCCGGCGGTCTGGGCCTCTACCAGCACCACAGGCAGGCCCTCAAACAGGCTGGGCAGCAAAAAGGCGTCCATGGCGTCGTAAAAGCCCTGCATGTTGCTGCGCACTCCGGCAAAGATCACGCTGTCGCCAAGGCCCAAACTACGGGCCAGGTTTTGTATCTCTTCTATGTAGCCAGGCTCGCCGCCGCCCAGCAGCACCAGGCGGGCTTTGGGCAGACGGGCGCGCACAGCAGCAAAAATTTTCAACAGCCCAGGGTGGTTTTTCTGCGCCGAGAACCGCCCTACATGGCCAAACAAAATTTCGTTATCCGCTACGCCCAGTTCCCCGCGCAGCAAGGCGCGGCGCTGCGGGTCGCGGGCGGCAAAGCGGGCCGTGTCAATGCCGTTGGGCAGCACGGTGAAGGGGCTTTTGCCAAACAGCATCTCCCCGGCCTTCTGGCTGCAGGCGAAGCGGTCGGTCAGGCCTGCGTTGAAGCGGCTGCTCATCAGCTTGTCCAGCCGGCCCACCAGGTTCGGCTCATAGGCAGTGTTGTGGCTGTGGCCCACCCGCACAGGGATGCCCGCCCGGCGTGCCACGGGGTTGTAAAACATGCCAAAGCCGCTGTAATGGCCGTGGATAATGCGCCACTCCGGGTGGGCGGCGAACAACTCGCGCAGTTCACGCAGATAGCGGGGCAGGTTATTGTCCTGCCGCACGGTCATTTTGTAGATGTTGCCGCCTAACGTGCAGATCTCATCGTCAAAAAAGCACGGCTTATCGTAATGATATAAAAAGTCAAACTGCACCTTGTCCCGGTCGATGGTGCGGTAGACGTTCATCACAAAAGTCTCCATGCCGCCGGCGTCCATGGCGGGCATGACCTGTAAAACGCGGATGGGTGCCATCAGCTGTTCTCGGCCTCCAATCGGGTGCGGCAGTCCTGCAAGTTCTGCTGCGCTTCGGTGCTCAAAACGGGGTAGTTGTGGCTGGTATGCTCCAGCGCGTCTACTACAATTTCACTCACGAGATACCGCGTGTACCATTTCTGGTCGGCGGGCAGGGCGTACCACGGGGCCTCCTTGGCGGCGGTGGCATCGATAACCTGCTCGTACATGTGTTGATAATCGTCGAAATAGGCGCGCTCGGCCAGGTCGCTGGCGGAGAACTTCCAGTTTTTAGCGGGGTTATCGATGCGCTCCAAAAAGCGCTTTTTTTGCTCGTTTTTGGACACATGCAGGAAGATCTTCACCACGCGGTAGCTGTTCTCATAAAGATACTGCTCGTAATGGCGGATCTGGCGGTAGCGCTGGGCGAAAAACTCGTCCTTGTCCTGCTCCAGCACACGCGGGGCCATCTGGTAGCCTTTTTGCAGGTCGTGCAGCTGGACCACCAGCACATCCTCGTAGTAGCTGCGGTTGAAAATGGCGATGGATCCGCGGGCGGGCAGCGCCTTGTTGACCCGCCACAGGAAGTCGTGTTTCAACTCTTCACTGTTGGGTTGTTTAAAACTGGTCACCTGCACGCCCTGGGGGTTCAGGCCGGACATCACATGTTTGATGGTGCTGTCCTTGCCGGCGGCGTCCATGGCCTGCAAAATGAAGATCAGTCCTTCGCGGCCGTCGGCATAAAAGGCGTCCTGCAAAGCGGCCATTTTTTGCAGGTTTTCGGCGGTTTTTGTCAGAATTTTCTCTTTGTCGACCCCGTCGGCCTTGCTGTTGGTAGCCAGTTTGTCCAGTCGGCACTTGCCGCTGCCGTCAAAACGATAGGAATCCGCTTTCATTCAGGTGCCCTCCCCGCAAAGTATACTTATTTATAGTATACCCGTTTTTGCAGGAAGACGCAACCATGCGGGCATAAAAAAGGCTCCCCATGCAAAGGGGAGCCGTAGCGCAAAGCCTCCCTTGTGTAAAGGGAGGTGCCCCGAAGGGGCGGAGGGATTGTCCCGTTTGTCGGGCAAGCCGGTTTACAAGACAAGGCCACAATCCCCCAGTCAGCTTCGCTGACACCGCTTACGCGGCCGAACCTCTCTGTCGCTGCGCGACATCTTCCCGCGCTGCGGGGAGTCACCCTTTACATAAGGGGGACTTTGGCGGCTGCTTATTCAAACCCATCCAATACTTGCCTTAACACCGCCCGGTCATCTTCCAGGCCGCTGTTAAAATATCCGGCAACCGGCGTGCAGCCAAGCTGGTACAAAATGCCGTCCTTTTCAAAAAAGGCCCATGTGCTGTAGTAGGTGTAGCTGTTGGGATTGCTGGTGCAAAGCGGCAGCAGGGCCATGCAGCCGTTGGGCATCTCATAGGTCTCGCAGCTCCAGGTCAGACCAGCACGCTTGTTGAAATAATTTATGGAGGTGGTATCGGCGGGGGCGTCGCCCAGGTAGGCAAGCGCCATCAGCTCTATTTCATAGCGGCGGCTCTCCGGGTCGCCCAGATAGTCCATCCGTTTCAGATACAGCTTTTCGGGAGCTTCGTTGCCGACGGGGATAAAACCGACCTGGGCCAGGGAACTTTCTTCCCAATAGTCGTTGTCTGCGGTGATTCGGATAAACAACTGCACGGCGGGTTCGGGTTCGCCTGCATCCAGCACGCTGTTTCCCGCCAGCGGCAGGCCGGTGGCTTCGGCCATGGCAGACCAGGTTTCGTACCCGCGGGCGGCTTTGCTGTAGATGTTCTGCTTATCGTGGTTGTTGGGATAAATGCGTCCGTGCATGATTCCCCCGGCGGGGCGGGTCCCGTCCGCAGCTGCTTCCAAATTATGGTTTGCCTGCATCCCGGCCCACAGGTCGGCGGGCAGGGTGTAATACTGCCGCTCATAGCTGATAGCATACCCGGCGGTGGCGTCAGGGGCAAAGCTGGGGCGGGGGTTCGTGCGCAGGTCGGTGAACTGTGCGCCCCTGGCGACCACCCCGGCGGCAATCAGCAGCGGCGCGGCCAGGCACAGCCACAAATGGCGGCGGTGCGGCTTGGCGGGGAAATTTTTGGCCACCGCAGGCCACAGGTCCACCGGGGCAGGGTGCAGGTCAGCGGAGAGTTTTTCGTGCAGAAATTGTTCATCGCGGTCAAAGGTCATCGTGTTCACCCTCCTTTAAAATGGCGGCCAGTTTGGCTTTGGCCCGGCTGTAGCGGGTGCGTAAGTAGGGCGCGGGCAGCCCGTGGATGCGCGCCAGCGCGGCGTAGTCCATGCCGTCCAGCACCCGCTCCAGCATCAGGGCACGGTCCAGGGGGGACAGCGCGTTTAAGGCGGCGCGCAGTTCGTCGCTGATGCCGGGGTCCTGCTCCAACGGCTGCGGAGTGGGGTAGTTGGCGGCGCGTTTGGCTGCCCGCAGCATGTCCAGCGCCGTACGGTAGGCGATGCGGTACAGCCAGGCGCGGATGTTATTTTCACCCTCGCGCAGGGTGTGGCGGCGCTGCCAGGCCTTGATAAAGGTTTGCTGCACGGCGTCCTGGGCGTCATGCTCACTGCCCAGGATGCCGGTGCAGTAGCGCAGCAGCGCCGGGGTGTAGGTGCGGACAAGTTTTTCCAGATCCTGCTCTGTCTGCATGGCGGGCCTCCTTTCTTTGGGTTTCACCCTTATAACGCCGATGGGGGAGGGTTTGTATCAACTTTTTATGATTTTGTTGAAGGCGGTGGCTTTCGGTGTCCGTCACCTTGTGGCGGACACCTAGGGCAACACCGCACAATTCCCGCTTTACAGCTTAAGCACCGCTGCTGCGGCTGCGAAGCACAATCTGCGTTGCAAAAATGCTCGATAATACACAAAGTATTATCTGCGCTTTTTGCTTAGCAGCTTGTACTTCTCGCTCGCCGCATCGGCACTTAGAATTGTGCGGTATTGCCCTAGGAACGAGCGGGACTTTTCTGGTACTCTTTTGGTCACAAAATAGTACGCATAGCGGCCGGATGCCGTTAAAAAAGTGGCTCACCGCAAGGTGGTGAGCCACGTAAAAACTGCTATTAAAAACTAAAAATCATTCCTTATCAATGGCCGCCACAACCCCCGAAAGTGCCAGCAGTGCCAGCAGGTTGGGCACGGCCATCAGGCCGTTGAAGAAGTCCGCCATGGCCCACACAAGGTCCACTTTCAGCGTAGAGCCGACCAAAATGAACACCACCACGATGACGCTGTACACCGGCAGGGCTTTCTCACCAAACAGGGCCTTGAAGTTGGACTGGCCGAAGAAGTACCACCCAATGATGGTGGAGAACGCGAAGAAGAACATGCAGATGGCGATAAACACCGGGCCGAACCCGCCGAACGCCTGGCTGAACGCTGCCTGGGTCAGGGCGGTGCCGGTCAGCCCCTCGGGGATCAGGCCGGAGGTGATGAGCACCAGGCCGGTCAGGGTCAGCACCACAAAGGTGTCGATGAACACGCCCAGGATGGCCACGGCGCCCTGCTCACGCGGGTGGTTGACCTTAGCCAGCGCGTGGGCGTGCGGGGTCGAGCCCATGCCGGCCTCATTGGAGAACAGGCCGCGGGCCACGCCAAAGCGCATCGCCTGCTGCACGGTCACACCGGCCACGCCGCCGGCCATTGCCTGCGGGTTGAACGCCAGCACAAAGATCTGCGTAAAGGCATTGGGCAGCACCTTGTAGTTCATGACCAGGATCACCACGCAGCCCACAATGTAAAACGCCGCCATGATGGGCACGATCTTTTCGGTCACAGCGGCAATGCGCTGCACGCCGCCCAGGAAGATGAACGCTGCGATCACGGCTACGACAATGCCCACGGCCAGATGGCTCATGCCAAAGGCGTTATGGAACGCATCACCGATGGAGTTGGACTGTACCATATTGCCCATGAAGCCCAGCGCCAGAATAATAAGTACCGAGAATACGCCTGCCAGCACCTTGCCAAAGGTGCCCTTGAACGCCGCGCGGATGTAGTACGCCGGGCCGCCGGTGACTTTGCCGTTGACGGTGGTGCGATAACGCTGGGCCAGCACGGCCTCGGCGTAAATCGTCGCCATGCCGAAGAACGCCGATACCCACACCCAGAACAGCGCGCCCGGGCCGCCGCTGACCAGCGCCGTGGCGCAGCCGGTGATGTTGCCGGTGCCCACCTGGGCCGCAATGGCCGTGGCCAATGCCTGGAAGCTGCTCATTCCCTGGTCATCGGCCTTTTTGCCCCGCAGGGTGAAGTTGCCGAAAACGCGGTGGAACCCCTCGCCAAAGCGGCGCAGCTGTACGCCCCGCAGCCGGATGGTGAAAAACACGCCGGTGCCGACCAGCAGGAACAACAGCAGTGAATTCCACAGAATATCGCTGGCCTGCTCAATGGCCGCCGTAAAAATTGTCATGTAAAATACCCCTCTTCTTACATCTTGTCTTTTATACACTTACCTCTGCCCGCTTTACGCGAACAATGTAACTACTATACTATGCTTTCTCAATAAAGTCAAGTGTATTTATATAGTGAACACACCAGAGAAAAAAGTTGTAAATTCTCCCGAAAAAGTGCAGAATTGAAACAACTCTGTCACAACTGTGGGGTATCCTGCAGCTAAACCAAACGCGAAAGGAGAACACATCATGAACAAGCTGCTGCCCTTTGCCCTGGCTTTGGCGCTGGCCCTGCCCGGCTGCGCCGCAGGCGATACCGCGCCCCAGCCCCCGGAGACACCCACCACCACCACCGAGACCGCCGCAGAGGCCCCGGCCGAGAGCACCCTGCCCGGTCTTGCGGGCCGCCTGCGCCAAACGAGTTATGATACCGCCGCCGTGGGGCAGACGTTCTACGGCATGATGAGCACCTACGATGATGAGACCTTGACCAGCGTCTACACCATAATTGCAACCGACACCGCGGCCAACACCCAGCAGAAAGCGGCCGAGCTGGAGACCCAGGGTTACTATACCAGTCTGGCCGCCTGGCAGGACGGCCTGGAACTGTACATTGACGATTGGTTGGATGAGACCGGCCAGCCCGTGACGAACAGTTACCAGAATGGCGATATAACCAGCTGGCGCTATAAGATCGACCCCGCCACCGGCCAGATGGAGCGGCTGGAAGTGGAAGGTGAGCCGTATTCCCCGCAATGGCAGGATGACGCGGCTGTGTACGCCGAGCGGAGCGTGGGCCAGTGGATCGAATGTATCAACCGGCTGGATCACGCCACCGGCCAGCAGGTGGACCTGCCTCTGCCGCCCCAGACGCAGAGCGTATATGATGCCATCGGGCAGCGCTGGCTGATCGGCCGTATCATCAGCCCCGGCCCCATGCCGGATTACACCACCGACCGGGATGCCTTTTTTGCCATGTGGCAGAACTCTCAGCTGGAGATCGACCTGTACGACCCTGCCACCCGCGCCTGCGAAAAGCTGTTCGAGACCCCCTGCTGCGACGGGGAGAAGTGGATGTACAGCGGCCAGCGGGACGGCGTACCGTACTTTATCCACTATACCGCGACGGAGGACCAGAGCTACACCATGGCGGTGGGGCTGGACAAGCTGGAAAACGGCACCATGACGACCGTGTACACCCCGCAAAGCGATCAATGGCCGGAGCTTGAAAGTTACGGTCAGGACGGAGAAAACCGCTGGGTCGTGGAATATTTGCGGGACAGCATTGCAATTTATGATTTGGCAGACGGCCAGACCTACACCCCGACGGTCGACCACGATAATTATATAGGCTATCCCATACAGCTGCTGCCCGATGACCGTGTGGTCGTGACCAACGGCTGGTACGAGACGACCGCCGCCACCGACAGACAGCCCGCCCTGGTGACCATCGACATGACCGCCTACCTCAACGGCAGTACCGACTACACCCCGATAGAAATGTACACGGGCAAGTAAATGCAAACACGAAAGGAGAACACCCTATGAAAAAAGCCATCGCCTGCCTGCTGGTCCTGCCCCTGGCCCTCGCCGCCTGCGGGGCGCAAACCACCCAGCCTGCGCCAACCACTGCCCCGGAGATGACCACCGAAGCGACCACCGAGAACGGGAAAAGCACCCCGGCGGAAGTCAACCAGCCGGGCATCACGGGCCGGATGCGGCCATGCAGTACCGAGGTGGAAACCGCCGCAGGTCTGTATACCCTGCATGAGCTTTTCAACGAAGCTGCAAATGAGGATGTCTACTGTGTCGTCAAAACGGACATCGAGACAGCCACGCAGGAAAAGGTGGCAAGCATCACGTTGGATGGCGGCTACTACGGTATGGCCGTCTGGGATGATGCGGTAGACCTGTACCTGCAGGAAAACACGGCTGAGGGCGAGCGGCCCAGCCTGCGCTATACCATTGACACGGCCACCGGTGGCGTGGAAAAGCAGCAGATGGATGGCGCGTTTGCCCCAACCTGGTACGATGACGCTGCCCTTTACCAGGAAAACCGCTCAAACCTTTGGGTCGAAAGCCTTACCCGGCTGGACCGCACCACCGGTGAAGTGACCTTGCAGAACCTGCCGGGCCAGACCTATACTGTATGCGGTTCGGTGGATGGCTGCTGGCTGTTGGTGCGCGTCAGCAGCCCGTCTCCTATGCCGGATCCGACCAGCGAGAAGGACGCTTTCGACGCCACCTGGCAGAACTCCACGGCGGAAATTATCCTGTACGAGCCCGCCAGCGGTGAGATGGAAAAACTTTACGAATTTCCTACGACAGGTGATAGTTATGACTACTGCGGTCAGCGGGACGGCAGCCTTTACTTTATACATTGGCAAACGAACGGGAACGGCATCGGTGACACAGCTCCGGCCACGGTGGACAAACTGGAAAACGGCGTAATGACTCCCGTATGGACGCTGCCCTTCAGCAGTATCAGTGTATCCACCGTACAGCAGCAGGGCGAACTGCGCTGGGTCACCCAGCTGACAGAAAAGGGCGAAGCAGCCATCAAAATCTATGATCTGGCAGACGGCCAGACCTACACGCGGGCAATTGAGTGGGATAAAGTGGAAGGATGGAACGCCGGATACCCCGAAAAACTGCTGGCAAACGATAAGATTTTGGTCAGCAATGGTACCTACACCAATGTCTATGGCATCGACCGCAAAGCCTACGCCGTAATGGATTGCGCCGCCTATCTGGCGGGCAGTACCGACTATACCCCGATTGCAATGTATACAGGAGACTAAATAATAAACGCGAAAGGAGAACACCCTATGAAAAAAGCCATCGCCTGCCTGCTGGCCCTGCCCCTGGCTCTCGCCGCCTGCGGAGCGCAGGGTGCGGATAGCGCCCAAAGCCAGCCGGCCACGGAAACCGAACAGACCACCGAGACCGCCCAGAAAACGACCGCCCCGGCGGTTGGCACTGCGGGCAAGCTGCGCGGCACAGCGTACACGCTTTATACCAACACCGGCCTGTACAGCATGAACCAGAAATACGATGAAGCCACCAACACCAATACGTTTTACCTGATAAAAACCGACTGCGACACCGCCACGCAGCAAAAGCTGGCGGAGATCGAGCTGCAAGGCGGAGAGACCTGTGGCATGGCCGCCTGGGACGACATGGTAGAGCTGTACTGCTTTGAAAATATGGACAAGGGCAACCCCACCGAATGGTGTTACATCGTGGATACTTCCACCGGCAGTGTGGAGCGCCTGCCTGTGGAAGAGGAATTCTACCCTGCATGGTATGATGATGCCGCGCTGTACGAGCTGGACTATGCCAGCGGCAAGCGCATCATCCGGCGGGACCGCACCACGAACGAGGTAAGCTATATCAACCTGCCGGAACAGACCATAAATGTATATGGCGCGGGCGATAAATGGGTCATCCACCGTATTGTCAGCCCCAGCCCGCTGCCCAGCAATGTCGACGGGGATGAGTACAATGCCGTTTTTCAGAACTCAGAGTATGAGTATGACCTTTTTGATGCTGCCACCGGCGAAATGAAAAAACTCTACAGCTATCCCACAAGTGAGGATTTTTATTGGTATCGCGGCCAACGCGACGGCACACTGTATTTCGACCTGTATGGGGAGGATGGCTACCCAACCGGTGTGGGTAAGCTGGAAAACGGCGAAATGGTACAAGTGCTGGCACGGGACGACCCGTACACAAGTGAGCAGATGTTGGAGAACGAACAGGGCGAGCTGCAATGGATCGTTTTGGATGAGGGCGAATCGGTACAGGTATATGACCTGAACGATGGGCAAAGTTACCGCCCGGCGTTTGTAAATGAATCGAGCCAGTATGCCTCCACAGGCTACCCGGAAATGCTGCTGCCCGGCGGGCAGGTATTCGTCACCCACGGCAGCATGGATGCCCCGGACTTTTTGGATAAGATCGCCTACGCTACCCAGGACCGTGCCGCCTACCTTTCCGGCAGCACCGACTATACCCCGGTAACGATGTACACGGGCAAATAAATATAAACAGGAAAGGAGAACTCCCTATGAAAAAAGCCATCGCCTGCCTGCTGGCCCTGCCCCTGGCCCTTGCAGCCTGCGGGGTACAGAATGTGCCAGCGCAGACCACCCAGCCCACCGATACCCCGGTCGAGACACCGGCACCCACGACTGCAAGTACTGCGCCGGTAGAGGAACCCGCGGCATCGTCTGAACCAGCGCCCGAAAGTACACCGGCGCAAGGCGAACAGATGCCTGCGGCCCCTGACCAGGCGGCGCAGGAATCCGAGCTTGCATCGTATACCCAAACGCTGGGCTGTTTCTTTAATACGCCCCTGCAAAGCACGAAAGAACTTCCGCAGGATTACAATTTATCGTTCTTTTTGCTGTACCAAACCTTTGAAAGCAAGGGCGAAGGCAGTACCTATACACAAAATGATAATTACTTTTGGGAAATTCCGGAAAGTGATCTGCTGCAAACGGCTACGATATATTTGGGGCTTTCGGACCTTTCTATTTCGGATATAACCGAATGGCCTTTTGGCGAGCCGCAAAACGGGATCTGCTATTATAGTCAGGAGACATCTCTCCCGTATGGTGATATTACGGTAACGAATGTGAAAATTGATACCGCGACGTCAAAAGCACAGGTGTTTGCGGAAGCAGGGGATACCCAATTCGAGGATTCCACCCGGCAAAGCAGGGGCTTGGTTTACCACTTCACCTGCACAGCTGGCCCGGATGGCAGAACGGTTTACAGGCTGGAGTCCATTGCCGGCCAGTAAATTATACATACACACAAAAAATGCTCCCCGTGAGGGGAGCATTTTTATGTGCTGGTTACTTCTTCTTTTCCTGTTTCTCTTTATCGCTGCAATGCTGGTGACAGCTGGCGCAGTTGCCGCCGCAGCCACCCTGCCAGCCGCCGTTCTGGCAGATAAACAGGATCGCCAGCGCCAGCAGCACAAAAATTACCACTACAATGATCGCACTTGCCATAGTCAATTACCTCCGGGACAAGGGTTCACACAAACCCCAGCAGTGTACCTATACAGTGTACCACAAAGGCAACCACCCATGCAATACCGCACTGCATCACAACCACTCCGGCGGCGGCTTTTGCACTGCCAAGTTCGCGCTTGGCGGCGGCCACAGCGGCCACGCAGGGGGTATACAGCAGGGTAAACACCAAAAATACCACGGCGGTAAACGGAGTAAACATCGTGGAAAGTGCTGCCGTATCGCCGCCCAGCAGCACCGTCAAGGTGGAAACAACGCTCTCCTTGGCGGTAAAGCCGGTGATCAGCGCGGTAGAAACACGCCAGTCGCCAAAGCCAAGCGGCTTAAAGATCGGCGCTACCCAGCTGCCGATCAATGCCAGCAGGCTGGTATCCGGCGCTGCAACATTCAGCCGTGTATCAAAAGTCTGCAGGAACCAGATCAACACGGTGGCTACAAAAATAATGGTAAAGGCTTTCTGCAAAAAGTCCTTGGCCTTTTCCCAAATCAGCTGGCCCACGCTGCGGGCCGAGGGAAAGCGGTAGTTGGGCAGCTCCATGACGAAGGGAACAGGCTCGCCCTTATAGCGGGTCAGTTTCAGCACCAGCGCGTACAAAATACCGCATACGATGCCGGTCAGGTACAGCCCCACCATTACAACGGCCCGCCACTGCCGCGGGAAAAACGCGGTGGTAAACAGTGCGTAGATCGGCAGCTTAGCCGAGCAGCTCATGAACGGTGTCAGCAGAATGGTCATCTTGCGGTCGCGGTCACTGGACAAAGTACGAGTGGCCATGATAGCAGGCACCGAGCAGCCAAAGCCGATCAGCATCGGCACAAAACTGCGGCCCGAAAGGCCCACCCGGCGCAGCAGCTGGTCCATCACAAACGCCACGCGGGCCATATAGCCGGTATCCTCCAGGATGGAAAGGAAGAAGAACAAAGTGACGATAACGGGCAAAAAGCTCAGCACGCTGCCCACGCCGGCAAAAATGCCGTCGATGACAAGGCTGTGCACCACCGGGTTGATGCCGTAGGCGGTCAGCGCATGGTCAGCGGCGTTGGTCACGGCGTCGATACCCAAAGTCAGCAGGTCAGACAGCGCCGCGCCGATGACCCCGAAGGTCAGCCAGAACACCAGCGCCATAATGCCGATAAAGCAGGGCAGGGCGGTGTACTTGCCGGTCAGGACCTTATCCATAGCCACGCTGCGCTTGTGCTCGCGGCTTTCACCGGGGCGCACCACAGTCTTGTCGCACAGGCGCTCGATAAAAGTAAAGCGCATGTCAGCCAGGGCAGCCTCGCGGTCCAGGCCGGTCTCGTTTTCCAGCTCGGCGATGGTATGGCCCAACAGTTCGGTCTCGTTTTCGTCCAGCTGCAAAGCAGCTTCGATCAGCTGATCACCCTCCACCAGCTTGGTGGCGGAAAACCGCAGCGGCAGACCGGCGTGCTGGGCGTGGTCCTCGATCAGGTGGGCCACGGCGTGGATGCAGCGGTGTACCGCGCCGTCCTTGCCATCAGTGGCATCGCAGAAATCGATGCGGCCGGGGACCTCGCGGTGGCGGGCCACATGCAGGGCATGCTCCACCAGCTCGTCGATGCCCTCGTTCTTGGCGGCCGAGATGGGCACCACCGGCACACCCAGCAGTTCCTCCAGTTCGTTGACCATGATGGTGCCGCCATTGGCGCGCACTTCGTCCATCATATTCAGCGCCAACACCATCGGAATCTCCAGTTCCATCAGCTGCATGGTTAAGTAAAGGTTGCGCTCAATATTCGTGGCATCAACGATATTGATGATGCCGTCTGGATGGGTGTTCAGCAGGAAGTCCCGGGTGACGATCTCCTCGCTGGAATAGGGCGACAGGGAATAGATGCCCGGCAGGTCGGTGACGGTAGCCTCGGCATGGCCGCGGATCATGCCGTCCTTGCGGTCTACCGTGACACCGGGAAAGTTGCCCACATGCTGGTTGGAGCCGGTCAGCTGATTGAACAGCGTCGTTTTGCCGCAGTTCTGGTTGCCGGCCAGGGCAAAACGCAGCGGCTGTCCTTTGGCGATCTCACGGCCCGCCTTGCGGTCGTGGTAGCTGGCGGCCTTGCGCAGTTCGCCCACGCCGGGGTGGGGCACAGGCGCGTGCCGTGTCTCGCTGCGGGCAGCGCGGTCCGTTTCGTGGACATTGTCCACTTCAATCTTGGCGGCATCAGCCAGCCGCAGGGTCAGCTCGTAGCCGCGCAGCTCTACTTCGATGGGGTCGCCCATGGGGGCAACCTTGCGCAGGGTCACCTCGGTGCCCGGGGTCAGGCCCATATCCAGCAGGTGGTGGCGCAGCTCGCCCTGGCCGCCGATGGTGCGCAGTACCGCATCCTGCCCAACTTTGATTTCTGCCAGTGTCATATTTTCCAGTCCTCTTATAAAAAAAGTTTGATTATTCTAACTTCTGTCTGCCGCCAGTATAGCACAAAGCTTTCCGCTGTGCAAGATGGAACTTCGTTTGCGCATTGCACGCACCCCGGCTTTGTGCTATACTTTATTATATGTTCACATAAAGAGGGGACGCGCTGCTATGCAGCCTTTACAAAGGGAAAAACTTTTTGCCAATCACGAATTGCTCACGCTGCTTTGGCCGCTGATTATCGAACAGACGCTCAGCGTGCTGGTGGGCATGGCGGATACGGTCATGGTCTCGTCGGTAGGCGAGGCCGCCATCTCCGGCGTTTCGCTGGTGGATATGATCAACCAGCTCATCATTACGGTGTTTGCGGCGCTGGCCACCGGCGGCGCTGTGGTTACCAGCCAGTATCTGGGCGCCAAAAAGCCCGAGCAGGCCGCCCGCAGTGCCGGACAGCTGGTGGGGTTAAGTGCCCTGCTGGGTCTGGCGGTGGCGGCGTTCTGCCTGCTGACCCGCCGCCCGATGCTGCGCCTGCTGTTTGGCTCAATCACCGATGACGTTATGGACGCGGCGGTGATCTACTTTACCATTACGGCGCTGTCCTTCCCGTTTTTGGCGCTGTATAACGCAGGTGCGGCCATTTTCCGCTCCACCAGCAACAGCGCTGTGTCCATGAAGGTGTCAGTCATCGTTAACGCCATCAACTTTGGCGGCAATGCCATCTGCATCTACCTGCTGGGCATGGGCGTTGAGGGCGTGGCCATCCCCACGCTGATCTCCCGTGCGGTGGGCGCGTTTATCATTCTGGCGCTGGCCGCTCAGCATGAGTATGTGCTGCACATTACGCCGCGGTCGGTCACCCACCTGGAGCGGGGGACTGTGCAAAGCATTTTGCGCATCGGCATCCCCTCGGCCTGTGAGAACAGCCTGTTCCAGCTGGGCCGCGTGCTGGTGGTGTCGATGATCTCGCTGTTCGGCACGGTGCACATCTCGGCCAACGCGGTGGCCAATAACCTGGACGCCGTGGGCGCTATCATCGGCCAGGCCATGGGCCTGGCGATCATTACCGTAGTGGGCCGCTGCGTGGGCGCACAGGATATGCAGCAGGTGGTGTACTACACCAAAAAGCTGATGCTGTGGGACTACATTGCCCAGGGCATTGCCAATGCGGCGGTCATCCTGTCGCTGGGTGTGGTGCTGAATATGTACACCCTATCGCCGGAGACCCGCAGCCTGGCGGCGGAACTGGTCATCATCCACTGCGCCATGGGTATCCTGATCTGGCCGGCGGCCTTTGTGCTGCCCAACGCTCTGCGCGCCGCCAACGACGTAAAGTTTACGATGGTCGCCTCGGTGGTCTCGATGCTCGTCTGGCGTTTGGCGTTCAGCTGGATCTTGTGCGTCAACATGGGCTGGGGCGCCGTCGGCGTCTGGTGGGCCATGGTCATTGACTGGGTCTGCCGCAGCATTTGCTTTGTCGGCCGCTTCGTCAGCGGCGTCTGGAAGAAAAAAGCGGTTAAGATGCCAAATTGATTTTTGGCTTTGGCGGATGCCGCCCCGGCCCCACCGCAAGGCGGCGGAACACCGAAAGCCGCCCATACACCCACGTAAAACAAAAGAAAGGCTTACTCCATGAAATTCATCAGTTGGAACGTCAATGGCCTGCGGGCTTGCCTGAAAAAGGGTTTTGAGGATACCTTCAACGCCCTGGATGCCGACTTTTTCTGCGTGCAGGAAACCAAAATGCAACCCGGCCAGGCGGACTTCGCCCCGGCAGGCTATACAGAGTATATTTACAGCGCCGAGAAAAAAGGCTACTCCGGCACGGCCATCTGGGCCAAGACTCCGGCATTGTCGGTCAACTATGGCATCGACTGCGAAGCCCACAGCCATGAGGGCCGCGCCATCACGCTGGAATACCCGAACTTTTACCTGGCCAACCTCTATGTGCCCAACTCCCAAAACGAGCTGGCCCGCATCGATTATCGCATGCAGTGGGAGGATGACCTGCGTACTTATTTAAAGAAGCTGGACGCCGTTAAACCTGTCATCCTCTGCGGCGATCTCAACGTCGCACACGAGGACATCGACCTGAAGAACCCCGGCCCCAACCGCGGCGCGGCGGGCTTCAGCGACCAGGAACGCGGCAAGCTGGACGAGCTGCTGGCCGCCGGTTTCACCGACAGCTTCCGCTGCCTGCACCCCGCAGACACCGGCATGTACAGCTGGTGGAGCATGCGCTTCCGCGCCCGTGAGCGGAACGCAGGATGGCGTATCGACTATTTCCTCGTCAGCGACCGCGTGGCCCCCAACATCAAAGAGGCCGGTATCTTAATGGACATCATGGGCAGCGACCATTGCCCCGTAAGCCTGGACATCGAAATTTGAGAGAAATCTTAAAAGAAATTTAAAAAAATATCCCCCGCGTTGCAAAATCCGGCGCGGGGGATTCGTTTTAGTAAACAGAAAGACAAAACAAAGGAGGTGTGGGAACTGACAAACGGAGAATTTACCGAACTGATGCAGCAATATCAGCGGCTGATCTACACGGTCTGCCTGCAGTTTGTTCACGACCCCCACACCGCCGAGGACCTGACCCAGGATACCTTCCTCTCCGCCTTTTCGGCCATTGACCGGTGCGAGCCCCAGTATTACAAGGCCTGGCTGGTGCGTGTGGCCGCCAACAAATGCAAGGATCACTTAAAAAGCAGCTGGGTGCGCCGGGTGGAAGCACCGGGGGACGATGCCCTGCCCGAACCACGGGGAGCACCCCTCGGGGACGCGCAGGACCCCATCGAGCAGCTGACCGAGCGGGCCGGTGCCGCCGAAGTGGAAACTATGGTGCGCACCCTGCGTGAACCCTACGGCAGAATTGCCGTGTTGTACTTTCTGGAACATAAGACCACCGCAGAGATCGCGGCCGCAGTAGGCCGCCCGCCTGCCACGGTCAATAACCAGCTCTGGCGCGCCAAGAACATCCTGCGCCAGCAGATCATCGAGAGGAGGCAGAAGGAATGAGCCTTTACTTTGATAACGAAAAATTGTTTGACGCCGAAGGCCACCTGACCGACGAGGGTCTGTATGCCCTGAAGGACGGAACCCTCGACGATCTGGGGGCGCTGGAAGCCGCCGAGCACCTGACCTTTTGCGATTACTGCCTGCTGCGGTACACCAAAATGATCGATAACGCGCCGGAATGCCTGCAGCAGCCGATGCGTGACCTGATCCCGCAGGTGCAGAACCTCATGCGGCTGCGCAGCTTCCGCATTATGACCAACCGCTACGTTTCCACGGCGGCCGCGGTGGCGCTGGCTTTCCTGCTGTGGAACGTGACCACTTTCGGCATAACTGGCAGCACAGGCGTGCCCGTGGCCAGACCCACACCCACCGAGCCGCAGCCCAGTTTCCGCCAGCGCGTGAACAGCGTAGTGGGTGGCTTTTACGAAAGCCTGAACAATACCTTTAAAAACTTTACCCTGACCGCCGAAAGCGGCCTGGAACAGCTGAAAACAGAACCAATCGGCGGCGGTACCGCCAAGGGGGAATAAACTATGAAAAAGAACGCATTTCTGACATTTATTTTTGCCTGCATCCCCGGCGCGGGCCAGATGTACTACGGTTATATGAAGCGCGGCCTGTCGATGATCACGTTCTTCTGCCTGTTTATCATGGCAGGCACGCTGGTGGATGTTCTGGTCGTTGGCTCAGTCATCGTGTGGATGTACAGCTTTTTTGACACCTATGACCTCATCCGTCATCTGGCGGCAGGGGAACCCAAGGACGACGACCTGCTTCTGCCCGCCAACTGGGACAATATTAGGGCCATACTGCCCCAGCATAACAAGCTGCTGGGCTGGGGCCTGATCGCCTTTGGCGTCTGGGCGCTGTATGATATCCTCATCGCGGACTGGATGACCACCGTGCTGGAGCATTTCTTCGGCTACGGTTATGCGTATGATATCATCCACGGCATCCCCAATATCCTGGTGGGCATCCTGCTGGTGGTGGCCGGCATCAAGCTGCTGGGCCTGCACCCGGCCAAGAAGGATGACCCCAACGAGGCCGACACCCTTCCGCCGTATCCGAATGAGAAGCAGTAAGGAAGCAGACCATAAAAAGGCCCCCTCTGGGAGGGGACTCCCGCGAAGCGGATGGGGGAGAGAGCCTACGATTCAGCGGCAGCTAATGGGGCGGTCTCTCCCTCCGTCTGCGCTTCGCGCAGCCACCTCCCTCGCAGAGGGAGGCGCTGCTCTGCTGCGTCTTAATGCTAATACAATCTGTATAATGCAAAGCGAGGTATAACAAAATGGATGAAATGAAAACCAACCCGCCGGTGCAAAATTCCCCGGCGGAACCGCCTAAAAAAGTCCGCCGCGTGGGCACGATGGCCTTTGCGGTGCTGCTCATCGCGGGTGGTGTACTGCTGCTGGCCCAGCAGTTCATGCCCAAGGCAAACCTGCTGGCTGTGTTAAAATTCGCGCCGGTCATCCTCATCGTGCTGGGCATCGAGGTGCTGGTCTACAGCACCAAGCCAAACGTAAAGCTCAAGTTTGATTGGCTGGGCATTTTGGGCTGTGCGTTCGTCCTGGTCGTGGTGGGCACGGCGTCCCTGATACCGCTGGCCTGGCACTGGCTGGGCGGCGCGGACCGCAACGCCGAAAAACGCATCGAGCAGCAGGTCGTGGACAGCATGTACGAGCAGCTTTCCGCCGACCCGGAGCTGAAAGCCAGCGTGACCTCGATGCACGCCAGCGTTGATTTTAACCGCACCGATATGGAAAACGTGGACTACACGCTGGAGCCGGGCGACACCCTGATCCTGTACCTGAACTTCCGCCAGGACGCCGCCGGCAATGAGCCGGAGTTTGCTGCCAACTGTGCCGCCATTGTGCAGGCCGCCAAAGCCGCAGGCTGGAACTTTACCACCATGAATTTTGGCACCGAGGAAAATGTCGGCGGCGTGTATGATACTTACCGTGCCGAGTTCTCCCAATCCTTTGCCGACGGCTTGACCACCGAGCAGCTGGCCAGGCGGGTGCAGAAGGGCTACTACTATAACTACGATTGCTACGACAGCAAAGAAGCCCGCGACAACGCCATCAAGGCTGACCTGCGGGAACAGATCAGCAATCGCTATGCCGATGAACACGACGGCGTTTACCCCCGCGATGATTACCTGAATGAGGAAACGGAACGCCAGTTCAACGCCCTCTACGGCAGCCAGACCACCGAAATTGCCACCCCGGAAAGCGCGGAGTAAATAAAGAAAAAACACCCCCGGATGCACGAACCAATGTGCATCCGGGGGTGTTTTATTTCGTATTTTAACGGTTATTCGTATCTCAAAGCCTCAATCGGGTCCAGCTTGGCGGCTTTGTTGGCGGGGTAATACCCGAAGAACACGCCAATGGCCATACTGAAACCAACGGCCACTACGATGGAAGAAATCGTAGGCTTGCCCGGCACTTTCATCAGGGTGCTCAATCCCACACCGGCCGCGATACCCAGCACCACGCCGATGACACCGCCGATCAGGCAGAGGATCACGCTTTCAGTGATAAACTGCATGCGGATGGCCGACGCCGGGGCGCCCAGCGCCTTGCGGGTGCCGATCTCACGGGTGCGCTCGGTGACCGAGACCATCATGATGTTCATAACACCGATGCCGCCCACCAGCAGCGAGATGGCGGCAATGGCCGAGATGCCCAGAGACACGGTGTTCAGCATTTCGGTCATGCTTTCTACCAGGTTGGAAATGCTGGACGCACTGACCGTCCAGCTGTCGTTGTAGGTGTAGTAGCTGGCGAAGAAATCGCCTACGGTGTTCACAAAACTGGTCACGTCTACGCCGTTGGCGGCCACCACCGTAAAGCTCTGGTAGCCGCTGGCGGTGCCGGTGATGGTGCGGGCCACGTCCAGCGGGATGTAGATGTCCGTCTGGATGTCATCATCGCTGGTGGAACCGAACATGCTGGAATAGCTGTCCTCGGTGTATTTATACACACCTACGATGAAATAGGTGTACAAATTGCCGTCGCTGCCCTGCAGAGTGAAGGACTTGCCGATGGCATCCTGCGGGCTGCCGCCGATGGCCTGGGTGACGAACTTCTCCGAGACACAGGCCAGCATACGGCCCGCGTCTTTGGCATCGTCCAGCCAGCGGCCGTATAAGATCTGCGAGTCATCGTCCTTGTTGGCCAGCGTGTCGTGGTTTACGCCGCTGACTGAGGCTTTGATGGTCGTGGTGGGGTCGCCGTATTCAGAAGTCGTCTCCTGTCCGACGTCCACCGTGTATTCAAAGTGGTCTACCTTGTCAGAGAAAGCTGCATAAAAATCACGGATCATCGCATCGGTAATGCGGTCGCTTTCGCCGGGGGTCTCGTCCATAAAGCGGCGCAGCGTCACACCCTGGGCCGTGCCCTGGGTATCGCCGGAGGTTTTCTGCTTGACCGTTACCGTAATGTTGCTTACGCCCATGCCGGACATTGAGTCAGTGACCGAGCCGGTCATGCTGTTGCCCACCGTGACAATGGCAATGACCGCCGCAATGCCGATGATGATGCCCAGCATGGTCAGCAGGCTGCGCATCTTGTTGCTGCGCACGCTGGCAAAGGCCATGCTGATATTCTCAAAGAGCTGCACGTTTGCCACTCCCCTTTCTTTCGCCCACGATCAGCCCGTCCCGCAGGGTCAGCACACGCTCACATTCGCCGGCCAGCTCGGGGTTGTGGGTGATGAGCACGATGGTTTTGTGGTAGGTGTTGTGCATTTCATGGAACAGATCCATGACGGTGCGGCTGGTCTGGCTGTCCAGCGCGCCGGTGGGCTCATCAGCCAAAATCAGCGCCGGTTCGTTGACCATGGCGCGGGCGATGGCTACACGCTGCTTCTGGCCGCCGGAAAGCTCGTTGGGCTGGTGCTTCATGCGCTCGCCCATGCCTACGCGCTCCAGCCATTCCTTGGCGCGGCGGGTGCGCTCACCGCCGGGCACACCGGCGTACAGCATCGGCAACTCGACGTTTTTCAAGGCGCTCTGCCGGCCGATCAGATTGTAGGTCTGGAACACAAAGCCGATCTTGCGGTTACGGATATCGGCCAACTGGTTATCTTTGGCGTCATGGATGTTCACGCCGTCCAGCGTGTACTCACCGGAGGTGGGCTTATCCAGCACGCCGATGATGTTCATCAGGGTGGATTTGCCGGAGCCGGACTCGCCCACGATGGCCACAAATTCACCGGGGTAGACCGTCAGATCGATGCCGTGCAGAATTTCCAGCTCATTGGGCTTGCCGATGTAGTAGCTTTTGCGGATGCCGTGCATCTCGATCAGCGGCTTTTTGGTTTCCGGGACAGGGGAGACAGGCTGCGGGGCATCATTCTGGGTCAGCAGGTTTGCAGCGATCTGTTTGGCAAAGGCTTCGGTATCGCGGGCGTCGGCGCCGCGGCGGATGGGGGTAGGGCTCTGGCTCATTGTCCGCCTCCCGGCCCGCCGTCAGGGCCGCCTGCCGGGGCATCGCCGCCGCCCATCACAACAGTGCCCTCGGGCATGTTGCTGGGGTCGCCTACATACAGGTCGCCGTTTTCCATCTGCTGCACGCCGTCGGGCAGGGGGGAGTCGCTGCTGGTCTCAATACCCTGGGTCAGGTCAGCGCTGGAGCGGATCACATCGCCCTCCTGCAGGTCGCTGCCGGTGATCTCCACATAGAAATCGTTGGTGTCGCCGGTGGTTACGGTCACCTGCTCAAAGGTCATATCCACGCCTTCGCCGCCGGTCTTGCGCAGCACGTAGCTGCTGCCGTCGTCGGCGGTGGCCACAGCGTCGCGGGGCACGATAAAGACGTTGTCTTTCTCGCTGATAACGATCTCCACCTTGGCGGAAATGCCGATCAGCAGGCCGTCCGCATCGCCATTGACCACGACCTTGGCGCCGAAGCTGCCATTGTCGTTGGCAACAGGGTCGATCTGGGTCAGGGTGCCGTCGATCACAGCGTCGCCGGTGGCATCGCTGGTGATGTGGCAGGTCATGCCGGTAGAAAGTTTAGGCACGCTGTTGGCGGGAATGGTCACGTCCACCACCAGTGCATCGGTATTCTGGATGGTAGCCACGGTGCCGCTGCAGACCGAACCAACGGTAGCATTCAGCGCCGTGATGGTGCCGTCCATCGTGGCAGTCAGGGTGCAGTCCTCCAGGGTGCTGCGCAGTGTTTCCAGATTGTCCGGGGTACGCTGGGCCTGCTCCAGCTTGGTAGCGCTGTCCTCCACATTCTGGGATTTGTTCAGCAGGTTGGAGTAGTTCTTCTCCTGGTCATAGCTGTCGTGGGCTGCTTTGACCTGCTGCTCGCAGGTACTGATCTGGGTATTGGCAGTGTCGACAGCGTTTTTGGCACTGTCCAGTGCGGATTCAGCCTGGGTCTTGGTGGAATCCGCCTGGGTCAGCGCGGTCTGGATGCTGGTAAAGCCGTACAGGCCCAGCGAAGGAGCGGAGCAGCTATTCTGTGCTTCCGTCAGCTTTTGGTCAGCTTCATTGTACGTGTTTTGGGCATCTGTAACTTTAGCTTGGGCATCTTCAGCAGCTTGCCGTTTTTCATCATTGTCCGGGTCGGCCAGCTGTGCGCTTAAAGCCTGATTGGCAGCGTAAAGGGCGTTGTTCAGTGCGGTAGCGGCATCATTTTTCTCCTGGGTATATGCGCTGATGCTGGCCGAAGCGCTGTCATAGGCGGATTTCAGCGTGTTATAGTCAGATACCGCAGTATCGTAGGTGCTCTGGGCCTTGCGCTCGTTCTCCTGCGCCTTGGTCAGGGCATCCTTGGCATCCTGCAAATTCTGGTCAGCCTGGTCGATCTTGGCCTGCAGGTCGATGAGGCTATTCTCGTGCTGCACGGTGGAAGTTTCCAGGTCGGCGGTAGCACGGTCATAACTGGTCTGGGCCGATTTCAGTGTGTCGCCGTAGCTTTCTTCGGCACTTTCGATCTGCTTTTCCAGGTCGGAGGTGTCCAGCGTGGCAATGACGTCACCCTTTTTCACGGTATCGCCCACGGCCACCTTGACCTCGCTGACCTTGTACAGCTTGGCCGAGTCGGCCACAGTCACACTGGCCTCGTAGCCGGATTTGACGGTGCCGTTCACACTCACCGAGTCGGTCAGGCTTGTCTTTTGCAGGGTGGAGGTGCGCACGAACTGGTAGGTGGAACCGGCGGCCTTTTTGCCGCTCAGCACAGCGCGCAGCACCAGCACAGATGCGATCAGCACCACCAGCAGCAGGGCAGTCAGCTTTTTATGTTTGCCGAACCATGCCAGCGGATTGCGCCGGGTCTTTACGGTATCTTCCATTTGGTATTCCTTCCTCTTTAACGGGGTGGTAAATTTTGACTTTGGCATTATAGCATGAATTTGTGTAAAAGTTTTGTATGAGGTGTGAAAAAAGGCCCCGCAAGTGGGGGCCTTCCAAAAAATTATTTTCCAAACAGCGCACTAATTCCGCTGAACGTATTCGTGATCGTCTCCACCTGCTGCTGCAGTTTATTCACGTTGTCCATCAAGGTGGGCAAACCTTGCAGCACGGTGTTCAGGCTGTCCACATCCAGCTGCTTCAGCTGCTCGGTGATGGCAGGCAGGTCCTGCATCATGTTGTTCAGTTCATCGGGGTCCAGCGTGTCCAGGCTGCTTTGCAGGGTGTCGGCTAGTTCGTTTACCTGTGTGCAGGCGGTCATGACCTCTTTATAGGCTTGGTCCATGTGGTTCCAGAACAGCCCCAGCACCACCAGCAGCACTACCGTGATGATGATGGTCAGCAGCATGCGCAGGCGCTGGTTTTTCATAATGCTGCGGTTCTGCTCGTCCTGCAGTTCCAGCTGGGCTTCAATGCGGTTCAGCTGGGCTTTCAGGTCGGCGGCGTCCAGTTTGCCGTCGCCGGTCTCGTCGTTATGGGCATCCAGTTCGGCCACGCGGCTGGCCAGCTGTTCGTCCATCTTGCGGTTCAGTTTCTCGTCCATACGGGGTCTCCTTTCAGGCTTGCGGCCCGGTGCGGACGTCCCGCATCACGAACCAGAAGGTGGAGCCCTGCCCTATGGCGCTGTTTACGCCAAAGGCAAAGCCGTGCTGCTGTAAAATTGCTTTGGTAATGGAAAGCCCAAGCCCGGTGCCCACTTTGCCGGAATCCTGCCGTGCGCGGTAGTAGCGGTCAAAGATATAGGGCAGATCCTCCGGTGGGATGCCGGGGCCGTGATCCTCGATCTCCACGCGGCAGCCGTCCGCCTGGGGCAGCACCCGCAGCATCACCTGGCCGTCCGCACCGATGTGGTGGAAGGCGTTGCCCAAGAGGTTATGCAGCACCCGCTCCATCATGGCGGGGTCGGCCCGCACCGGGGCGGCCTCGTCGGCCTGCAACTCCAGATGCCAGTGGTTCTGGTCGCACAGGGCGTCGTAGCGGCCCGCAACTTCAAAGCAAAGTTCGCCCATGTCAAAATCAATGAGGTTGGGTTTTTCGGCGCCGCTCTGCACCTTGCTCAGCTCCATCACGCTGTTGACCAGTGTCGACAGACGGTCGGTCTCGTCCACAATGATGTTGCACTGCTCGGTGCGCTTTTCGGCGTCGGTGCCGGTCAGGTCGCGCACAGTCTCGGCGTAGCCCTTTATCAGGGTCAGCGGGGTGCGCAGGTCGTGGCTGACATTGGCCAGAATGTCTTTTTCCAGCTGGGCGCTGCGCTTGACCTCAGCGGCCATGTGGTTGAAATCCTCGGCCAGCTGGCCAATCTCGTCATGGTGTACAACGGGCAGCTGGATATCATAGTTGCCGGCAGCAATCTCTTTTGCACCGCTGGAAAGCTGCTGCACCGGCCGGGTGAACCACCGGCTGAACAGCATGGCAAACAGCAGATCCAGCACCAGCAAGATCAGCGCCACCGGCCACAGGATGCTGCGCAGCACCTCGGCGGCTGTGGCGATCTGTGCCATGCCGGTGGACACGATGATGCCGTACTTGCCGTCCGCCGAAAGCTGGCCCACCAGCATCTGCCGGGTGGAGCCGATCTGCACGATCTTGTACAGTGAGCCTTCCTCGAACAATTCCTGCCTAAAGGTGATGAGCTGGCGGGTGTTGAGGTTGTACCCGAACTCCCCGCTGAACGAGCCGCTGCTCTCGTGCAGCAGGCAGGGAAACATGCTCTCGTAGGCTTTCAGGCAGCGCAGTGTCGAATCGCTGAAGTCGACGCAGTAGCCGTCCATATTGATCTTTTTGTCGGAAAAGGTCTGGCCTAAAGCAGTCCAAAAATCATTGTCCAGCTGCAAAACACCGAAATCCCGGCTGGAAATTTCGGAGTCGGTCTGGTCAAAAATGGCCGTGATGGCGCTGGCTTTGTTGGTCAGGTTCTGGCGGATGGTGGCGTTATATTTCGGGGCCAGCGCATAGGTGATGATGCCCCAGATCAGCCCCACGGTCAGCAGGGTCATGGCCCCGATGAAGAACATCAGCTGCCAGCGGATGCTGATGGACGGGGCGCGCTTTTTAGCGTTTTTCAAAGCGCGGCACTTCCCTTACGATAAGACTTCGGGGTCGAATTTATACCCGATGCCCCACACGGTAACGATGAATTTGCGGCAGGGGCCCAGATGGCCGCGCAGCATTTTGATGTGGGTGTCCACGGTGCGGTCCTCGCCGTAATAATCGTAGTTCCACACCTGCTGCAAAATTTTCTCGCGGCTCAGGGCGATGCCCTTGTTGTTGACCAAAAAGACCAGCAGGTCGAACTCTTTGGGGGTCAGCGGGGCTTCCTGCCCGGCTACCTTGACGCTGTGGCTGGCGGTATCAATGACCAGGTCGCCAAAGGTGAACACGCCGGAGTTCTCGGCCGGTTTGGGCATGGTGCGGGCCAGCACGGCCTTGACGCGGGCCACCAGCTCCCGCGGGGAGAAGGGCTTGACGACGTAGTCGTCGGCGCCGCCCTCGAGACCGGCCAGTTTATCGTATTCCTCGCTGCGGGCAGTCAGCATGATGACGGGGGTCATGATCTTGCGGGTGCGCATCTCGCGCAGGCAGGTCATGCCGTCCATAAAGGGCATCATGATGTCCAGGATCACCAGATCGATGCCCCCCTGGGCCAGCACGGCCAGCGCCGCGCCGCCGTCCCCGGCTTCCTCACACACAAAACCGGCGTACTGCAGATGCTCCCGGATCAGGTCCCGGATACGCGGTTCATCGTCAACGATCAATATTTTTGCCATAAGGATGACCTCCTCATTTACCTCTATTTATAATAATAACACAATACAATGTGATGATGGAAGAATTGTGAAAACTTTTGGGAAAAAGTTTTAAAACTTCTTTTTGATTGGTGGCCACCCGGCCCTGCCTGTCCTGCGGCAGGGCCTTTTATAACGGATAGCCCTGTTAGCGCTTCCTTTTTTGCGACCAAAAAGGAAACAAAAAAGTCCCGCTGTTGCGAGGCAGCGGACTTCTTTACGGGACGGCGGCGCTCGTTGTGCGTCGCCAGGCGCGCACTATCGGAAGCAGCGGAGACCTTTTCGGTTCCCTTTGGGCCTCCAAAAGAACCCATAACGGCAATATGCCATTAAAACGAGCGAAGCGCCGCAAGGCGGCGCGGAGCGGGAGCCACTCCGCAAGGTGGCGGAACACCGAAAACCGCAACCAACTAAAAACATCCAAAATCTTGCAAAACCACTCCCAACCCGCTACAATAAAATAAACAAAGAAAGGTAGGTGCCCAACAAAAATGCTCCACGTTACAGGCATTGATTTAAACCCCGATAGCCGGGAAGAGCATCTGCCCGGTTATACGCCTAACTTTCCGCATATCGCCAGCCTCGTGCAGGGCGCACGCTACTTTGGGGGCAAGGCTTCCTGGCACTGGCACGAGAGCGTGGAACTCTTCTACGTCCGCAAGGGTGCCATCCTCTACCGCACCCCGCATTGCGAGCACGTCATGCGGGCGGGCAGCGGCGGCATGGTCAACAGCAACGTGTTGCACTCCACCCAAATTTTAAAGCCCGAAGCTGACCTGGAACTGGTGCTGCATCTCTTCTCGCCCGCGCTGGTGGCCGGTGTGCCCGGCGGCACGGTGGAGGAACAGTATGTCCGCCCGCTGGTGCAGGATAAGGAGAAAGAGCTGATTTTGCTGGACCCAGCCGATGCCGCCCAGACAGAAACCTTGACGATGCTGCGAAAAACCTTTGATCTGGACGAGACCGCTTACGGCTATGAGCTGCGCCTGCAGGCCGCATTAAGCGAGATCTGGGCGCACCTGGCTGCACAGGCCCACCCGCGCCCCGGCACCGAGGAAAAGGCCGCCACCGCCGCGCAGAAAAAGCTCAAGCAGATGATGGTCTACGTCAACGCCCACTATGCCGAGAAGATCACCGTGCCCATGCTGGCGGCTGCGGCCTATTGCAGCGAGAGGGAGTGCTACCGCACGTTTCAAAGCTGCCTGCACACCAGCCCCACCGATTACATCCGCACCGTGCGGCTGCAATCCGCCTGTAAAATGCTGCTGGAGACTGACCGCACCGTGACCGACATCGCCCAAAGCTGCGGCTTTGGCACCAGCAGCTATTTTGGCATGCAGCTCCACGCCGAGACCGGCTGCACCCCTACCGAGTATCGCGCAAAATGGCAGAATGATGATACATGAAGTCGGGAATCGAATAGCAGAAAATCTCTCCGCTGTGCTATAATACAGTTGCAAAAAAAACAGCTTGCATTTTGCCGCGCCGCGCGGTACAATGGCGGCGGAGCGTGAAAGATTATGATTTTGCTAGTAATACTGGTGATTTTGGCTGCGCTGGTGCTGTTTGCCGTTTGGCCCGGCACTAAGCGCGAGGACCTGCGGGCCCCGTTCTATGGCCGCAACTATGCCCACCGCGGCTACTTCGGCAAGGACCAGCGCCCGCCGGAAAACAGCCTGCCCGCTTTTGCCGCCGCGGCCCGCCACGGCTACGGCATTGAACTGGACGTACAGTTTACGTCTGACCATAAGCTGGTGGTTTTCCACGATGATACGCTGGACCGCATGACCCCCGGCAAGGGCTTTGTCCACGATGCCGCCTGGGCGGAGTTCTCCGCCATGCCGCTGGCGGGCAGCGATGACCACCCGCCGCTGTTTGCCGATATGCTGCGCACTGTGGCCGAGGCCAATCCCGCCACGCCGCTGATCGTCGAGATCAAGAGCCGCCACGAGTACACCAAGCCCTACCTGGAGGACCTTTGCCGCGCCACCCTGGCCGCACTGAAAGCCTACCCCGGCCCCTACTGCATCGAGAGCTTCGACCCCCGCGTGGTGGGCATCATCCGCCACCAGGCGCCCGGCGTGCTGCGCGGTCAGCTGTCCGACAGTTACCGCAGCTACCGCCATGACGGCACCCATCCCGTCCCGGCGTATGTGTTGTCCCACTGCTTTGGCAACTTTTTGGGTCGGCCGGATTTTATTGCCTGGTGCCCCGATAAGCGCAACTGGGCTGTCCGCCTGGCCGACGCCCTGGGCGCGATGCCGGTGATGTGGACCGCCCTGCCGGAACATAGCACCAAGCAGCTGGAAGCCGAGAACGATGCTGTGATCTTCCAGTGGTATGAGCCGGTGGAAAAATACAAATAACATACAAAACGCAGCCCCCGCATACCATTATGTGAAAACGAATGGCAGGGGGGCTGCGTATGTTTTTATTTACGGTAACAAAACCCGGCTTGCGGCAGGCGGGGGCGCTTGCCCTGTGCGCGGTATGCCTGTGCGGCACGGTGGCGGCAGCGGTGCATTTCTCCGGCGACGCGGTGGCTGCGGCTGCACCGGTGACGGCCACGGTGGAGACCACCCAGGACATCGGCACCTACTTTACGGGCTACGGGTTCGAGACGGACCTGTCCAGCGCGGCGGTGGATAAGGTGAAGATCCCCAAAAAGTGGGACGATAGCTTTACCGCTTTCAACCAGGTGGTGCAGGAAAGCGGCCTGGACCTGGGCAGCTACAAAGGCAAAACGGTGGAAAAGTGGACACTGCTTTGCCCGCAGCTTTCCACCGGCGACGAGGATACCTACTGCGTTTTGCTGGTGTACAAAACCAAACCGGTAGGGGCGTACCTGCTGGAGAAGCCCTCCGGCGAGGTAAGCGGGCTGGTTACGGCGGCGAAGACCGCCGCGGAAGCCGACGGCGTGGAGATCGAATACCCTGAGGATTAAGGTACAGCCCTGCGGGCGTCACCATCATGCGGTGACGCCCTTTTATCATGGGTTGCATCCATAAGGGCCTCCCTTTTTGGTCACAAAAGAGTAGGCATAACGGTTAGATGCCGTTAAAAAAGTGGCTCACCGCAAGGTGGTGAGCCACGTAAGCCGGCTGCGACAAGCGGGCCAAAATCAATCTGAAAGCGAATCCCCAAACACTGCTGGTACCAGCAGCAACAGCGCCGGGTCGCTGGTGATGTGGATGACCTGCGTCTCCATATACCCATAAAACAGCACCACCAGCAAACAGGCCGCCGCCTGCCAGCGGCCGTGCCGGGCCAGCCGGTACAGCGTCACGGCCATCAGGATGCCCGCCAACACCACCAGTACCGGTCCAAACTGGTACAGGAAATACACAAAAATATTGTCGATCGCCGGCCAGTCCATCAGCATCTGGCCGGCAATTTTTATGTCGTACATGCGGTACGCCGCCCACGCCAGCGAGATGCGGCAGGTCAGCAGGCTGTCCAGCTTTGCCAGCCACGCGGGGCCGATTTCGTCCGCCCAGGGACCAATTTTTACCACGAACAGCGGCAAAATATAGCTGATGGCCCCCACCACCGGCACCATGGCGGCGCACAGCCCGGCGGTGAGCTTGCGCCCTTTGCGCGCGCCCACCGATTTGGCGCAGACCAGCAGCACTGCCAGCAAAAACGCGCACAGCGCAGGCGACCGCGACGCCGGGCCCTTGTATAAAAACAGCCCCAGGCCCGCTACGGCGGCGATCTCGGCCCAGGTGATCTTTGCCTGGCGCAGCAGCACCCAGGCCAGCACCAGCCCAAACACGATGCCGCCAAAGGTGTTGGGGTGCCCGTACCCGAACATCAGCCGGTAGCTGCCGCTGCGCTCGCTCAGCGCGTCAGGGGCGATAATACCCGCAAAATGCAGCACTTCCACCAGCGCCAGCGTGGGTACGCCGCAGCCTAAAAACGCCTGCAAACTGCGCCGCAGCGGCACATCTTTGGCTGCCAGCAGCACCATCACAAGGCCCAAAAACCAGATGTTCTGCCCGTTGAAATATACCCACCGCGCCACAAAATACAGCGCACCGGCGCAAATCAGCTCCCGCCAGGTGTAGCGGGTGCCCAGCAAAATCTTGCCGCACAGCAGCGTGTACATAATCATGTCTAACACCGGGGCAAGCTGCCCCTGCAAAAAGGGCCAGTTCTCCCGCGCCATGCTGTTGCAGAACACCACCGTGAACTCATACAGCATCAGCGCCAGCAAAAAGGCACGCTGCCCCCACCGGGCACGGGCCTCGCCGCCCCAATCCCCAAACAGATAGTGCGGCACGGTAAACAGCTGCCCCACTGCCTTGCGGCGCAGCGCCAAAACCAAATCAACACCTGCTGCGGCAAACAGGGCCAGCAGCAGTGCATTTGCAAAACCAAACAAAACAGGGTCCTCCTATTTTTACGTTACACCTATTATATTGTGCGCCGCTGCGTTTGACAACCCTTTTGCGCGGTGTTATGCTTATACTGTGCTATTTTACACTAGGGAGGTCTACCAATGAACGAACAGCAATATCGCACGGTGATCGGCTGGTTCAACGCCCGCCCGGCGGCAAAAAAGGTGCTGCGGGCTGTCAGTACGGGGGCTGCGGCGGCTGTGTATCTGCTGTATCTGGGCCTGCTGGTCTGGTTGGCCTGGCATGCCATGTGGGCGCCGCTGGGGGTTACTGCCGTGGTGCCTGCGGCGGCGTTTGTGGTGGGTACGGCTCTGCGTGCGGCCATTAACCGTCCGCGCCCTTATACGAAATATGACTTTGTACCGTTGTTTCCAAAAGATAAGACCGGCCAGAGTATGCCCAGCCGCCACTGCTTCTCAGCCGCGGCCATTGCAGCGGCGGTGTGGTACGTGTTGCCGCCGTTGGGGGCGGTGTTGGCGGTTCTGGCCGTCATCATAGCGGTCTCCCGCGTTGTCACGGGCGTACACTTTGTCAGCGACGTGCTGGCCGGGCTGGCCTTTGGGCTGGTGTTTGCCGTGGCCGGGCGTGTGGCCTATATCGCGGCGGCTTCGGCGCTGGGATTTTACGCCATCATGGTAATTTAATTTGTACCCATAAAATAAAAAAGGAGCCGCCGCGCGGCTCCTTTCAAAAACAGCTTATCAACGGATAAAATTCGTCCGCTTGCCGCCCTCGGCGGTGGGGACTTCCACACCGGCGGCCTTGCCGGCCTCGATGCACTTCAGCAGCCAGGCCATATTGGTGCCCAGGTTGCGCATGATCTGGCAGCCCTCCTCGTCCAGGGCCACCTGATCGCCGCTGGTGCCGTGGACCATCGGCCAGTAGGTGGAGCTGACCAGCGGCATCTCGTAGAACTGCGGGATCTTTTCCATAGCCTCAATGGCGGTGGTGGTGCCGGCGCGGCGTGCGCTGGTCACGATGGCCGCCGGTTTGTGCCGCAAATACCGCCCGGCGCTGTAGGCCAGCCGGTGCATAAAGCCCAGCATGCTGCCCGCCGCCGTGGCATAGTGTACCGGCGCACCAAACACGATGCCGTCGGCCTTTTCCACCAGTGGCAGCACATCCACCACCGGCCCGCCGAACACACAGTGCCCGGCCTTGGCGCAGCCGCCGCAGCCCACACAGCCGCCCACCGGCGCGGGGCCGATGTGGTAGATCGTCGTCTCAATGCCCGCGGCGTTCAGCGTTTTGGCAACCTCACACAGGGCATGGTAGGTGCAGCCCTCCTTGTGGGGGCTGCCGTTGATCAGCAGTACGTTCATACAAAGTCCCTCCGTTTGTACAATATGCGGCACACGCCGCAAAAAATACTCTAGCTTTATTGTAGCATACCGCGCAAGACCTTGGGCAACACCGCACAATTCCCGCCTGACGGCTTAAGCACCGCTCCGGCGGCTG
>ERZ772893.1015-NODE-1015-length-31254-cov-5.054072_pt1 | contig 31254 bp, 27 predicted proteins | sample MGYA00511482_ERZ772893 | MGnify/ENA primary metagenome ERZ772893 (study PRJEB29015, sample SAMEA2737687) | human gut metagenome | biome: human gut; feature: human-associated habitat; material: faeces | place: China | collected 2012 ... | reverse complement strand
TCAGAACTGGCGATATTGAAAACGTTGGTAAGACGGCAAGACATGGCACATATTTTGAAATGCTTGGTAACTTCTCATTCGGCGATTACTTCAAGAAGGAAGCCATTGCATGGGCTTGGGAGTATGTTACACAGGTACTCAAACTGCCAAAGGACAGACTTTATATCTCTGTTTATGAGGACGATGACGAGGCTGAGAAGATATGGCATGAGGACGCTGGCGTTCCAATGGATCATATCATAAGAATGGGCAAGGAAGACAACTTCTGGGAGGCTGGAACAGACGGCCCTTGCGGTCCATGCTCTGAGATATATTTTGACAGAGGAGAAAAATATGGCTGCGGCAAGCCTGATTGTAAAGTCGGCTGCGATTGTGACAGATATATGGAGTTCTGGAACCTTGTGTTCACACAGTTTGAAAGACATGAGGACGGCACTTATACTCCACTTAAGCAGAAAAATATCGACACAGGTATGGGTCTTGAAAGACTTGCTTCTATCATGCAGGACGTTGACTCTATCTTTGACGTTGATACAGTAAAGGCTATCAGAGATCACGTTTGTAAGATAGCAGGCTGTGAGTACGGCAAGGAGTACAAAAAGGACGTTTCTATCAGAGTTATCACAGACCATATCCGTTCTGTAACATTCATGGCGTCAGACGGAATTTTGCCGTCAAACGAGGGCAGAGGATACGTTATGAGACGTCTGCTGAGAAGAGCAGTTCGTCACGGAAAGCTTCTCGGCATAAACGGACTTTTCCTCAAAGACCTTGTAAAAACTGTTGTTGACTGCAACAAGTGTGAGTATAACGAGCTTGAAGAAAAGTATGACTATATCGTAAAGGTGCTCACAACTGAGGAGCAGAACTTCAATGCCACTATCGACAGAGGTATGAAGATACTTGACGATCTTATCGTACAGATGCAGAAAGACGGCAAGACGGAGCTTGACGGTGAGAGCTGCTTCAAGCTTTCCGACACATACGGTTTCCCTATCGACCTTACAAGAGAGATCCTTGAAGAAAAGGGTATGACCTGTGATGAGGAGGGCTTTGCTGAGTGCTATGCAAAGCAGAGAGAAACAGCCAAGAACGCTCATGCTGCAACAAAGTATATGGGTGCAGACGAAACTGTTTTCCATAAGATAGACAAGGACTTCCACACAGAGTTCATCGGCTATGACAAGCTCGAGGGCGACAGCGAGATATCATTCATCACAACTGATGATGAGCTTATCGAAAACGCAAAGGCTGGCGATGAAGTATATATCGTATCTTCACAGACGCCATTCTATGCAGAGAGCGGCGGACAGGTGGGCGATATCGGTACTATCGTTACAGAAAGCGGTAAGTGCAGAGTCGTTGACACACAGAAGGTCGTTGCAGGCAAGTTCGCTCATAAGGCAGTTGTTGAAGAGGGCGAGATAGCTGTAGGTCAGAAGGCTCACTTCACTGTTGACAGAAAGACACGTTATGCTGTTATGAGAAACCATAGCTGCGCACATCTGCTTCAGGCTGCACTGAGAAAAGTTCTCGGTGAACACGTTCATCAGGCAGGTCAGCTCGTTGACGCTCACAGACTGAGATTTGACTTCTCTCACTTCAACGCAATGACAGCAGAGGAGAAGCTCAAGGTCGAAGCACTTGTAAACAAGTATATCCTTGAAGCTCTTGATATAAAAATGGAAGAAATGCCTATAGCTGAGGCACAGAAGCTTGGTGCTACGGCTCTGTTCGGTGAGAAATACGGTGAAACTGTAAGAGTTGTAACAATGGGTGACGGTGATGAAACAGCTTCTATCGAGTTCTGTGGCGGTACACATCTTGACAATACTTCAAGAATAGGTCTGTTCAAGATAATCTCCGAAAGCTCTGTAGCTTCAGGCGTAAGACGTATCGAAGCTGTAACAGGCAGAGGCGTTCTTGAACTTGTTGAGGAAAGAGCCGCAACTATCCAGCAGGCGGCTGAAAGCCTTAAGCTTGCAAATCCACTGGACATCGTAAAGAGATGCCACACTATCATGCAGGAAGTCAAGGATCTTGAAAAGGAAAGAGACGCTTTGCAGGCAGAGATAACAAATCTCAAAACAAAGTCGCTGTTCGATAATCCGTATGAGGTCAACGGTGTTAAGGTAGTTACTGCAATGCTCACCAACACAAGACCTGAAATGCTCAGAAAAATGGGTGACGAACTTAAAGCAAGAGAAGCTGACGCAGTTGCAGTTGTTGCAGGCGTTGACGGTGAAAAGGCAAATCTTGTTGTAGTTTGCGGCAAGAATGCTGTTGCAAAGGGCGCACACGCAGGCAAGATAGCAGGCAAGGTAGCAGCACTCACAGGCGGCAAGGGCGGCGGACGTCCTGACTCTGCTATGGCTGGTATCGGCGATAGATTTAAGATAGACGAAGCTCTCGATAAGGTAAACGAGATCGTGGGCGAGTTCGTAAAATAAAAATTGCTTGGCAGACGGCGCAGATACCCTCTGCGCTGTGCTGTTATAAATAATAGAAAGGCGGAGAGATAAATGGAAGATTGTCTTTTTTGTAAAATTATTTCCGGGGAAATACCCTCAAAGAAAATATACGAGGACGAGCTGACATACGTTTTTGAGGACATTGCTCCTACAGCTCCGATTCATTATCTTGTTATCCCTAAGCAGCATATTTCAAAGCTTGACGAGATAACCCCTGAGAACAGTGCAGTTATCGCACATATCTATGAAGTTATCGCAAAGCTTGCCAAAGACCTCGACCTTAAGGACGGTTTCAGAGTTGTTTCCAACTGCGGCGAGCAGGCAGGACAGAGTGTTTTCCACATTCATTTTCATCTTCTTGCAGGCAGACCACTTGCTTGGCCAGCCGGTTAAAGAAATAAAACGGGCGGGTAAATTTCTTATCCGCCCTTAGTTTTAAGGGGGACGGCGGCAATGGTGAGAAAAAGCTGTTATATCGGCTTTTCGTATTTTGCAGGGCTTTTTCTCTGTACCATTGGCTGGGGCAGGAACAACGCAATTTTTGCACTTGCGTCAGCGTGTGTAGCCATTACAGCCTTTGCGCTTTTTAAGAGATACCGAAAGCATATAGCTCTCTGCTTTGTTTCGTTCCTGATAGCGGTGGGAGTCAATACCGCTTATACTCACATTTTCTATGATAAACTGACAACTTTAGACGGAAAGACCGTCACAGTTAAAGGCGAGATAACCGACATAAGCTATATAGGCTCTGACACCTGTCGACTGACTGTAAAGGGTACTGTGGGAGGAATAAAAGGCAGGCTGACATTTTATGCAGATGACCGTGACTATGATTACTATGACAATATCGTGGCGACAGTAAAGGTCAGCAGGATAAAAGACAGCATCAATTTCAAATCAGAGCAGTATGACCGACCTAAAGGCGTTTTTCTCCAAGGCTCGACCGCTGAAAGCATAGAAGTCACAGGCGGCGGAAACACCATTTTACGCAGTATAATGCACTATCGTGACAAGATGTTCATGTTGATAAACGATATCATAGGAGGAGATGAGGGCGGTTTTGCTGCTGCAATGCTCTGCGGAGATAAAACTGAGCTTTCAAAGCAAACGAAGCTCACGGTCTATCGTAGTGGCATAGGTCATATATTTTCCGTGTCGGGAACTCATGTGGTCATAATAAGTGCCATGATAGGCTGGTTCATGCAGAAACTAAGCAAGGATAAGCGTGTGATATTTGCCGTCCAAACTGTTGCAGTGTGGGCGTTTGCGGTTTTTGCAGGATTTTCAGTATCCGTTGTGAGGGCGGCTGTTATGCTGACCTTGGTCACTGCCGCACCGCTCCTTTATCGCAGACCAGACCCAGCAAATACTCTCTGCCTTTGCGCTGTTGTTATACTCACTCTTTCGCCCTATGCGGCGGCGGACAGCTCGTTTCTGTTGTCATTCACAGCAGCGTTTGTTATAAGCGTTGTATGCCCGAAAGCGGTGACAATGGTAAAGCGCAGGGATATTCTTGGCAACATTGAGCGTGAAATAGTCACAGCGGTGACGATACTTCTTTGTACAATGCCTGTTCAGCTAATGTTTTTCAGTGAGATATCTCTTGTTGCACCACTATCAAATATCCTGCTGGTGCCTGTCTGTACCCTTGCTCTGGGTCTGACGGTAATAACTGCGGTAACAGGCGGTGCGTCAATAATAGCCTATCCTGTGCTGACGGTGGTAAAGTATCTTCTGAAAGTCGTTCTGTTTCTAGCTGGGCTGTTTTCAAAATTCAGCTTTGCCTATCTTCCTCGTGGAGTAAGACCACTTGGTCTTGTAATGCTAGTCACCTGCCTTGTGCCTGTGGCGGTCATGTTTCTGAGAAAGTCAGTAAAGCTTGGGGCTTTTTGCACTGCTCTAATGCTTGTATGTTGGACAGCGGTGTATAATTTTTCTCTTGCTTTTGGAGGCTCGGTAAAGATAGTTGTAATGCCAAAAGGAAATGCTGTGCAGGCTGTGCTGTATGATAAAACAAAAGGTATGGTTTTCGATATCGGCAGTAATGGTAAGCTCAACAGCGGTTTGGAAAGCTTTTTGGAGCTTTACGGCATAAAAGAGCTAAAAGGCGCATTTATAGAAAGCGAACAGTATTACACTATAACGAAATATAACGAGCAGATGACTATACGACCTGACAGATTTTATATAAATGGTGAGCCTGATAATGACAGCGAACTGCCGTTCATGACAGGCGCACAGCTTGATTGGAACGGTGTTAAGATAGAAGCATTGGAGGACGGCTATAAAATTACCACCGAGGGCTGTGTGGTCACTATAGAAAAAGGTTCTGTCACCATAAACGGCAGGAACCTTGACACAACAGATGAAGAATACCCATTGATGATAAATATGAAAAATTCGCAGATAAGGAGGACGGACTATGGCTTTGCTTACGGCTTCGGCTCTTGGTAAAACGGTAAGAGAGAATGATATCGACAGCCTTTATTATTTTTACGGACATGATACAGCGGCACTTGAAAGCTTTACCAAAAGGCTTGTGAACAAGCTTTGCCCTGCTGACGCTCAGGTCATGAACTTTCATAAGCTTGACGGCAAAAATCTTGATTTTCCAATGCTTACAGACGCTTGCGAAGCTCTGCCTTTTATGGCTGAACGTGTGGTGGTGACTATAAACGACCTTAATATAGACGCAGTGACTAAGGACGATCTGGACGACCTGAAAAAGATCCTAGGCTCTCTTGGCGAAACCACCACAGTGATAATCTATGCCACAGGAGTTGACCTTTTCAAGAACAAAAAATATCTTACAGACAAAAACAAGCGCTTTGCAGATTTCTGCGAAAAGCACGGCACTGTCTGCAACTTTGAATACAAAAGGGCTTCCGACCTTGGAAAGTCTATATCCACCTATCTTGCAAAAAGCGGCTGTACCATAACAAAAAGCAATGCAGAGTATCTTGCAAACCTCTGTTTGTGCGACACTGCATTTATCAGCAAGGAGCTTGAAAAGCTTTCGGCTTATGCAGAGGGCAGGGAGGTAACAAGAGATGATATCGACTTGCTTTGTATCAGGCGTATCGAGTCGGACGGATATTCTCTTGCAATAAATATCCTCAGAGGCAATGCGGCAATGGTCTTCACACGTTTGCGTGAACTCGACGTGCAGAATTATGAACCATATGCTATAATAGGAATAATCGGCTTTTCCCTTGCGGATATCTATAGGGCGAAGCTTGCACGTTCCTCTGGCAGGAGCGTTGCAGATGTGGCTAAAGATTTCTCATATGCGAAAAACAGAGAGTTTGCAGTAAAAAATGCCTATTCCGAGTGCGGAAATATCTCGGCGGAGCGTATAAGAAAAACGCTGGAGATACTTTCTGAAACTGACCTTATGCTCAAAACAAGGTCACGGGGAAAAGACGGAGATATGCTCACCCTCGAGCAGGGGCTTGCAAGGTCAATGGCATTAAGGTGTTAGTAAATGGAAAAACTTAAAATATCAAGGGCGATAATCGTTGAGGGAAAATATGATAAGATAAAGCTTTCGTCCATAGTTGACAGCGTTATAATCGTCACTAACGGCTTTCGTATCTATAAAGACCCTGACAAAGCAGCGCTTATAAGATACTATGCTCAGCATGGCGGAATAGCCATTCTTACCGATTCTGATACAGCAGGCTTTCGCATAAGAGGGCATATAAAGGGTATCGTCCCCAAAGGCGATATCGTGAACGTGTATGTTCCTGAGATATTCGGCAAAGAAAAACGCAAAACAGAGCCGTCAAAAGAGGGCTTGTTAGGGGTCGAGGGCGTTCCTGCGGATATTATCAGGGAAGCCTTTGAAAAAGCAGGCATTATAGGCGAAAAGGTCGCAGACAGAGAACTCATGACCAAGCTTGACTTTTATGAGCTAGGTCTAAGCGGCAGACCTGACAGCAGCAGGCTCAGACAGCTTGTGTGCGAAAAGCTGTCGCTGCCCAAAAAGCTCACTGCAAATGCACTGCTTGAAGTGGTGAACACAATGCTCGACAAAGACAGCTTGCAAGCACTCATAGAGAAATTGACCGCAGAAAACAATAAAGACAAGGAGAATAGCGTTGGTTAGTCTTGAATTTTTATATTTCTTTCTTCCTGTTTTTATGGGAGTATACGCTTTGTCAGGGGTGCGTTTCAGAAAAGCCGTGTTCCTGCTTGGAACAGTTGTGCTGTGTCTGTGGGTGTCCACATGGGGGATAATACCAATGGCGGTGTGTGCTGTTGTATCATACTTTTGCGGCAGGCTTATCCACCGCTTTGCAGACAAAAAAGGACTTAAAAGGCTATGGCTCATATTATCGGTGGTAGTAAATATGGCAGTGTTTCTTGTATTCATAAGAAGCGGTCACAGCAGCTATGACGTGACGTCTATATTCACAGGCAAAGGCGCAATTCTAAAGCTTTTCCCTGTGTGGGGAGCAGGCGTTTTCACTCTCCATGGCATCTCCTACTGCATGGATATCTATAGGAAAGAAATAGAGCCTGAGAAGAATTTTCTTTTGGTATCTCAATATATATGCTTTTTCCCATGCTTTAGCTGTGGACCGATACTCAGATTTTCGGATATGAGCGAACAGCTTAGAAAACCTGTCATAACCTCTGGAAAGCTTGCAGAGGGCATAAAGCTTATGCTTATAGGCTTTGCGGAGAAGCTTTTTCTGTCGGATCCTATGTACGAGATGTGGCAGCACATAAGGGGAGTAAGTGCAGATTCGCTCTCCGCCGCTTGTGCATGGCTTGGGATAATAGCTTTTTCCTTTGCGTTCTACTATGAGCTTAGAGCTTATTCGCATATTGCACAGGGTATTGGTTCAATGCTCGGCTTTGAACTTCCTGATAACTTTGATCTGCCGTTTATGTCAGCAGGCTTCAATGAGCTTATAAAACGATTTGCCTGCACCTTTTATAGTTGGGTGAGAGATTATTTCTACAGACCTATATGTAGAAATAAAGACAGCGTTTGCCTTTGGGCATTGATACTGTCTGTGTTTGCAGGTTCGGTTTGGTATGGCTACGGCAGACACACAATGCTGTGGGCAGCGTTTATTTGTGTTATGCTTGGCATAGAATATCTCTTGAAAAATATTCTTGCGGCTGTGCCGACAGGGGTAAGATGTGCGGTGATGAATGTTCTGTTTCTTATAGGTCTGCCGTTTCTTGCGATAGACAGCCTGCCTTCAGCCTGCGGATATGTTGCCGCAATGCTCGGCGGGGGAAGCTTTGCAGGAGATGTTCTTGCATCGTATGTGATAAAAACAGGAGTTGTGATGTATCTTATCTGCGGCTTTTTTGCAACAGGTATCGGCAGATATCTCAAACGCAGGATAATGCAGCTCAATACTAATATAGTTTACATAATCGAGCCAATGCTCACTATAGGATTTCTGCTTATCAGTACAGCGTTTCTTGTGGGCGGAGGTAATTCGTCTATGAATTTATTCGTGAGATAAAATGGGAGGAGTGAACATTAATGAAAAAGGCTGCTGATTATATCGCAGTAAGCGCATTTTTTGTAATAGTCATAATGTTTGCGGCATATACTCTCGTGATGGGCAGACATGGATCTGAAAGTGAAAAGGCAGACAGTTCAGATATAAGACATAACGTTCAGACCTATGTTAGCAATAATTTTCCTCTAAGCTCAAATTGGAAGTCGCTCAGAACGACCATGTTTGTGATGACTGGTAAGAAAAATTTTGATAATATCTATATCCTTAAAGATCGTCTTGTAGAGATCACAGATTTTGATAAGGACAGGCTTGATAAAAATATCTCGCAGATAAATGATTTTTCAGAAAACACAGATACACCTGTATATGTTATGTTAGCTCCGACAGCCGCAGGTATCTATTCTGCTAAGCTGCCTGCTTATACTTCAAACACAGACCAGCGTGAAATGATAGATAATATCTATTATGACTTAGACAGCAGGATAGACACCATAGATACGTTTTTTCCTATGTATTCTGCAAGAAATAATTACGTTTACTATCGTACGGATAGAAAGTGGACTTCCTTCGGGGCATATTTTGCCTATGCAGACGGCATAAAAGAGCTGGGTTTTGAGCCGGTCGTTCTTTCCAATTACGATCAAGAATATACCTCAAATTCTTATTATGGGGGACTTTACAGTGAACTTTGCTATAACAGCATAGGCGCAGACAGAGTGAACATCTTCCGTTCAAAGTATAAGACTACTGTGGATTCTGTGGAGCTTTACAGAGGAGATCAGGTGCTTACCTCAAAATCTGTTTATTTTAGATCTGCACTGAAAACAGCAGATAAAACTGCTATCTTCCTGCAAGGTGACAACTTTACTAAGGCAACGGTCAAGACAACTGCAGAGGACGCACCAAAGCTTCTTATCATCAAAGGAAGCTATGCCAATACCCTTGTGCCGTTTCTTACCCCACACTACAGCGAGATAACCTTGGTAGACCCTGACAAGCTCAAAGAGGAGGGCAAGACCCTTTCTGACGTGGCAGATACGGGTGCATATGACCAGATATTATTTATGTATGACTGCGACCAGTTTGCAGATGAAACAAATTTTGACCTGCTCAAATAATATGGGCTATGTACTTGAAAAAATGGAGCAGGTGTGATATAATAAAGAAAATGCCGTACAAGGAATGTGCGGCATAATGTATGTCTGAATATTTGAGAGGGTGTTTGATGTGAGTGAGCAAAAAAACAGACTTGATCTTATTGATCTTAATGACTATCCCGTATCTTGGTGGCTGAAGCTTCTTGATCTCGGTCATAAGATAGTTCAGGACCCTGCCGCCTACAGCGAGGCTTGCAAGGGCAAGATAATGGGTACTCTTTTCTATGAGCCGTCAACAAGAACGCAGATGTCTTTCCAGACCGCTATGCTACGTCTTGGGGGAACGATAATAGGCTTTGACAATCCTGCCACTTCTTCCGTTGCAAAGGGAGAGAATATCAAGGATACCACAAAGATAGTTTCCGGCTATGCCGATATCATGGTAATGCGTCACCCTACCGCCGGCTCGGTAAAGGCTGCGGCACTCACTGCTGATTGCCCTGTTATTAACGCAGGCGACGGCGGACACCTCCACCCAACACAGACACTTACAGACCTGCTTACACTTAGAGAAGAAAAGGGCAGACTTGATAACCTGACCATAGGCTTCTGCGGTGACCTTAAAAACGGCAGAACAGTCCATTCCCTTATTAAAGCAATGGTATGTTTTCCAAACAATAAGTTCATATTAGTTTCAACTTCTGAGCTTGCTTTGCCTGTGTATGTAAAGGATATCCTTGAGGCAGCAGGTATGGAGTATAAGGAGGTCACCGACCTTGAAGAGGTTATCGGTGAGCTTGACGTGCTATATATGACAAGGATACAGAAAGAGCGTTTTGCTTCTGAGGAGGAGTATCTGGCTCAGAGCGGAAATTACATACTCGATACAAGAAAGCTTTCAATGGGAAAGCCTGACCTTATCGTGCTTCACCCTCTGCCAAGAGTGGACGAGATAGCTATCGATGTGGACGACGACCCGAGAGCAATGTATTTCAAGCAGGCAAAATACGGTATGTATATCAGAATGGCACTCATACTTACAGTTATAAACGGCGATGGTGCTTCGCAGCCGCTTATGAAGGGCAGAGTGCATAAGCACATTGATTGTTCAAATCCTAACTGTATCACTCACCACGAAAAGTATCTGCCACATTGGTTCAAAGGTGACGGAACAACGCTTGTTTGCGAATATTGTGACGAGAGAACATTGGTGGAATAAAATAAGAGCTTAATGGGGTAAACAAAGGCTGTGTGTCAGTCTTTGCTTGCCCTTTTTTATTGTGCAGATAGCGTATATTAATAGCCTTGTGAGATGCAAAATCGTTAAAAGTAACGAAATTCTTACAATATGGTAACAAACAGTCTTGAATTAACGTTGAGCGTGTGGTATAATTAAAATGGATAAATTTTTTACAGGAGCTTTGATCTAATGAATATACTTTCAGATGAGGAGTTTGAACAGATCTACGGACGAAAGCCTGTCAGAAGGGTGAAAAAGAAAAAAATATACTGGAACAGAATTATTATTGCATTGATAATACTTATCGGCATTGTGACTGGTCTGGTAAAGCTGACAGCCTTGGTAGTATCAAAGATCAAAGGAGACGATACGCAAAAAACAAACAAGGTATTGAATAATACATCTTCTGTCGCTGTGAAGGAGGACGCTTCTTCTGCTGAGGATAAAAAAGACGAGCCTGCGAAGTATTCTAATATGGACTTTACAGTGTGTGTTGACGCAGGTCACGGTGATTATGACGGCGGCACAACTGACGCCTCAGGAAAAAGATATGAAAAAGATGATAACTTAAAGGTCGCACTTGAGGTGCAGAAATATCTTGAAAAATACGGCGTCAATGTGGTGATGATAAGAGATGATGACTCTTTCCTTGAGCTTGACGAAAGATGTGCAAAGGCAAATAATGCCAAGGCTGATATGTATGTTTCACTTCACCGAAACAGCTATGACGGTGATATTTCGGGCGTTGAGGTTTGGGTGAACAATTCTGAGCCTGAATATGACACAAAGCTTGCACAGAATATACTTGATGGTCTTGAAAAGGTAGGTATATCTGAAAATAGAGGAGTACAGTATGGCTACGTTGGCAATTCTGGTGTAAACTACTACATAAATGCCGACACTGTTATGCCAAGCTGTCTTGTGGAGCTTGGATTTATAACCGAGGATGTCGACAATAAGCTTTTTGACGAACACCTTACCGAGTATGGACAAGCTATTGCTGACGGTATAGTTCAGACAGCTGTTGATGTTGGTCTTGTTGATGAAAGTGGCAAAAGACTTATGTCTGAGCAGCTTATCTCACCTGAGAAGCCTGTGAACAATAAGGATTCTTCATCTGCGGCTGACGCTATGACAACGCCGATGGAGACGGATTCTTCTGCTGACATTTACAATACTCAGGAAAACGAGTGGTATTGATAACAAAAAATAAAAGCGAACACAGTTCGTTTCTGCTAATGCAGAGAAACCGTGTTCGCATTTTTGTTGTCAAAGCTCTTTTCTGATGAGTTTGAATTTCTCAAATTCTTTCGTCAGGTCTGCCAGAACGTTTTCAAGACCCTTTTCAGAGTATTCTTCGTGATATTCTGCCACAAAGTCTGTTACCTCTGTGACGCACTTTGTGCCGTACCATACTCTGACATAAAGCTCTTTTTCATCGCCGAGAATAGGGTCTATGCGATAGCTGAAATTGGTGTAATTGCTGCCAGACCAGGTGTTTTTTTCTTCAAAATAGTGAAATGTGGGTATATCAAAATAACCATGGAGCATTGCATATTTTCCTTTCAAAAATCATTCGTTTATGATATTATAGCATATCACTGTTCCTTTTTCAAGCATTTAGTCTGCTTCTTAATTAAATTAGCCTAAAAAACGTTTACAATTTTGTTAGGAATGTATATTGGAGAATTGTTCAAAATATGTTATAATTGATAATGGTATGACTATTTCAGCGGTATGCTGTCGCAGAAAGGATAAGATCTATGAGCATTACAATAAAAGATGTTGCCAAGGAAGCCGGTGTTTCAGTGGCGACAGTGTCAAGGGTTCTCAACGGAAGCTGTAACGTATCAGATGAGTCAACAAAAAAAGTCAATGAAACTATTGCAAGGCTCAACTATTCTCCGAATTTTCTGGGAAGAAATCTTAGAAAGTGCGAAACGAATGTTATTCTTGTAATTATGCCGACCTCTGAACATTCCCTTTATTCAAAGATAGTCATGGGTATGCAGGAATATGCAGGAAAAGTCGGATACGATATCATAACCGCAGTTTCCTATTCAACCTCGACCGCTGAAACAAGGCAGATGAATATGCTTTTTAACAGAACTGTTGATGGTGTTATCCTTCTTGGCACTCAGTATGACGCAGCTTCGCTTAATAAGCTCGCAGAGAATTATAACGTTGCTCTGTGCTGTGAGGGCGTGAAGGGCGCAAATGTGCTTACTGTCGCTGTTGACGATGAACAGGCTGCGTTTGACGCTGTCGCAGCTCTTATCAAAAAGGGTCATAAAAGGATAGGCTTTATCGGAACGAACTCTGCGGCTATCTCCTCCACTGCAAGAGAGAACGGCTATATAAGAGCATTAAAAGAATATGGCATAGAGATAAAGAATGAATATATCTATAAAGAGTCCTATGACTATGACTGCGGAGGCAGAGCGTTTGAATATTTCAATGCACTTGCTGAGAAGCCTACGGCGATTTTCGCTGTGTCAGACTTGCTTGCTATCTCTGCAATGCACAAGGCAATAGATATGGGCATTGATGTGGGCAAAGATGTCGCCATAATGGGATTTGACAATATATCCATGTGTGAGTGGATAATCCCTACACTTTCAACGGTTGAACAGCCTTGCTCGAAAATGGGCGAGCTTGTTGTGGCAAAGCTTATTGAGAACATGAATAAGACTACTAAGGATAATCATTATTATACTGTTGACCACAGGATAATTCTACGAGAGTCCACAGGCGACTAATTACTTTTGTAAAAATAGATAGGGGAGAAATAAGGCAGTTTTTCCGTAAAAACTGCCTATTTTCTGTAAGAAAGGATTTTTTAGGGCATGGAGAAATTTACAAAAATACTTGAAACGATAGATGGCTATGTCTGGGGCATACCGCTTATCGTACTCATTATGGCTGTGGGAATATTCCTCACCTTTAGGCTAAGGCTTCTTCAGATATTCCACCTGCCAAAGGCTTTGAAATTTATGTTTCAGAACGAAAATGGTGGCAAAGGCGAGATATCGAGCTTTGCAGCACTATGCACCGCACTTTCCGCAACCATAGGTACGGGAAATATCGTCGGCGTTGCAACAGCCATTGGTGTGCTTTCAGGCGGACCTGGAGCGCTCCTCTGGATGTGGATAGCTGCTCTCCTTGGTATGGCAACAAAATTTTCCGAGGGCTTTCTTGCTATCAAATACCGACGTATGGACGCTGACGGACACGTTTGCGGCGGACCATTCTATTACATAGAATACGGCATGGGTAAGAAGTGGAAGTGGCTTGCAAAGATATTTGCGTTCTTTGGCGCTTGTGTTGGACTTTTTGGTATCGGTACTTTCTCTCAGGTGAATGGTATCTCATCGGCTGTTCAGGCTTTCTTTGATCCTAAAAAGGAACATACAGTGAATATTTTTGGCGCTGACTATACATGGGCTGTTATAATCTCTGGACTTTTGATAACTATTTTTGCCGCACTTGTTATTATCGGAGGCATAAAGAGGATCTCAAGTGTTTCTCAGGTAGTTGTGCCTTTTATGGCGGTCGTTTATATAGTTGCTTGTCTTTCACTTATTGTTATAAACATTCAGAGGCTCCCTCACGCTGTTGCCCTTATTTTTGAACAGGCATTCAGCTTCAAGGCTGTCGCAGGCGGATCTCTTCCTACAATGTTCATTGCTATACAAAAGGGTGTTGCCAGAGGAATTTTCTCAAATGAGTCAGGTCTTGGTTCGGCACCTATCGCAGCCGCAGCCGCTCAGACAAAAGAGCCGGTAAGACAAGGTCTTGTTTCTATGTGCGGCACATTTATCGACACTATCGTTGTATGTACTATGACAGGTCTTGCTATCGTAATGATGGGAAGCTATGAGGCTATCAACCCAGTAACAGGCAAGCCTTTTGAGGGCGTTGAGGTCACAAATCACGCTTTCCAGAACGGCTTCTCGTTCCTGCCGTCAAAGATACCTGCATTTATTCTTATGGTCTGTCTTGTGTTCTTTGCTTTCACAACTATCCTTGGCTGGAACTATTATGGTGAAAGGTGTATGGAGTATCTTTTTAACAGCAACATGAAAGTGGTCATGGTCTACAGATATCTCTATATCCTCGCTGTATTTATCGGTCCGTACATGACGGTTTCTGCCGTTTGGACGATCGCTGATATCTTCAATGGACTTATGGCTCTGCCAAACCTTATAGCGTTGCTTGCACTTAGCGGTGTTATCAGTAAGGATACAAGGCGTTATGTGGCGAAGTATTCCAGAGCAAAACGAATCAATAAGCTGGTAAGAGCGTAGATATCGTATTTTATATGAAGCGGAAACGGCTGAATGTTGTTTCCGCTTTTTTATGCTGTAGGCTTAATCACCAAAAAAATGAATGATTATTTGTTGAAATCACCAAAAGTATTTAAAAGAATGTAACAGTGATTGTAACTTTGTTGACAACGATTACATTCAGTGATATAATAACTTTGTAAGAATCAAGGAAACGTTTTCTAATGAAAACGATCCGTTACGGAGGTTATATATAATGAAAAATTCCAAGCGTGTTATTGCCGGTGCAATGGCTCTCTTGTCAGCAGTGAGCGTAGCTTCATGCGGCAGCTCATCAGGCGGCGATTCAAGCAGCTCTTATGTTGATAAGGTAAAGGTAGCAAGCACCGACGATATTGCTACTATCCCTGATGGTTCGGAAAAGGAGTTGGAGTGGCTTTCTTATTTTGACATAAACCCAACTAAGAAAGAGCCGGAAAAGAGAACCGACCTTACTCTTTTTGAGGAAAAGGGCGGTAAGATCAAGTATTCTCAGACTTCATCAATGAACAAGTATGATAAGCTCGCAGCAAGACTTATGTCTAACGATCCACCGGATATGTTCTGGTATGAGCAGTCTATGACATTCCCTGCAAACTGTATCAAGGAAATGTTCCAGCCTGTTGATGATATCGTTGATTTCGACAGTGCTATGTGGAGCGATGTCAAGAACGTTGCAGAGCAGTTCACTCTCAACGGCAAACACTTTGTTGCACCTATCAACTTCCTGCCAGGTTCTGTTATCACATATGATAAGTCTATGATAGACGCTGCTGGTCTTGATGATCCATATGAGCTTTATCAGAACGGCGAGTGGGATTGGAACGCATGGTATGACATGATGTCAGAATATGTTGAGGGTGCTGCTGCTGACGAGGAAAGATACGGTGTAAACGGTTGGTTCGCACCATTTATCTTCCAGTCAACAGGTAAGACTCTTATCACATATGACGCTGATAAGGACGAGTATGTTTCAAATCTTAACGACGCTGACTTTGTAAGAGCATCTGATATGCTTTATGATATCGCAAAGAATGGTATGTACTATCCTGATTGGGTAGGACAGGCAGGCGACGCATTCAAGAAGAATATCCTCTTCTATGCAATGGGTCCATGGGCTTCTACTGGTACACATTCACCAAAGGACGGCGACAATTGGGGCGTAGTTCCAATGCCAAAGGATCCTAACTCTGATACGCTTTATACAACTATCGACATGAATGCGTATATGTGGGTAAAGGGCTCAACAAAGAATGACGCTATGAAGTGCTGGCTCGAGTGTGCAAAGATAGTTTATACTCAGGATACATATAAGGTTATCGAGAAGGAGAAGTTCTTTGTAAACAATCCTAACTGGACAGAAGATATGTATAACGTAGCTTACGTTGACCTTGTTACAGACAAGTTCACTAAGATATTTGACCCTGGTTATGGTATCTCCACAACTCTGTCAGATAATGACGCTGCAACAAATGATACTAAGGAAGCTGTTATTCCTTATCTGTATACTTCAGTTATGAAGACAGATGAGAATGGCTCACAGTATACATGGACACAGCTCAAAGAGCAGTATAAGGGTACTGTCGATTCAGAACTTAAAACCCTCAACGAGCAGTATCACGCATATTTGGAAAAGAATAAGTAATATAACTTGCCATATAAAGACGGACGGAATTTATTTCGCCCGTCTTTTTTGTTGTAATGTCAGAAAAAATGTGATATAATCATAGAGTACATTAAGATTTAATTAAGAATTATGTTGAGCTGTTTTTAAAGAATGTGGCTTATAATAATAAACGTAAAAGAAAGGATCGTGCCGATATGGAGATAAAGGAGCCTGTAATCCTTGTTGTAGATGATGATAAAGATATAGTGGGAGCTATCGCAAAGCTGCTTGAAATGGAGGGCTATAAGGTAATAAAAGCCTATGACGGTCTTGAGGCTTTGGAGAAGCTCACTGAGAACAGCATACAGCTTATACTCATTGACGTCATGATGCCTAAGCTGGACGGACTTTCTACAATGATGAAAATAAGGGCAACAGAGAATATCCCTATACTTGTGCTTTCCGCTAAATCTGAGGATACAGATAAGGTGCTTGGGCTTTCAATGGGCGCTGACGATTACATAACAAAGCCTTACAACCCTATGGAGCTTGTGGCAAGGGTAAGAAGCAACCTGAGAAGATATATGCAGCTTGGCGCTATCGACACGGCAAACAAAACGGATATTATAGAAATAGGCGGTCTGGAGCTTGACACTAAGGCAAAAAGCTTAAAGGTTGACGGAGAACCTGTCAAGCTCACCGCCACGGAGCTTAAAATTCTTGAGCTTCTTATGAAAAACGCAGGCAGGATATTTTCTGCCGAGGAGATCTATTCTAAAGTGTGGAACGAGGACGCTTATGCCGTTGAAAACACGGTAATGGTACATATTCGTCACATCAGAGAGAAAATTGAGATAAACCCTAGAGAGCCGAAATACTTGAAGGTGGTGTGGGGAATTGGCTATAAAATCGAGAAAATTTGAGAAGGCAGAATGGTTTAAGATATTCTCAGCAAAAAAGACGAGAATTATTGCATTTATCGTTGCCTGTGTTATTGCAGGCGGCTTTTGCTTGTCTTTTGTGTTGTATGCTAACAGCCATGCTGACAGCAGCAGTAAGTCTTATCTTAAATCAGAAAGCTACAAGCTGGCTTCCAATGAAATGTATGAGGAACTGTGCGTTACAGCTTCAGCTTATCTCAGATATGTTGATGAGGATCAGAATTACACTCAGCCTAGACACCTGCTCAATGACTATCTGAATTATCTTGATTACAACCGCTATAAATACAAAAAGACAGAAGACGGTATACGGCTTGTAGACAGTCAGTTTGATTACTATGTGGGGATTACTCAAAATGGCGAAACAAGATATCTGTCAAATATAAAAGATATAGAAAATTATGACAGCGAAACGGATAAGATAAAAGCTTTTAAATCATCGCACAAAAACTATATACTCCGCCGTGATAACGAGGTCATGAGCGACAGAACTTCATCGGGACAGATAGTTGATTACTATTACAATACAGCGGAGTATCAGGATAACGTGACAGAAGAGTTTTATGCCGACAATCTTGTGCCCGTAGGAGGAAGTTATTATGATAACTACGGCAGATATTTTTACAATTACGGCAATTATGATCCAATAGCTTTCTATAATGTAGACTCAAGATATAATGTTATTAAAGGTCTTGATTTGAAAGACGGTCTGAAATATTCCGACAGGCTTGAAGATGAAGAAATTGGTGACGATTATGACACTGATGACGGCAATGAATACTATGACTATGACAACGGCAGATATTATTATGAGGACGATTACGGAAACGCATGGGCAAAATGTGAAAACCTCTATGACCTGCCTGATTACAAAGCGACAGACAATGACGATTCAGGTATAACGGTGTTCTTTGCACCGAAAGCCGAAAGGCTCACGGCAATGGAAAAGGAATATACCGAGGCTTTGAATGATATGTATCGTGCAAAGCTTTTTGTGATCGTTTTTGGCGATATTGAATTTATGCTTGTGTGCTATCTGCTCCTGATCTGTGCATATAATGCAGAGCCTGAGAGCGTTGAACGCTGGAAGCAAGGCAATTTTCTAAAAAAAGTGCCAACGGAAGTTTACCTTATCCTAATGGCATTGGCTATTACATTTGCTTTTGTATTTGGCGCCTGCTGGAATTATTATGTGAGCATCACAAAAAATATTTTTGACAATGCTTTGGCTAATTCCGTTTTCAGAAATATACTTGCTGTAGCGTTGTTTGCATTGGCATATTTTGCAGGCTTCGGCTCGCTTATGGAGTTTGTTGGCAAGATAAAGACAAGAAGCATATTCAAAGAAAGCCTTATTTACAGATTATGTAAGTTCATATGGCGTAAGTACAAGGAAACATCACTGTATCACTATTTTCATGGACTTCCGCTTGGAATAAAGCTTACTTGGAAATTCATACTTATATTCGTTGGATTTTTTGTTGTTATGTCTAGTCGATTGACGATGTTAATTTTGTTGGCGGTAGAAATTGTTCTGTGTATATCAATGCTTCGTGACTTCTCACAGCTTTCAAAGCTCAGCAAACAGATAGACAGCCTTGGAGAAGAAAAGCCTTATGAGGGCAAGATAAGAAAAACTTCGCCTGTGTATGCTGAATCTGAAAAACTCAACTCAGTTCAGGATAAGGTGAGAGAGTCGGTGGAGCAGCAGATACGGTCTGAGCGTTTGAAAATAGAGCTTGTGACAAACGTTTCACACGACCTGAAAACACCGCTGACTTCCATTATCAGCTATATCGACCTGCTTAAGAAAATGGATCTTGACGATGAAGCTTCGAGCTATGTGAAGATACTTGATAAAAAGGCGCAGAAGCTCAAAGGCATTGTGTCTGACGTTTTCAGCATAGCAAAAGCCACAAGCGGCGTTGATGTAAACCTAACAAAGCTTGATTTTGTGATGCTGTTAAATCAGTGCATCGCAGACGCAGAGGACAAGATAGCTGACAGTGGCAAGATAGTAAAGATAAACATAAATGCCGACAGCGCAATGGTAATGGGTGACGGCGACAAGCTTTACAGAGTGTTCCAAAACATTGTTGACAACGCTCTGAATTACTCTATGGACGGCACAAGGATATTCCTTGATGTGTACAAAAAAGCGGACAGAATAGTATTTGCCGAGAAGAACATTTCGGCAACGCCGATAAACTTCACAGAGGAAGAGATACTTGAAAGATTTGTGCGAGGGGATAAGTCACGAACAGACGGCGGAAGCGGTTTGGGATTATCCATATCAAAGAGCTTCACGGAAGCCTGCGGTGGTATCTTCAATATCGAAATAGACGGAGATATGTTCAAGGCGATAGTCGAAATGCCGATAATTCAGGAGGATACGGCAGAGAAAACCGATGACAAAACGGAATAGCGTGAATAAAAATAGCGGTGCTTTGAGTTGCACCGCTATTTTTAATGTCGGAAAATGTAGATAAAAAATTAAAATATACCTATATTGTTTTGACAATTTGTTGAAATTTATATACTAATATGTTATAATATAGAAGTAAGGTGATTTTAGCGGACGGGAAGTGACATAATGAACTTTACAGAACAGATACTGTATTCGCTAATGGCGAAAACAGGCAAAAATTCGTCTGAATGGCTGCCACTTTTGCAGCATTTGCAGGATACGGCAGATATCATGAGCTGTTTGTGTGATGAATTTCTGTCGCCGTCATTTGCAAAGGCTTGCGGATTAGAGGAGAATGAGTTCAAAAAGTTGGCTATTTTTCTAGCAGCAGTTCACGATATCGGCAAAGCAATAGTGGTATTTCAATATAAAATAGGTGATAAACTTCCTGAGAGAAAGTCTTCACTTGAAGCGTCAGGAATCAATTTTGATGTTTCTTATGATAAAGAAAAAGCCAAACAAACTCCTCATGCATTTGCAGGTGAGGAGATTCTTAATTTGTTGGGTTGCCCTAAATGTGTAAGCACTGTTGTTGGCTCTCATCATGGTGTACCTGCTGAGAGCGTACAGGATTTGTCATGGCCACAAAAGGATATAGCTTTCTATGAAAACTATTATGGACGTGACAAAGAAAATATTGAAGTTTTGCAGGATATTTGGCAGACGATATTTGATATGGCACTTGATTATGCAGGCTTTTTAGATGTTAGTGAGTTGCCTGATATAGACCGTTCGTCGCAAATGCTTCTGAGTGGTCTGTTAATAATGGCGGATTGGCTTGCAAGCAACACTGAGCTTTTTCCGCTTTTGTCTGTGGAGGACCTCAAACCTGACGACAAGCTGAGGGCTGAACGCGCTTGGGCAAAGCTCGATTTTCCGCAGATGTGGAATCCTGAGAGATCGGTAATATCTAATGAGGACTTTAAAGAAACTTTTGGTTTTGAACCACGTTCGGTGCAGTCAGAGGTCCTTAAAATAGTTGAGAATTCGGAAAATCCGGGAATATACATATTTGAAGCGCCAATGGGCTGTGGTAAAACAGAAACATCACTTGCGGCAAGCGAGATATTGGCATCAAAGTGCGGCAAAAACGGCGTGTTTTTTGGACTTCCAACTCAGGCAACTGCAAACGGCATTTTCCCAAGAATACTCAGTTGGGCTGAAAAACAATCTACAGAACTTTATCATTCTGTTCAGCTCAACCACGGAAGCGCTGCACTCAATTCGCTGTTTCAGAACATACAAAGGGGCATACCGCAGGAGGAAAGCGACAGCGGATTAATTATCCACAACTGGTTTTGTGACAGCAAAAAAGCGTGTCTTGCAGATTTTGTGACGGCGACAGTAGACCAAATGCTCATGCTTGCATTGAAACGAAAATACGTTATGCTCCTTCACCTTGGATTGTCAGAAAAGGTCGTTGTCATCGATGAGGTCCATGCTTATGACGCATACATGAGCGAGTATCTTGAAATGGCTTTGCAATGGCTTGGAAGCTACAACACCCCTGTTATCCTGCTGTCGGCAACGCTGCCCTCAGCAAGACGAATGTCACTTATCCGTGCTTATCTTGGAATAAAAAAGTCTGATGATAGATTTGAAAAAGAGCAGGGCTATCCACTGCTCACATGGACAGACGGTAAAGATATCCGCCAGCAAAGATTAAGCTATGACGGAGCGCACAAAACTGTGTCAGTCAGAAAATGCGCTGATGATGACGTTGTGTCCATTGCAAAAAATGTCACCGAAAATGGTGGCTGTGTAGGTGTTATAGTAAATACCGTAAGACGTGCTCAGATGTTCGCCGAGCTTTTGCAGGATAATGCGAAAGTGCTTTTGTATCATGCTCAGTTCGTGCTTCCTGACCGTGCTAAAAAGGAGAAACAGCTTGTAGACCTTGTCGGCAAAAACAGTACACCTGAAAGCAGGAACGGTCTTGTGGTAGTTGGAACGCAGGTGCTTGAACAATCGCTTGATATTGATTTTGATATGCTCATTACAGATATGTGTCCTATGGACTTATTGTTGCAGCGAATGGGCAGACTTCACAGACATGAACGTGGAGTGCGGCCTGATACAGCAAAAACGCCTGTCTGCTATGTTATTACAGATGAGTATACAAATATGGAATCAGCGTCAAGAAAAATATACAGCCATTGGCTTATTAATAAAACGGCTGACACTTTACCTGACAGCATCACTCTTCCTGACGATATCTCACCACTTGTTCAAGAGGTTTATAGTGTGACGAGCGATGAATGTTATGATAAGTATATAAATGAGCAAAAGAAAAGCAAGGGCAGGGCTGACTGCTTTAGGATAAGTAAGCCAAAAGGGAAAAGTATCCATGGGCTGCTTTCAAAGCCTGTTGAAACTGGTGATGAACAGCTTGCACAGGCGGCAGTGCGTGACGGGATCTCGTCATTTGATGTGTTGTTGATGCAGCTAAGTGCTGATGAGAAAATTCATTTTCTGCCTGACCAATATGGCGGTGCAGAGGTATCAGAGTGCCCTGATGATGAAGAATGTCGCCGAATAGCTGAACAGAAGCTTCGACTTCCGACAATGTTTTGTCAGTCATGGAATATAGATAAAAATATAAGAGAACTTGAAGACAACTGTATGAAGTATATTGCAGGTTGGCAAAATTCCCCGTGGCTAAAAAACCAGCTTGTATTGTTTCTTGATGAGGACCTTAAAGGTGAGCTGAACGGATATGATCTTCATTACAGCTTTGAAAAAGGTCTGGAATTTACTAAGAAGGAGGAATGTGAATGAACGAAACAGAGTTTAATCTGCTTGATGAGCCGTGGATAAGAGTAATGGACGACAATTGTCAAATAAAAGAGGTGTCACTAACAGATGCACTTTTGAATGCGCATAAGTATAAGGCTCTGAAAGGCGAAATGCCTACGCAGGATATAGTTATACTTCGTCTTATGCTTGCAATAGTGCATACTGTCTTTTCAAGGGTAGATGCCGACGGCAATGAAGCAGAGCTAGAGGAAGAGGACGATGCGGTGGATAGGTGGGAAAGCCTATGGAACAACAGAAAGATTCCCGAAAAGCCAGTGAGAGAGTATCTTGAAAAGTGGCATGAACGCTTTTGGCTTTTTCATCCCGAAAGACCATTTGGGCAAATGGTCGGGCTTGATACGAGAGATTATGACGTTCAGAAATTAAACGGAGAAATTCTTCAAAGCGACAATAAAAAGAGAGTTTTTTCTCCTTATTCAGGTGAAGCAAAGCATAAAATGAGTTTTGCACAAGCTGCAAGGTGGTTAATGGCTCTAAATGGTTTTACTGACATGGGTACCAAAAAGCCAAATCCTAAAAAACCTGGTTGGCTTGCAGACATTGGTACTTTATATGTAGTGGGAGACAACTTATTCGATACTATAATGCTGAATTATGTTCCACTATATCCTGACGGAGAATTTAGAAAAGAATGTCCTATTTGGGAGAAAGACACGATTGTAATTGTAGGAAATAAACTGCTCCCTATTCCTGACAATCGTTCAGAACTATACACCGCTTTGCCTAGAAAAGTTTTATTGATAAAAGACGTTAATTGCGTAAGAGTTTTTAAAGTCACAGCTGGAGATTATTTTGAAACAGAAAATGCTTTCATTGAACCTATGACTGCATGGAAAAAAGTGATAGATAAGAAAAAAGAATTTTATATGCCATTTAAACATGATAGTGAAAAACAATTATGGCGTGAATTTTCGTCTATTCTTATGCAATCTGAAAATCATGATACAGAATTGGCTGAAGTTGTGAAATGGACAAATTTTTTGTGTAAAAAAAGAATAATAAAGCATGGTTATGTTTTTTCTATAAGCACTATTGGTTTATCATTTGGAGATTTGTTCAAATCATTAGTTAAACATGTTTATTTTGATTCCCTAGAAATGAACGCACAAATACTATCAGAAGTAGGCAGGGGTTATCGTGAAGAAATAAAGTTTGAGATAAGCAGATGTGAAGAACTTGCGAAAAAAATAGGCAATCTAGCATGGAATATTTACCTTGCCTCTGGTGGAAATAAGAACAGTAAGCCAAAGGACATTGGCTCGATTTTAGACGCCAAGTCACTGCTATACTACCGCCTTGATATTCCTTTCCGCAGTTGGCTTTCTTCACTTGACCCGGAAAATGATGATAAGCTGGAAAAGTTTGAACAGTGGCAGAATACTGCAAAGAGGATAACCCTTGATCTTGGTAGGGAGCTTGTTGCGGCAGTAGATGATACTGCAATGGTGGGACATATGATAGATGAGACGATCTATTCTGCACCAAAGGCTTACAACATTTTCTTGCGTGATGTTTCAAAGATATATCAGAAAATTTAATGGTTTTTAAAGCGAGGTGAGAATATGGAAGAAGTAAAGCTTATAAGAAATGAAATGAAAGACAGAGTGCAGAAACTCATCGCACAAAAAGACACAAGTGACGGAAAAGCAAATTTGGCAAAACTACGCCACGGCATAGGCAAAAAGCCGGGTGAAATGCCTGAATTGTGGGATGTATTTTTCAATAAAATGTCGCCTGAGCTTTTCAGTAAATCTAACGAGCCAAGCAGATCGGAGTGGGCAATTTATATTTCGTTGACTATGTTTGCACTTCATCAGCAGGGAAGTTCAGAAGCAGTTCATTGTGAGGGAAGATCCCTTGGAAGTGCAGCCGCTGATCTTATGGAAGAGAAAACTGATGAAAACAGAGAACGTATCATGCGCAGATTTGGACCTGTTGTCACGGCCAAAGATATGCCTGAACTTTCACATCATATAAGAGGTCTTGTACAGCTTTTTAAGGCAAAGAGCGTAAAGCTCGATTACGTCAGACTTGCAGAGGATCTGTATTGGTTTCAGGACACTAACAAGAGAAAAAACGTCCAGCTTAAATGGGGCGAGGATTTTTATCGTGAAAAAGGAGAAGATTTATCATGAGTATTTATGTTGACATACACGTTTTGCAGACCGTACCACCAAGCTGTGTAAACCGTGACGATATGGGCAGTCCTAAGACAGCCGTTTATGGCGGAACAAGGAGAGCAAGAGTTTCATCACAGGCTTGGAAGCATGCTATGAGAAAAGATTTCAAGAAAATTTTTTCGGTGGAAGAGCTTGGCGTGCGTTCCCGTGAAGTGGCAAAGCAAATTGCCAAAGAGATTGTTGCAATAGACAGCACTATTAGCGAGGAGGAGGGTATCAAAAAAGCCACTAAAGCGCTTAAAGATGTTGGAATAAAAACGGAAATTGTAAATAAGAAAGATAACACCGAAGAAAATGATAAAATTGAACAAACAAAAGTTTTGCTATTTATAAGTAACAAACAGGCAAAGGCTTTGGCTAAGCTTATATGCGAGGGAGTAAAAGATAAAAAAGCTTATATAAAAGCTTTACAGGATAATCCGTCAATAGATATTGCTTTATTTGGAAGAATGGTTGCAAAGGTTTCTACACTTAATTTTGACGCTGCGGCGCAGGTGGCTCATGCTATTTCAACACATGTTGTTAATAACGAGTATGATTACTTCACGGCAGGTGATGACTTGAATGAAAATGCTGCTTTTCTGGATACTATTGAGTATAATTCCTCAACTCTTTATCGCTATGCCAACGTGAATGTGACAGAGCTTTCAAAGGCACTTGACAATTTGTATGATGCAGTTGATGTTGTGAAAAAGTATGTTGAAGCGTTCGTACGCTCAATGCCTACAGGTAAGGAGAACACTTTTGCAAACCGCACTTTCCCTGACGCTATTTATGTGACCGTTCGTAATGACCAGCCTGTTAACCTTTGCGGAGCTTTTGAGAAACCTGTCAGAGCTTCTGAAGAGGGCTATGTTGCTGAGTCTGAGAATAAACTTGTGGAGTATGCTGGAAAGGTATATGATAATTTTGCTGCTAAGCCATTGGCTGCTTTCTGCGTTGGTGACAAGTTGGCAGATATTGCCGAGAAGATGACATTTCCTGAGCTTCTTGAGCGTCTGGAAGCATATCTTCGTGAGCAGACAGCAGAGGCGTAAAGGCAATGGCAGTATTATTGCTAAGACTTGCTGCCCCATTACAAGCGTGGGGCAGCAGTTCAAAATTCATTGTGCGATCAACAGAACGTGAGCCTACCAAAAGCGGCGTTATTGGCATGATAGCGGCGGCTCTTGGTATCCAGCGTAATGACGATCCGCAGAAGCTTGTGCCGCTTACAACGCTCCGTTTTGGCGTTCGTGCCGATAAGGAGGGAGTTTTGCTTAAAGATTTTCATACTGTGCAAGTACCAGGAGAAAAACATCCTGAAGTATCATATCGTTATTATCTGTCAGACGCAGCGTTTCTTGTCGCACTTGAAAGTGATGATAAATCATTGCTGGAGAGTATAGCTTCTGCACTGCAAAAGCCTGTTTATCCGCTGTATCTTGGACGAAAGTCCTGTCCGCCAACTTTGCCTATCGTTCTTGGCGTTAAGGATGAGGATATTCTTACGGCACTAAAGACCGAGCCATATCTTTATAAGAACGCTCACCGAAAAAGCGTGCGCATTTCCTATGAAGTCACATCAGGCGGCGCAATGGTGCAGGATATTCCGCTGTCATTCTCACAGCTCCACAGAAAGCACGGCTGGCGAATGAAGCGTGAAGAACATCTTACTGTGGATAACAACCCAGAGCATGACGCCTTTTCTGAATTGTGAGGTGCAGTATGTATTTAACAAGAATAAAATTAGATATGACAAAAACAAATACAATGAAGGCATTGGTATGCCCAAGCAGATTTCATGGAGCTATCGAAAGCGCTGAGCCTGACGGCAGAACAAGGAAGCTTTGGAGAATAGACGAGCTTGGCGGAGAGAAGTATTTGCTCATATTATCAGAAAAAGAACTTGATTTTTCAAATGTTTCAGATCAATTCGGAGCAGAAAGACCTCAAACTAAATGTTATGATACATTACTTGACAGAGTTAAAAATGGCGGTAAATGGCAGTTTCGTTTGAAAGCAAACCCTGTTATACATAAGAAAGATACTAATTCCCACAGAGGTCGCCCTGTCGGACTTATAGGAAATAAACAGCAGGAAGAATGGCTGAAAAAGCAGGCTTTGAAAAACGGCTTTTCTCTAGAGGACGGAATGTGGCTGGTAACAGAGTTTAAGTGGTATGATTTTAAAAAGGGCGAGCGTAGAAACCATGTGAGAATACTTTCTGTAACATATGAGGGCGTGCTTACAGTAACAGACGAGGAACTTCTTAAAGTTGCACTTACTAATGGTATCGGCCGTGAAAAGGCTTATGGTCTTGGAATGCTGACGATCGTCGGAGTAAGATAATGGCACAACAAAATGGGATAGAGAAGCCAGATCTCAATGCACTGCCCACAATAAGCGACAGAATGACGTTTATTTATCTTGAACATTGCAAGGTAAGCCGTGAAAACGGTGCAGTCACCGCCACAGATCTTGACGGAACAGTGTATATCCCTGCGGCAGCCATAACAGTGCTGCTGTTGGGACCCGGCACTGACGTATCTCATCGTGCAATGGAACTTATCGGAGATATGGGCATAAGTGTCATATGGGTAGGGGAGCAAGGAGTACGGTATTATGCCCATGGCAGGGCGCTTAATTCACACAGTACAATGCTTGAAAAGCAGGCAAAGCTTTTTTCTAATGTCAGAAGCCACCTTAATGTTGTGCGAAAAATGTATGAAATGAGATTTGAGGACGAGGATACTTCGGGTCTGACGTTACAGCAGCTTCGTGGCCGTGAAGGTTCAAGAATGAGGAAAATCTATCGTGAACATGCAAAGAAGTGGAATGTACCTTGGGACGGAAGAAAATATGATGCTGAAGATTTCTCATCAGGCGACCCTGTCAATCAGGCGCTTTCTGCTGGAAATGTGTGTCTGTATGGACTTGCTTCGGCAGTTATAACAGCCCTTGGGTGTTCGGTGGGGCTTGGTTTTATACACGTTGGTCACGAGTTTTCTTTTGCATATGATATTGCTGATCTGTACAAAGCTGAAATAACTATACCTCTTGCATTTGAACTTGGGGCAGATGATCCGCCAGACTTGCCTGATATCATGAGGCGACGTGTGCGAAATGTTTTTTCTCAAACGCATCTTATCGAGCGAATGTTAAAGGATATCAAATATCTTCTTAATGATACCCAGGAGCAGGATGATGTGGAGGCCGTTTATTTGTGGGACAATTTGAAAGATCACGTTGAGTATGGGATCTCATATGGCAAGCATGAAAATGACGAGGTTGAAGAATGATAGTTCTTACAATGACAAACTGTCCGCCTAAGCTGAGAGGTGATCTGTCCAAATGGTTGCTTGAGATAAATACTGGAGTGTATGTAGGTAACGTTAATGCGAGAGTTCGTGAGCTTATTTGGAAAAGAGTTTGTGAAAACATCAAAAGCGGGCAAGCTACACTGGTTTTTCCAGCCAATAACGAGCAACACATGGATTTTTATGTATACAATACAAATTGGCAGCCTATAGATCTTGACGGTATCAAATTGATGAAGCATCCCAAAAACATATACGAGCAGGGTGAAATGCTCAAATCTGGTTTCAGTAATGCAGCAAAGCGACGAATGGGGTTAAAAAAAGAATGCTCGTAGAGTAGAAAAGGCAGACAATGACTTTGTTATCATTGATATTGAAACAACAGGATTGTCAGTTGAAAAAGACGAGATATTGGAAATAGGTGCGATCCGTATAGTCAATGGAAAAACAGTCGAAGAATATGAGCGGCTTATTGCTGTAAAAACTGAGATAGCGCAGAATATAAGTGAATTAACAGGCATTACGCAAGAGCAAGTAAAAGAGAATGGCAAGCCAATAAATGAGGTTTTGCCAAGTTTTATGGACTTTGTAAAAGGTAGTGAAGTAGTTGGTTACAATGTGAATTTTGACCATGATTTTCTACTAGCTGAGTGCAATCGACAGGGTATTGATATAACAAAGATAAAGTTTACAGATGTAATGACAATAGTCAAAAGCAAGCTCAAAGGTATGAGAAGCTATAAACTAGAGTCAGTTGCCAAAAGGCTCGGCATCACCACAAAACAGCAGCATCGAGCACTGTCGGATTGTTATTTGTTATATCAAGTCTATTGCAAACTGAATGAAAAATGATAGGTTTGTTGATAAAAAGCACGATTTTATGGGATCTTTTTAGTCTTTTCCCCGCATACGCGGGGGTGATCCCTGTAAACTCTGCGCCTGCAAGAGCCTTCTTCGCTTTTCCCCGCATACGCGGGGGTGATCCTGGGTCGCACCGATGTTTATAAACGGAGATATTCTTTTCCCCGCATACGCGGGGGTGATCCTAAAACAACACAAGTACAAACTCCTAAGCTGGTCTTTTCCCCGCATACGCGGGGGTGATCCTGACCGAAGAAGAACGTTGTCTTGAACGAATGACTTTTCCCCGCATACGCGGGGGTGATCCCGAAATGCTCTTAACTGCTATATGCTCAATGGACTTTTCCCCGCATACGCGGGGGTGATCCTAAATGGAGAAGAAAAAAGTAGTGATACCAGTACTTTTCCCCGCATACGCGGGGGTGATCCTATCACAGTATGCTATAGGAAATGTAATCTTGGCTTTTCCCCGCATACGCGGGGGTGATCCTATTATTTACTTCGGGATAATTAGAATTATCTACTTTTCCCCGCATACGCGGGGGTGATCCTGACTAATACTTTTAGTACACTAATTAGGTGAGGTATCATTATGAATGAAAAAACAGAAATTATATATTGACGAACTGGCAGAAAGCCAAGGGGTAGCATTCTCAATGGCAGTTGAGCAAGGTTTTGACCTGTGTTCATTTGCAAATATGTTTATGCTATCAGATGCAAGGAACCATATGGACAACGGTTCTGCATACTGGATGACAATGACACCAGATATAATGATTGATAAGCTTAGTATGAACTCTGTAGACAAGGCTACTATGAACTACAGTAAAACAATGGCTGAGTGGCTTGGTGAATTTTATGCAAGATACCAGTACTATACAAATATACCAAGTTCAAAAATAGTAAAAATCATAACACCGGAATTTATATGTAAAAGGTACAATGTACTGCATGATTTAGATATGGGCGTTGCAGTTAAGAAGTTATCAAAATCATTTGATAAACAGATATAATCATATAAAAATAAGTAACTGGAGGTAGGTAATATGCCATTAAACTTATATATTAAGAAAGAGGACGTTAATAAAACAGGTTTAAAACTAGAGGAAAGAAATGATGCATTCTTCAATTTGCATATAGGTACTACTAAAATATCGGATACAATAAAAAGTCTAATACTGAACATCGATCACTCAACATACTCATCAGGGTCTGATATTAGAACAAAATATGGTAGACTTGTGGACATCAGAAAAATTAGTACTGGCTGTAAAACAGCAATAAATATATACAGTAATCCGGATAAACTGTTCAATTGTGTTGAGGCTGGAGACAATGCACTGAGGTGCATATTGATGTTTAACAGAGGAAACGCATATATGCCATTACTGCCAAGCATCATAAATAATTTTAGTGTTGATGTTTTGCTGCACTATATGGGAAAAAAGATACACTGTACAAATGCATTACAAATACTGGAGGTGCTAGACTAATGGCAAAGCTACTTCATAAGAGGATAAAAGTTACAGACGGAGTATATTCATTCGATTTCTCATTTCACTCACCTGTTACAGTGATATTTGGCAACAGCGGAATAGGTAAGTCTTTGTTTTATGACATATTTTCTGCATATTGTTCCAATATTAATGCAAAAGGCGTTGTATTCATAAACAGTTTGACATCTGCTGATATGGTTGAGTCTGCTCTTAAAACAGTTAAAGACAGTCTATTCATAATAGATAATGCAGATATAGTTATGGCGAATAAGACAAGAGATTTTTATGACATGGATAAGAGTAACCAATATATAGTATTTGGCAGAGTGACTGATAGGTATACACTCGATGATAAAAGTGAGGCTACAATAGTTGAACCACAGCTTGGGAAGTTTAACTTAGTCTATCCAAGTTTAAAAGGACGTGAACTATAATGATAAACATACTTATAGAAGGAACAGGCTCTGAAGGAGTATTCTGGAATCAATTACTAAGTCTTATTGACAGGTCTAAGTTTAGGCTTATACCATATGGTGGTATACATAATCTAATTACTGTGTACAGTAATAATTATAATGAGCAAGATCTATTCATAATTAGTGCAGATGACCCTGTAGATAATCAAATGGTACATTCTATATTACGAACCTTTAAGGCTGATACATACAGTATAAAAAATGTATTTGTTCTCATTTCACTCACCTGTTACAGTGATATTTGGCAACAGCGGAATAGGTAACTTTTCCCCGCATACGCGGGGGTGATCCTGCAGGCACGCACCAAGTCCGACCGATAAACATCTTTTCCCCGCATACGCGGGGGTGATCCTGATTTCCTGCGAAACATCGAAGTTGAATCAGGCTTTTCCCCGCATACGCAGGGCTACACAATTTCCAAAAAAAGGCGCTGTAAAAAAAGCGCAACAAAGCCCGTGGATTTCCTCGATATGGAAGTCCACGGGCTTT
>ERZ772893.1012-NODE-1012-length-31331-cov-13.557168_pt1 | contig 31331 bp, 32 predicted proteins | sample MGYA00511482_ERZ772893 | MGnify/ENA primary metagenome ERZ772893 (study PRJEB29015, sample SAMEA2737687) | human gut metagenome | biome: human gut; feature: human-associated habitat; material: faeces | place: China | collected 2012 ... | reverse complement strand
GCTTACAGCGTATAGCTGCTTAGCACATTATTGAATTATTAACGAACTATTGATTTTGTTAACTCCTTTAATTTTGCTTTTCGTAGCAAAAAAATAGTATAGTATAAAATGTTCTTACACACTACTAATTTCCCTGAATATCTCCAATTGATATATCCTAAATTGCGATAAAAATATTGGGACATTTTGGAAGGCTTTTCCATCACTTGTCCTTTCTTGATACATGGAATTGCCCATTGCTTGCTTCCTTTCTCTCTTGGATGAAAATGGATAGCATGTGTAGCTGTATAAGGTGTATATCCACCTTTGCGGATTCTTGCCATATATTCTTGCTCATCGCCCCATATAAACATCTCTTTCTTGATAAATCCGACTTTCTCCATCACTTCTCTATGGATAAATGTTCCATTAAAAGGACTTAACGGTTGCGACAAGTAGTCTGCTTTCAAGTTTACGGAAGAAAGTAATTCTTGTCTTCCAAAAGCAAAACGTGAATGATCATCTTTGTTTACGACCAATGCATTCAAAACCTTATACCCATACTTTTCTGCAACTGATATCAAATTTTCCAATTGGAATTTATCTGGTAATCCATCATCATCCATCATCCATATCCAATCGTACCCTTTGTCAAAGGCGTATTTTGTACCAGTATAAAAACCACCAGCTCCTCCCAGATTGTCTTGATGTATTACGGTAATGTCTTTAGCCAATGTATCAAGATACGCTTTCGTTCCATCCGTACTCCCATTATCAACGATAATAATATCGGAAAGAACTGTCTGTGCTTTTAGAGCGGGAACACATTGTTTTAAACAATCACATCTATTGTAAGTTACAACAACTGCTGCTATTTTCATATAAAATTATTTTTATTGTGTTATACTTATTATTTTCTTTTTCGATAGCCATTTTTGCAAAATGAAAATACCGATAAGAATATAAAGGAAATTAGTCGATGTATAGATAATACCTATATCAAAAATGAGGTTCGTACAAAAGGCAAAATAATAATAATAGAATGGAAGATTATATATCGATAATTCGCTATTTTTCGTAAGCCTAAACATGACTAAAGAAAAAACAGAAGCAAACAACAAAGCTCCTATAGTACCAAACTCCAAATATAAATCACCAAAAACAGTTTTAAATAATGCACAATCTACTCCTGTAAAAAAAGACCAATAAGAGAATGTTTCGTCAAATCCTTGCAAATTAAAGTTTATGCCTGTCAGCAAAGAATAATAGCTACCAAATTTGCGAGCACCCATAGTATAATTATGAACTTCATTCCAATATTGATACCCTAGATTAGGAAAAACTTCACCAAAATATCGAGAAACACTACCAGCTGTTCCTATATCTGTATGCTGGAATCTTTCTTCAGATATTGAAGAAGAAAAAGACAATAATATTAGTGCCAAAATTCCGCATAACAAATAAATCTTACTTAATTGTTCTTTTGATAGATAATCTTTAATAATGAAAAAGAAGAAAGCTAAATTTGCCAATAAATAAAACATTCCAGCTCTATTTCCATTAATAACGTATCCAGTTAACATTGGAGCAATACAGATTGAAAAAAGTAACATTATTTTAATTAAACTTGTTCTTTTTTTCAAAAGCAATAAAACATAAAACATAGCAAGCGGATAAAGTATTTGATAAAGTTTGGTACAAATACCTGTAATATATCCAATTATTGTAGAATGTTGCCCTATGCTGATGCCCTCACCTTCTTGTGTAATCATTTTATGGCGTTCGGCATACCCCATATTTCCATAAAGACTCAATTCAAATAGTTTGCAACCAAAATAAATAATAAATATAAAAAAAATAACTTTAAATATTCTTTTTGAACGAGAACTTATTGTGGCATTTTTTATGCCAGACTCCTTCCCTGTTATTTTGTATAATGGCAACGTCATTACTAGCATACAATAATAATTGTATATATACGGTTCAAATGACAAAGCCTTTTCAGGACTTAATGAAAATGCAGTAAAATATAATCCTGATGATACAAGAATAACACTAAAAACTGCAAATATAGAATAGAACATCCACAAAAAGACAAGTGGACGCATTCCCAACTTATGTCGCATTATAATTGTAGTGATTACAAACAGTAATGCATTACATACTAAAACTATCATATCTTTCTTATTTAAAAATCAGCCCCCACCTGTTTGCAAAGTTCTTCAACACTAATATTGTTGATACAGTGAAAAGTGTTTTCTCCAGGATGTTCTTTAAAATATAATTTCAATTGCCTTTCAAATTCAGTCAACCGAATGCGTCTGATTCCAGTTTTGATAACTTTTGCAGGCATTCCTCCTAATACTGAATAAGGGGGAATATTCGTATAGTCTTTTGCTAATAAAGCATTGGCTGACGCAACAATAGTATAGTCTGGAAGAACTGTTCCTTTCTTTATAAAAGTTGTATTCCCTATCCAACAGCCCTTACCTATACTTATGGGCTTATTGTTATTTCCTACAATTTTAGTTTCAACATCGATTGTGAAATGGTCGTCAGAATCCATTATAAAGCTATGAAAACCTATGTCTGTATTTTCCCCAATCATAAGCCCTTGTCGTATAAACAACTGGGTGCCATCTGAAATTCTATTAAAGCCTCCTAATTCTATTGTGCCAACATTATCTATAATACAACATCCTCCAATTTCTACATATCCTTTGATGATTATCTCACCTTTATTATTGAATTTCGTAATACCTTGTGATTTCAAATCGAGTTTTCCAATAGTAAGCAATCCATGTTTTAATGGTATTCCAAACGATATTTTTCCGATGCTAAAAATCTTTGTGTTGTGATAAACAAGTATCGGCAAAATCTTTATACCGTTGAAGCCAAACAATTTAAAATTAATTATTAAAGTCTTATAGATTGCAATACTATGATTTGGAATAGACATACCTACTATAGCATACATAATACTTTTTATCTTATTTTTCAAATACAGTATCATTTGTGTAATTTATTTTTTAAAAATTGATATATATATGCTCTTTCTTCCTTATCCATACCTAAGTAATAAGAAGCTGGTAAAGTAATTAATAAAGTACATACAGAATAGCAAGCAATACCAATAAACTTATTGTTAAATGGCAAAGACAACAGTCCGCAAATTGTAAAACAGACAATACCTGTTAAGAATATTGGAAATATCGTTTCCTTGATGTATTTTATTCGTGAAAACTTAACCAATCTTGCAGTAATGTTTACCCGAACAACTTGTGCAACAATATATAATAGTAACATCAGCTGGAAAATTGCAACTGGATTCTCTGTATATTTCAAGCCTAAGTATCCTATAGGAATAACTAAGAAAAATACAGTTGAGGTTCCAACCATTAGTTTCCTTACTTTTCCTGTTGCCATACATCCCATATGTACAGGCATTGCTATTGTTTGAATCAAGCTAAACATCAATGTATATATAACAAAAGTACTAGTATATTCTGGCACTTTTTCCAACCATAGGTCCAAGATTCCATCAACCTTGAAAACTATTGGAACTATAACGACTAATGCAAGATAAAAAGAAATTCGTGAAGAGCGAAAAATAAGTTTATGCATTTCATCGTATTCGCCTGCAGCATAAGTCTTGACGATCTGTGGGTTTTGCGCTGTCTGGAAATTCGTAAAAAACTGATTGATTACTGATTGAACTTGTACAGATATACCTTTTGCTGCATTTACAACAGGACCAAAGAATAGATTCAGCAATATATTGGTGCCTTGCAATAATAATACTGCCGAAATATTACCTAAGAAATTCCAACCCGAGAAGGACATGAGTTCTTTTATCATATTCCACTTTATGCCATTTCGCATAAATTTAGATTCCTCAAAATGCCGATGACAATAGACTCTATTAACTAAAGTTACAGATAACTGTACAAACATATAAAAAGTTGCATACAATACGAGTTTATCTACGGAAGATACATATAGCAAATAGATAATTACCAACTTCATCAAAGCCTCATAGATGGATATGTAGGCAAAAGCAGACATTTTTTCTCGCGCTATAATATCTGCGTTGTATGGGTAAGAGAGTACAACTCCAGCTGTTGCTATGATGCTACATTGAAAAGCCCAAAATGCAGCATTAAGCCTATCAGCAGGAATAACCATTTTATTGTATAAAAACCAAATGCCAATACTTTCACAAAGCAAAACAACAAACAGAGCAGCAATTATATGAATACGAATACTTGCATTGAACACTCTTTGAAGATTAACTATATCATTTTGTCCCAAATAATAGTTTAGATATCGTTGGGTAGCCGCAGTCATTGCACCTCCCATAAAAGTGAACATGTTAACTACTCCACCTACAATGTTATATATTCCATAGTCCTCAACTCCTAATAGTTTCAGCACGAGACGTGATGCATACAGATTAATAGCAATCAACAGCATCATACGAAAATATAGGAATAGGGTATTTTTTGCTATTTTCTTATTATCTACCTTACTCATAATGTTTTAAGTACTCTTGCAGGTACCCCCCCCCAAGACAACCTTCTGATTTTTAGGAGATTGTAAAACAACAGCATTTGGGGCAATAATGGAACCTGATTCAATTTCAACTTTTCCTAAAATTTTAGAACCTAAACCTATAAAGACATAATCTCCTAATATAGGAACATTACCATCTCCTTTTTTCCCAATACAAACACCTGGATAAAGAGTACAATAGTTTCCTACTCTTGCCTCCTTGTTTATTATTATCTTTCCGATATGCGGAAAGATAGTTCCATAACCTAATGTGTTAATTGGAATTTCTATATTACCAAGTTTTCGTGCATGTACCCTCATTCTCCAACTATGAAAAAAATATCTCAGTTTCCAAAAAGAAGGTTTACAATTATGAAGATACTCAGCATTCCTTAGATGAAGTAAATAATGCCATAAGTAAGCATATTGATATGAAAAAAAATATGCAAGAATTGATGCCGGTTTAAATAATTTATACTTATAATGTATGGCTTTTAAATCTTCTTTTAAATAAAATCTCTTGTCATTTTTGTTTTGTATCATATTAATTTCCTAATTTATCATCTATCGTTATCTTTTTTTTTCGTATAAACTTTGATTGATCTACACTTAACAATAATCTTTTCTTCATGGAAAGGCTCAACCCTTTCGAATCAAGATTGAAAGGAAGGTTCCTTTCTATATACTCATCTAAGGTACAGATAAATTTTGCAGGATTTCCGGCAACGACACAATTATCTGGTATTGATTTTGTAACAACACTTCCTGCAGCTATAAGTACATTGTTGCCAACAGTTACCCCTGGCATAACAAATGCGCCTGTACCAATATATACATAATCACCTATCACTACTTTACCAAAGCAGTCAAATTTAGGATATTTTACCCTAGCTACATTGCCCCCCCCGTGAGTAAAAAACTTAACATCATCTGTTATTTGACAATTATTACCTATTTTTATCAAATATGCCTCACTACTCCAAAAATGTGAAGCAATAAAGTTATTTTCTCCAATTTGGCAACCAGCTTTACGAGCCTGCTTCTCCAAAGATCTCATTTTGTTTATGAATGAGCTGATTTTTTTTATGATTTTCTTTATCATCATTGCTATATTTTTTTGTTCTTACTTTCCAAATTCTTTAATTGTCTGCTCCTCTTTCAATGAACAAACAAGTAGTTGTCCATTCTTCTCGGCTACGATATAGCCATCCAAGCCTTGAACTACCACCTTACTTTCATCGGCTGCATGAACCACGCAGTTCTTGCAATCATACAAGCGGATATCCTTGCCTACCTTGGCATTGCCAGCCTCATCCTGTGGAAGCAAGGTACGGAGGCTGCCCCAGCTACCTAAGTCACTCCAGCCGAACTCGGCTGGCAAGGTATAGATTTCCTTCGACTTCTCCATCACAGCATAGTCAATGCTTATCTTCTCGCAGGTTGGGAAGAGTTTGCCAACTACCTCTTTCTCCTGTTCGGTATAGAAAGAAGTAGCCATCTCATCCATTATACTGGCAAGGTTTGGCTGGAAGGTACGGATTGCCTTGCTGATGGTATCGATGTTCCATACGAAGATTCCGGCATTCCAATAGTAATTGCCAGCGGCAAGGTATTGCTCGGCTGTCTCCAGGTTTGGCTTTTCCTTGAATGCCTCAACCTTGTAGATTTCATCTACTGATGTTGGCTCTGCTGCAGCGATATAGCCATAGCCTGTTTCTGGACAGCTCGGCTTAATACCGATGGTAACGATGGCGTTCTTATCGGAAGTATAGCTCAATGCCTTGCTGAGCACTCGCTGATACTCCGAGGTATTGATGACCAGGGCATCTGATGGTGTCACCACGATGTTAGCATCAGGATGCTTTTTCTGGATCTTCCAGCAAGCATAAGCAATACATGGAGCTGTATTACGAGCCTCCGGCTCTGACAATATGTTATCGACTGGCATGTCAGGGATTTGCTCCTTGACAATGCTGATATATTTCTCGTTTGTCACTACCCACATGTTCTCGACAGGACAGATTGGCTTCAATCTATCTACTGTCAACTGTATGAGGGAACGTCCGACACCCATCACATCTATAAACTGCTTTGGGTAATCGGGGGTTGACATAGGCCAAAAGCGGCTGCCTACGCCACCGGCCATGATAATGATTTGGATATCGTTGAAATTATGCATAAGACATATCTAAAATTTTACACCACAATAAAGAACATTCGGAAATACAGAAGCTACATATTCTTTGCTATTCGCTTGTTCTTATCTGATATTTGAGTTGACATAAGCTATTCTTTCTTACCAAAAATATAGCCCAAAGACAAAGTTATTACAGGCAAAACCAATTGCCAAAGAGAAGCTATAAAGGATTTGTCCTTATCCATTCCATACACCCAACACGACATACCAATAATAGCCAATAACAATATGAAACAAATGACCGCTGCTATATTCTTCGATGAATTGTCTGAGGAACCAAAAATCCAACCGACTCTTCCTAAATCCATATTACGCATTGAAATTTCATGATCATGCTGAGCTTTTTGCATCTTCAACTGGTAGTCATGATTTTCTTGTGTCATAGCTTTTTGGTGTTCCATCTGCTTAGGCGTAGAAGAAAACTCCTTTCCGTAGCTATTCACATTATTATTGGCACTTGTTTTATTTTCCATACAGCTATTTTTCTTTATACCAACTATATATCATTATGCGTTTATTAATCTTGTCTTTAGCTGCCAATGGAGTAATAGAAAAATAGACATACAATGCTTTTCCTTCTATCTGACCTACGTTAAGAAAATCTGATGGTGATGAAAAAATTCTAGTATATCCATCTATACCAATTTCTAGATAACTTCCCGATTCATCCTCTTTTATCGTTCCTGTCACACCAGAGTCTTCGTTCTCACTTTTTGCTTGATTTGAGGCGAAGACAAAACGAAATCTCAGATTATCAAATGAAAACTGTATATAGTCATCCTCTGGAATTATTACACTTCCAGATGCGACAATCTCATATTTGCTTGAAGAAATAGAAATATTCATAGTTATAATCCATTATCATGTATCCAATCAATGAGCTGATGTGGATCTAATCTGTTCTGTAAAAATTCATTAGATGACAGTAACCCAACCCTTCGACCTCTTAATATGATTTGAGGAGGAGTGCTGGTATATGGATTAAAAGGGCTATATGAAGCATATCTGCTACCATATTGACCATATTGATTGAATATAGAAGTGGATGAATATTTGCTTCCATAGCTTCCATATTCGTTCATCACGGAATCTGACTGATATTTATTGGATGATAGCATTCCTAGGAACTGTCCATCTTGTGCAAGTAAAAACGACTCTTGTCTCCTCACTCGCATTTCAAACTCGCCTTGAGTCATAATCATTTATTCTTTATCAACTGTCATATCTTCCATAATCCGCTTTATCGCTGCCATCATGCGGAGCTGCTTAGCAGTTGGTCCTTTCTGACCTTTCTCTGCCAAGTCAAGATAGAACTTGTAGTTGCTTGACAAAGCCTCACGCAGTTCATCAGGCATGAGCATGTGCCATTCTTGGTTTGCCTCATCACAATAGGTGGCAACCAAATATAGTTTCTGAAGCTTGTACTGGGTCTTGCGCATCTTGCGAACGACATAGGTGTTGGCTCCGCCCTTGACAAACTCATCGATAATTTGTAACTCTTGCTTGTTGAGGTTGCTCAATATCTCAATAGGACTATTGAGCAATTCCTGCGCTACTCGGCGTGCCGTCTCGTCCTTCTTCAAGTTTGGACTAACATATAGGTCGAGTTTGTTGCACACCTTTAGCATATTTGCTTTGGTGACACCTCCTACAAGTTGAACTAAACGTATGCTGGAATCAAAGGTTGATGTATCTGGTAAAACTATCATTGGTTATAGTTATTCATGTCCATACAAATCAACATTGACATCGAATGGAGATTCGAAGTCCTTAAGCATCGCATGCTTCGTATCTTTCTCTGAGAGATTGGCATGTTCTGTTGGTATCTTCCAATCAATATCAAGGCTATCATCAAGGATAGAGATACCACCATCGGCTTCTGGCTGATAGAACTCATCACACTTGTACTGGAAGACGGCTGTTTCAGAAAGGACAGCGAAACCATGAGCAAAGCCCTTAGGAATGAAGAACTGGACATGATTATCTTCTGTCAGTTCTACAGCCACGTGCTTTCCATAAGTAGGAGAGCCTTTACGAATATCCACTGCTACATCGAGCACTCTGCCTTTTACGCAGCGTACCAGCTTGCTTTGTGTGTAAGGTGGGCGCTGGAAGTGTAAACCTCGCATGACACCATAGCTGCTCATAGACTCGTTGTCCTGGCAGAAGTGAACACTGTGTCCCAGGATAGGGGAGACCTTCTCTTCAAACTCTCGCTCGCTGAAGCTCTCGAAGAAGTAGCCACGAGCATCACGGAAGAGGCGTGGCTCAATAATGAGTACGCCTTCTATTTCTGTTTTGCTTATATTCATTGTTTTCCAATATTCTGATTTTTTTTGATGTATGATATTTCTCTTCAAGTATTGAAAGGAGATACCTGCCATAGTCATTCTTCAACATGGGTGAGTATTCTGGGGCATCAGCATAATTTTCTGTAGCTTTCTGCATTCTGCTCCATACGAAGCTGTTCTGAAAGCGACAATATATTTTCATTTACCCATTTTTTTACAAGTGGATTCGTATGATGCTCCAACTTTTTTAAGCATGTAAGCTTTTTTTCTAATAGAGGTATTATGGAGCCTACCCATGAGTAAGACCCCATATTACTACTGAATTCAGATAAAATATTCTCTTGCTCTTTAAAGTTTTCAAAATGCTCCAATAACCAATAAAAGAACTTGCTAAATGAAGGATCATCTTTGTCTGAATAATCAAATACAGGAGCTAAGTAGGCAAGCCTATATGGCAAGCAACCTTGTGATTCCTGTAGGCATACATCCTTGATAGTATCTATATTGCACTGGAACAATGGTCCGGCTCCAAAGCCATCACCACTGCCAAGATCCTTGCCTCCAAAATACCAAAAATCAGATTGTTTATTGGACATTTCTTTTAATACATCAAGTAATATATACTTTTGATACTTCGGTAATAAAGTAAAGTATAATTGATCATTAACACGAAAACTCTCATAATCATGAATTACTCTAAGTAGTTTTTGGTTATATGCTACAGCAAAAGCCATTTCGTCACCAGATTCCAAGATGTTTTTAACTACACTTTTGACACTATAAGCATCTACCGTTGACTTCTTGTAATCGTAAGCCAATAGCAACTCTTTGGTCAATGTTTCCATAGGTTCCTCTAAAATAATAGACGAATACTCATGGGCTATAATATAATCCAATAATATGTCATCACAGTTAGTTATATTTGTACGAATATAATCGCAGATTTCAAACATTCTTTCCACTGTGTCTATAGCAACACGATAGAGATATTGGCGCAGAGTCTTTTGGGGGGAAAGTTGCTCTTTTTCAATCAAGCCGACAATCTCTTTCAAAACACTCAAATCTTGGGTCTCTGTGTTTGCTTTTAATACTATATACTGCTGAAATTTCTTTAAGCGATATATAGATTGCAAGAAACTCTCTTTAGCTTCACTATCTGGCAAAGAGAAATAAAGGATGTTAAGAAAACTGCTTTGATAATCTGGGGCTTTCGTTGCTATAATCTTGACTATAACACCAAAGAACTCCTTAACCTGTTGTTTTGTCAAGACATTTGAAGTAGCACGAATAAATGCAATTTCATTAGTTTGATTATCCAACAATCTCAATACAAGTTCTGAGTCTGAGTATAATCTCTCATCTTGAAAGCGTTTTGCAATAGGCGTAAAATATTCAACAGCATGTGTCATTTTATCTTCAAAGGAATGTTCCCTATTTTCAGCATAAAACGCAGCATGAGTCTCTTCTAAAGCTAACAAAAAGTCCTTTGCACTAAATTGTCTCAACCACCCATCTATTTTTGCCTTTCTTTCTGTAGAAAGTCTGTCTTGATTATACTTCCTCAATTTCAATAGTTGTTTGTGCATCTCTGGCCATTCATTGCCACGAACTTTAACTACTATATTTATAAGCTTTTCCAACAAGTCATAGCAACCTGACCGCAAACTAAGATCATATACATGACTCACAATAATGTCCGCAATTTGATTGACTATATCTGGCTTAGATTGCAAAAGCCGATTTATTATTTTTATACATCCTTCCCAGTACTCATATATATCAACACCCGTAGGCTCAAAATCCTTGTAAATTTTTCCATCTATATGCTCATATCCAGCATTGCGAGAAAAATGAGAATAAGAAAATGCACTATCTATAACCTTTAAAATGATATGGATATATTCATCTCCCAACTTTAGCAACTCTTCTATCACATCCAAACGTTGGCGTAATGTAGTTTCAGTTCCTGCTAAAGCCACATGAAAAAGTTGGAGCAATTGTCCTGTGGCATTATTTGCCCACGATTCATTTTCTGCCAAGGAAAACTTCGCCAATAAAAGGGTTGCCTTACGGAAAGTAGTCTCTGGCATACTCAATTTTTCCAAACACCAGATATAATTGCGACGCACATCACCTTTGATTACATTCTTTGCCCAATCTATAGACTGAGGCATAATGACATCAAAGAGGCAATTCATCACAGCGACTGGGTTCACTGTTGATATAGCGAGGAAGAGCCGTGAACCAAAGTCTGAACATACTACTTCCTCATAGTGGAAAGGGGCTCCTTTTGCCATCAGTCTTTCAAAAAGATATTTTGCTTTTTCATTATCTTGCATATTTTTAATACGCTTACACAAAGCTCGCTTCATTCTATTTGCTTGACCTATATTCTGAATGGCATCCAAATCGTTGAGAAGCTGTACCAGCCTACCTTGTCCGCAACTTCGGAACCATTGACCTACAAGCCATACTGCGAGAGGTAAAGGACGTACCAATAACCAACAAGAGTTTTTTTCTATCAGTTCTTTTTGAATGTATGTATTTACCAAATTCTCAAAGATGTCATCTATTCTCTGATTGCTATAATTCTCTAATGGTGTTATAGACTTGTTATACTTAACCAACTCATAATCATTCGTAAACTCCTGTTCATATCCTAGAGGTTCAAATAACGATAATGATTGCAAGGCTATACGAGCATCATTATCTATATTTTGATAACCACACATTCTTTTCCACAACTCATCTTCATTCATCAGGCTTGTAACACCTTTCTCTCTATAGGATTGAATCGCCTTAATTGCAACAACAGGGAAACCATCAGAAAGATTTTGTATCTGCTCAACAACACTCTCTGCTTGGCTACCCATCAAACCAATTTGTTCTTCTATATATTGATTGACAGACTCTATCAAGTCTCTGCGATGTAAAATCAAGTGGTTCACTCCATACTGTTGAACAAGTTCTTCGGTATCATTATAAATTCCAATAATCTTATAAGATGTATCTATTTCAGAACGTAATTTGCTAATTCTACTAAAAGCATCAGCATTACAATCATCAAGTACTATGATTCCCACTTCATCTTTCCTTTTCCGCAGAAATATAGACAGGTCATTAAGCAGTCTTTCATCAGATGCATTGCTACAGTAATAATTATGGGCATTATCTTCTTCTTTAAAAATTTCGAACATCATTCGGCTCTTGCCAAGACCGGACAAGCCCAAGAATTGAATGAGTTGATAAGGCTCTTCCAATATCTGATGCTTTATTTCATCAAACATTGGGAAAGTAACATAGGCTATACCATTCGTTTTGAATGAGTCTACGAAATTGTTCATTTTTATTAAAAGAGAAGGACCCGTCATTGTTACATTCTGCTCGATAATATTATTGTCGCCTATAACCGAAGCAAAATTATTGCTTTGGTTATTACTTTGCCGAACAACAGTTTGTTCTCTTTTAAAAAGTTTTCTCAAAAAAGACTTGAAACCCATGAGTTTATTTCTTCTTTATATCTGATATAAGTAAAGAAAAGTCCGATACAGCCAATAATTGCTGTTATAACAGTACAGATTATTTGTGTTTTTGTCCATCCATTTACCTTTTTGGGAAGGACAGAAGATTTCTTCCCTTGATAAACTTCATTTTTGTTACCTTTGATGTCTGCTTTTGATGATATACCTGTACCTTGTGATACATGATTCTTATCACCATCAATCTTTATCACATTTTTTATTTGTTCCATTTTAAATATAATTTTATATTATAAACCTGCTTGATTGCAAGCGATTGGTAAAAACTCGTAAATATTTCATGCTTCGTATCTTTGTTATAATTTGATAATCTCCCTTGCCAAGCTCGGAGATTAATTATCTAAAATGGTTGCCCTATTATAGGAATGTCTAAGTCACTTGTTAAGCCATCCATCATATTATCATCTAGAGGACCCTCAAAGAATCTTCTGCTAGCCATATCTACGTGCAATACAGCATCTCCTGTATAGCCTAATCTGTTCTTTGCTACAATTATCAATGCGACATTATGCATGTCATTACCTTTTTCGTCTTGGTAGATATGATAATATTCAGGTCTATGCACAAAGCAAACCACATCACTATCATCGCAAATAGTTCCACTGTCTCTGAGATCTGTCAAAACTGGTCGATGATCAAAACGCTTTTCGCCCTCAGCATTTCTATTCAGTTGAGAAAGCAACACTATTGTAATGTTGAACTCTTTTGCCAAAGCTTTTAATCTCCTAGTTATATAGTTCAACTCCAGGTATCTGTTTTCTGTGAACCCTGTTTTTGCAAAAATCAATTGTAGATAGTCGATGAAAACGACCTTTACTTGATGTTCTTGTACCGATTCTTCTACAGTTTTACAAATGTCATCGATAGTGTAAGTCGATTTTGTATCCAGACAAACTGGTGCGTTTACTATTCTAGATAATTCCTTATCCAATTTTTCCCATTCCTCTGCTATTAGTTGACCACTAAGCAATGTTCTATACTTTATGTTAAGCGTACATGCAATAAGCGTATTTGTACACAACTGCTCTGTGCTCTCTAATGAAATATACAGAGAAGGAATATTCTTTTCAATTGAGAGATTCCTCAACAAGTTGAAGGCAAAAGCTGTTTTGCCCATACCTGTTCGTCCTCCTATCGTGACAAGAGTACCTTCTACAAGTCCACCGAGAACTTCATCAAGTCTTTCAAAACCTGTTGACAATCCAATCAGATGGTCAGGGGATGCCTCCTGTATTCTTTTTACTGAGTTATATATAGTTTCTTTTATTTCTTTCATGCTATGTCTTAATTTATATTACCTCACTTACGCTCACCTCATCCATAATCTTGCGCCACAAGTCTTTGGTCATGGCGATAGTGGGGGATACGCTGAATTTATATTGCTTGCCAATAGAACGCAAGTTGTACATCACATTATGGCGACTTTGCGTTATTTGGTCTATGATGTCTGCGTTTCCTTCCTTTGTGATGATAGGGAACATATATTCTGTGTCCGTGGTATATCTGTTGGCTATTTGCTGCATGGCCTTGTCCCATTTGATCGTGACAGCAGGATTGTTGTCAGACGCATGGGAAATATAGGTCAGCATCCCGTCTTTAACGTCGGATTTTTTCAGATAGGCTATATCCACAAATTTCATTCCTCTTGTATAAAGGGAGAATAGGAACATGTCTCGGGCGAACGCTTGCGATTTGTGAAGGTCGAGTGTTCGCAAATAATGCAACTCTGCTATTGACGGGAACTGTTGAGAGGTACGCTTGGGTTGTGGCGGTCTCTTGTTGACCAACCGAAAGATGTCTTGTTCTTGAACAATTCCACTTTTTACAGCTTGCTTATAGAATGTGCATAGTTGCGACAGGTAATAAGCAGTGGTAGATGCAGACAATCCTTGCGCCTTCATCCATGATTCATAGTCCTGGACAAACAGCTCGTCCCATTTATCCATAGATGTGGGGTTGTCACCCATAAACATCAATATACGATTGGCTGAATGCTTGCGAGTGTCTGCCGTGTGCTTTCTACCTTCTTTCGTTAGTTCGTCGATGATCTGTTGTGCAAAAACTGCAAAATCTGTCATAACAAAAAGTGTATTTTTGTTCAACTACTCTTCTACGACTTCGAAGTCTTCCTTATGCACACCACGGATAGCTACAGCTATTCCACCGAAGTCGAAGACGAGCTGGCGGTCACGGTCTATGCGGACAATGTAGCCTTCATAGTCTTTGAATGGTCCTGAAAGGACACGCAACTTCACGTGGTCTTTTGCAAACTTCTCAAAAGCATCACGAAGGAATGTCACCTGCTCCGGATGTGTCTTCATCACATTCATAAAGGGCTGCATGATGGAGTCCTTGATGGATGCAGGTCGTCCTAAACTGCGGTCGTTGACTAAGTGAAATTGGGGAAAATGCTCTGCAAGAAATTCTTGTAAGTCATTCACGGTACCTTGTAAGAAGACAAGTCCGCTGACAGATTGCTCCAAAGTCTTTTTCACTCCTTGTTGCTTTTCTTCATCCTTGTAGGAATAACGAAGGGTTTTATGAATGAAGTAAGGTCGTTTGGTATTTTTCTCGTCAGCATTAAACTCTTCCAGCCATTTCTCTAGCCCTTTAGCTGCCATGTGAAGAATAAAAATATAACTCCATGAAGTGGGGTCGGTAGAAGGGTCTTCTTTCTTTCTTATCCGTTTACGTCGGGATATTCCTTCTACACTCGGATCCGAAAGTCTTTCAGCCCCGATAACGTGGATGCCCTTTGGTAAGCGCTTGCTTACGTCGGCTGTAGAAGGTGAATTCAAGCAATCCTGCGTCATATTCTCGTCCTACTTTATGTCCTCAGCTGCAACCATACATGATGGTTGTGGAAGCCTAGTCCATTTGTTAATGTTGTGCATAATCTTAATCGTATATAATGAGTATTAGCCATACAGCCTCTACATGTAACTTATTTTACATCCTTTGCACTTTCTTCTTAGAAAAGGGCAACAACAGCCGAAATAAGTGCAAATCTGCCATTTACAGAAATCGTCCAAGGCAGATTTGCTAAACATTTGTGTTAAATTTGGGGGATGGATTACAGAAAATGATAAAATTTGACAAGTAATCCAACTAATTTTCGTACTTTTGCAACTAGATTACTCTCTTCTAAGAAGAAAGGGTGAAATTTGCTAAACATTTTACCCCATCATTCCGAAGTGGGGTAAACATAACGATTTGTTTACAACTCTTTCAATATCTTTCTTATAATTCGCTCGTTGGCTTCATTGATAGTTGCTACGTCTAATGACTGTAAGTAAATCTGTGTAGTCTTGTATGAGTTGTGTCCCATGCCCTCGCTGATGGTAGCTATCGGTATGTTCATGTGTAAGGCTACACTTGCCCACGTGTGGCGTGCCACGTAGGTGGTCAGCGGTATCTTCAAGCCTATCATCTCACCGATTTTCTTCAGGTTGTAGTTGGTGTTGTGCTCCACCTTGCGGTATGCGGTGTATGGAGAGGATTCCTTGCCTGTCAGGATGGGTAGCAGATAAGAAGACTCTTTGGTCTGTTCGGCATACTTATCGATAATGGCTTGCATCGGCTTCATCCACTCAATGTTGAGATTTTGGTGGGTCTTGCGACGGTTATAGCTCACCAAGCCACATTTCAAGTCTGTCTTCTTCAGGAACGCCATATCCACAAATGCCATGCCACGGAGATAGAAGCTGAGCAGGAAAAGGTCTCGTGCCTTGTCAAGGGAGGAACCTGTTGGCAGGTCCAGGTTTTCTATCTTGCGAATATCCTTTACATTAATGGCTCGTTTGGCGGTTCGCACGTTGCTAGTCTGCACATGCGCAAAGATGTCGTTGGGTGGAGCTTGTCCTGCTTCCACCGCCTTGTTGTAGAGGGTTCGCAGGGTTCGCAGATAGAACGCCACGGTGTTTTGCCCAACTCCTCTGTTCCATAGCCATGCCTGATACATTTCCATCATCTCCCTGGTCATCTGTGAGAAGGTCAGGTCTTCTTGATTTCGGAATTCCATAAATCGGTTGGCAGCACTGGTGTAGTTGCTTTTGGTGCCAATGCACTGCATCTGCTCCTTCTTGGCTATTTGCTGGTGGAAGAAAGTAAAAACACTCTGGCTCGGTGGCAGCTGCTGTATCTCCTTTGCTATGTCGTCAATGGTATAAGGGATGCTATCCATCTCCTTATCACGGATGATACGCTGCATCTGCTTCATCTCCCAATCTATCTTTGACCGGATGAGTTGCAGATGTGCCTGTCGGTTGTTGCGGTTAGAAACAATGATAGCTGACTTCTTGTCGTTCCACTCGTCAGGAAAGACATGATAGTCGGTACTGATCCAGCGCAGGTTGCGCTGGTGAATGAGGTGATAATACAATGTGCCTTCCTTTCCCGGCACCGAGGATGCTCTGAATTTTACTTTTACTGTTGCCATAATGCTAACTTTTTTATTTGTGAATAATGTCGTTTTTTTTGGTTATTTACACCTTATTATATATGTAAGCAACGGTATGGCAAGAATGTAGTTGTATATCAATAGCTATTTGGTGTCACTTCGTCGTTGCTGCTTCTATGGCTTGTATAGCAATAGCAGCTCTGTCTGTCTCCTCCTATGGATAGAGGCTATCTTGCGTCTTTGGTATCTGCAAAAGTCAAGATACTCCCCACGTATGTTTCTTTCGCCTTGCTCTATTTTCTGCAGGAGTCGGCTCTTGGGGAATTTTCTATTCCCTAATATCTTATAGGGACCGACATTGTAGGCTAGTACAGCAAGTAGCAAGGTGTCTCTACCGTACTTTTTGAATAGGGCACAGAGCTTTCTGAGGTCAGAGCGCAATAGCGAGTCTGCCTGTTGGAAGGTGAGGTTCTTCCTGAACTTCTCATGTGGCAATATCCTGTGTCCCCACCCGATATAGGGATAGTTGCGCTTGATGTCGTGCCACCCTTCATAATACTTGATGCACCGCACTGCTCGTTCAAAGGGCGGCAAAGCAAAGATGCCCAAGTCGCTTTGGCTTGGGCTATCTGTTGTGGGTGTCTTGTTCTGTGCCATGATATTCTGGCACAGCAGCAAGAGTGCTATAATGATGTATGTCCGTATCTTTCCTGTCATGAATCTCGTTTTGTTTTACTTTGATGTTTTGTCACTTGGCATTCTTCTTGTTGAATATCTCTGCTATCATGGCTTTCACGTCCTCACCAACTTGCACGAAGTTTTTATAGAGGATGCGCTCACGCTCATCACGGCTCTTGAAGGTGTAGAACTTGGGCAGTGGCATATACTCGCTTTCCTCTTTCTTGATGTCTGCCATATTGAAGTCGGTCTTGCAATAGAACTTACTGGTCTTGAACTCATCGCTCTCCTGTATGTTCATACTGCCATTCATGCCGGTCTTGGTAGCCACAAAGTCTCTTGCCGTCTGTCCGCAGATCCATCCTGTTGGCATATCTGAGATTTTACTGGCAGGCACAAGACTGTCCATATTCTCATTCAGGTTGATGCTCGTCTTGTCTCTGTCAATGGTCACGCCTTTCTTCAGCTGCACCACCTTTCCGAAGATGTCGGAGGATAGCCATTCCAGTGTTTCCTTGCTTCGTGCCGAACCGCTCACCACATTGCCTACGGTGGTGATAATTTTCTGCATACCCACCTTTCCATAGTCTGCTTCCAACTGTGGCAGTTCCTGGAATCCCAAGGCTACGCTCACCTTGTTGCTTCTGGCAGTACCTATCAGTCGGTCTATCTTGTGGAGGTAGAGTGTCGGCAACTCGTCCACAATGATGCTCACAGGGATGTTCTTGCCTTGCCCTGTGTTCACTCGTGTCACCAGTCGGTTGAGGATTAGGGCGTTCAATGCTCCGATAATGCTCTCCATCTCTGGGTCATTGGCTATCAGCAGATAACTCGGATTCTTCGGATCACTGACTTTCAGGTCGAAGTCATCTCCATCTTTATGAAATATCCAATAGCTTTCCTTGGTGGCAAGGCGTGAGGTATAGACACGCAGTGTACCTATCATACCCTCCAACTGCTCCATTGCCTTGTTCTTCAAGGCGGTTTGGAATGGTCCTAGCAACGGTGCTACCTCATTGTCGGTCTCCAGCACATTGAAGATGGTCTGGTAACTCTCATTCAGGAAACTCAGAATATGGGGCATATCGCTATACTTGCCCAACCAATAGGCTGGCTCCACTTCTTCTCCTGCATGGTTAAACACCTTACCGGTCGGCTTCATCTGCATAGTCTTCGGGTCAAGTACTTTCTCCGCTATCAGCATCTTGCCGTCCTTGTCGTATGGTTCCTTGCCATAGTTGATGAAGAAGTAGATACAGGCGGCGAGGAAGTTGACGGCTGAGGTCTGGAAGAACTGGTCGCTGCCGCCTCCGCCTTCTTTCTTGCCTTTTTGCAGTGATTCTAACAGGGTCTCTGCGGTCTCACTTGCTGCTGCCAAGTTATTGATGTACTTCTGCTGTATCGGGTTCACTCGCTTGGAGTATTCCACATCCACGAAGTTGATGATATTGAACTTGCAGCCTTCTGGTAGTTTACCCAACTGTTGGTTCTTCTTATAGTGGTAGTACAGTTTGGTTGCCAAGGTAGGAAACTTGTAGTCGTAAACGACCATGGCAAAGCCTTTTGCACTATGCTGACGGATGAACGGCTCGATGATGGAGAAGGTCTTACCGCTACCAGGTGTACCCACTACCCAGGTGCCTCGGAATGGGTTCACTATGTTTACCCATCCCTTGCGGAACTTACCCTTATAATAGTAACGCATAGGGATATTCACGCTATACTTGTTGTATTCTTCCTTCTGGCACTGCTCAAAACTCTCGTTCTCAAAATTGAAACGGTCTTTCATCAGTCCTTCCTTCAGGAACTTCGAGATGTTATCCAAGGCAACATGCACCAGCACTGTTCCGATGATGGTTGCCACCATATATAGGATGGTGTTCAATCTTAGGGTATAGAGACGAGTGTCCATCGCATAGCCGAAGAGCCACACGGACACTACCAGCAGTCCCACGCCACTCACCAGTGGGTACAGCACCTGCTTTCGGGCATCAAACTCCAGATGCTTCTTGTTTCTCGTGCCTACACAGGTGATGCACACCAACAGGAATGTCACCACCTTGCTATACACCAGGTTCCCGTCATGGTAGATGAACCACTGCTTGATGCGGTCGTGCAGGTCGCACACTACACCGCCAAAGCCGTCTATCGTCCTTGGGTCTATGGCATACTCAAAGAACTCCATCAACACGGATATGTAGATGACCGCCCTGAATATCTTGTAAAATCCTTGTAACTCCTTGCTTTCTTCCATAAATATTCTTAAATAATCAACCTATAAGTTGTATTTCTCAATTATTTGTTGTATCTTCGCATTATAAAACAATAAGATTATGACATTCGACCTGATTACAGAAAACGAGCACCTTTGGGCTGTCAGATATGACGACTGCCTCGACAACGTCCTTGACTCAATTCTTGGGCAATGGAACGATGTTACATGGTTGCGTAGCTTCTTCAAGCATAACATTGACGATTTGGCGTCCTACTTCAAAATCACTGATGTCAATCAAGCCATCTATGATACGATTGAAGATAGCGAACGCTTGCAATGTCTCATCATGGATATTTCTCCAGATGCTGACCTTGACAAGATTTTCCGCCCATTGGAGAATAGTCGTACTTCGGAAATGTTGTTGGGCAAAGAGAAGGCACGCTTGCGTAATACGCCACGTCATGCTTCTTGGCTCCGCATCTATGCTATCAAACTCGAACCGGGTATTTACATTATCACTGGCGGTGCAATCAAGTTGACTCGTACTATGCAGGAACGTGAACATACTTTGGTTGAACTCGCCCGAATGGAAAAGGTGAGACGTTTCTTACTTGACAACGATATTGCCGATAAGGATTCCTTCATGGACTTCTTAAATGAAATCATATAGAAAGGAGGTTATTATGAGAACTACAAACGAAATTGTTTCCAAACTGAGAGAACATCAGTCTTCAACTCCATCCAAATGGCGTGAGAATGCAGAGTGGCGCATGGCTAACAAGTCATGGCTTCGCTATTCTCAGCACATTGCAATGATGATGCTCGACAAGATGGAGGAATTGGGTATGACCCAAAAGCGATTGTCTGAACTCATGGGCTGTAGCCAGCAATATGTTTCCAAGGTACTCAAAGGACAGGAAAACCTATCCCTCGAAACCTTGGCTAAGATAGAGCGTTGTCTTCAACTGCCTATTCTGAATCACTTAGCGTAGCTCTATTTCAGAAAAATCGGATTGAAAGAGTCGGCTGACAGCACATTGCTGTAGTTTATCTTCAGTGATATGGTGCGACCGCTAATTTGGTTCTCCGTCATTTCGATGGTTAATTGCTTGTCATTCGGGAATGTCATTTTCCGAATGACTATCACATTGCGGTAGCCATAGCGGAAACGCTTGGTCTGCTCTAACGTGAAGACTGGATGCAACTCTACCATTTGCGAGTTGGTGGCCTTGGCGGTCTTCTTATCCGTCAGCTTCAATCGTATTTGGTCTATGTCAAACGGCACGTCTGTCTTGTTCTCCACGGAGAAATCCAAGAAAAAATAGTCACCTGACGAATAGATATTATTCAGTCTCATCACCATTTTATGGGCTTTGGTCTTCACGTTATTCACATGGGCTTCCGAACTCCAAATCTGACGAGCATATCGAGCCATGTCAGTAGAGGACAAGGTTACCGCAGGATTGTTATAGGCATTCTTTTCTATCTGTTGTATCTCCTTATCCGTCACGGCCTCTTGCAATCTCGTGGTATAGAGCAATGCATATTGTGTACGGTACCGTTCCGTCACGATGGTCACGATGGCAAGCACTTCGCCATCTTCATGCATTCCCTCCTTGGGTTTCAAGCGCACGGTGTTGTTGATGGGTTGGTCTCCTGCAATCTTGTCGGTGGATATATCCACAAAGCGGATGGGTTCACTTGCCGTAATGACGGTAGTCACTTGTTCGTTCACGGTCAGCTGCTCCATTTCCTGGTAGGTGCAGGGCTGATAGCTCTTCGCACAGGTCTGTTGCGCCATCATGGGTGTGGCACTTATAGCGCACATCATCAATGTGCCAATGGTCTTCTTGATATTCATATTCGTATTCTTTGAATGTTGATGTTTACTTACTCTTGGTCTCTTTGCCATTAATTAGATACACAATGGTGCCATATTTCAGTTTCACTTTATTCTTCTTGATAGCCTTGCCTATGGCATTGCTTGTTTTCTGATAGGCATTCTGCATGGTCTGCATGCCCCATTGTGAAAAACTACTGCCGGTATTGGTGGTGTTCATATCCACATTGCCAGCCACGGCTCCGCTTGCTACGTCCTTGCTGGTCTCTCTAAACTGGCTGCTTGGCACATACAAACCTTCCATACCATCTGTGTCATAGAGTGACAGGTTGATTTTCACTATTTCATCGTCCACCAGCACGTTTTTCACGGTGCCTTTCACTCGTTGTGAACTGAAACCGCTCATGGTGGCATACAGGTATGCGCCTTTCTTCACTATCATCTCACCGATTTCTACATCATCAAGCAGTCGCAAGCGCACACGGCTTCCATCCACGGCTTTCACATTCTCGTCAATGATGGCCTTGATGAGTGTCGGCTCTTTCTCATTCACTGCCAATGTGTTGAAATAGTCTGATGATGTCTTCACCTTTTTCACCACCTCACTTGGCTTGTCATTCTCGTCTGCTTCCTTTCGGGCATTTTCATTCACTTTGATCTTGCCTTCAATGTTGATGCTGCCATTGGCTGAGCCTTGCGGGGCGGTAGGAGAGGTAGCAGAAGAAGTCAAGCTGTTCGATTGCGTGGCTTGCTGTCCCTTCAGCCTTGCTTCGGCAAGTGCCTTGTTCAGTTCCGTCAACGCCTCATTTTCTCTTTGTCGCTCATGGGCTTCTTGTGCTTCTCTCTGTTTTTCCAGTTCTGCTTGCCTCTTGGCTTCGGCATCCAACTGTTGCAGTTCTGCATCCGAATACTTGCTTTGGTATTCTTCTTTTTCTTGCTCATTGTCTCGGTCGATATTTTCCACGGCACTATGATCTTCTATCTTGCCGTAGGCGTTCAACATGTTCTCATACTTGCCTCCAATACCGTCACCGCCCTTGATATGGGCTTGTGGCAGGTTCGGATTCAGATATTCCGTGGTCTGCATATTGGCATCCTTCTTCTCCGCCACATTGGTATCAAAGAGGTCGAAGATAAAGTAGGAGGCACCAAGCAGTGGAAGATAGACAATCGCAGGTAGCATGTACTTGGGTTGTCTGAAATTGATTCTTTCTGTCAGCTTCATCGTTATTTGTCTTTATGAGGATGGCGTGCATCCTCATTGGTTCTTACTATGTTCTTTGCATTCTCCATATTCTGATGGCGAGCCTTTATCAGTGAGTCCTGCCGTTCCGTGGCGGTGCGTCGCTCTCCCTGATAGTGATATGCTCTTGCCATGCGATAGATGTTGAAACTGAAACTCACACCCACAAATCCGAACACGATGACCAGGAATAGGGTCTTGTGCAAGTCGGCAAACCTCTGTACCTTGGCTGCCGCCTTGTCGATTCTGCACATCTTGGCAAACTTCCTTCCGGCTTTCACGTCTCGCTCATAGCGTTCCTTGTATTTGGGGTCGTCCTTGTCGGGCATCTTCTCCCCAATGAGCATCTGCTTAAATCCTTTTGTGTTCATCTAATTCAATGTTAAATGTTTAATGTTAAGTGTTGAATTAGGCATGCGCCATAAAAGTATTGAATTGGCTTTCCCTTCGACCGCCGAACTCTGTTTCTTCACTCTTCTGTTGGCTTTCCTTTCAGCCGCCGATTTTCAATTTTTCACTCTTCACTTAATCAATAGTTCGACTTTGTCTTCTGGTCAATATCCTTGTTGAGCAAGGTCCTCCAGTTCACTATCAGCAATCCATGTGGATTGTTGTCAGTCCTCGGCACTCGTTTCAGTTGTCCTGCCGTCACCAGCTCACGTGTCAGCACATTGGTTCTGCGCTCGATGCGCTGTCTGCCGTAGTAGGTAAACTCCATCTTCTCCTTATTAAACTTGATGCTGTCACAGAAGATGCTGAACACGGCACTCGTTCCCATGATGTTGGAGTAGAAACCCTTCTCTTTCAGCGTATTGTACTGTGCCAGTCCTGTCTCATCCACCAGGTACATGGCTTTCTCCATGGTGTATTTGATGTACTTGTCATCTGGTGCCAATGTGAAGAAATAATGATGGAACATCTCGATATGACTCTTTGCTTCCACATCCAGTGTCTCATCCATCGTCGTACGCTGCACCAGAATAGGCACATTGCCATCCAACACATAGATATTGTTCTGTGCATCCACCACCATATTCTTTGCTGTCCAGATGCTACTGATACTTATCAGCACACACCCAACCAGAAACAGGCTACAGATGATAGTCACCAACTTCACCTTATTCTCTAAATTCTTGATTACCATTGCTATTTCGTTTTTTACCTTTTTACTCTTTTACCTTTAATGAACAACATGGGCAAGTGTTCCCTGTGCCGACATTTTGGCTTGCTGTGCCACACCCTCACCGAAGTTTCTGGTAGAAAATGCGGTATCGCCCTCTGGTATCATCCATGCTGCCAAGTCTGGAACTAAGTTCAGACACTTCAACGCCACGATACTTGCTGCCATCAGATACCCTGCCGAGAAGAACGAGTTCTGCAAGTACGCCGCCATCGTCTGTTCACTGGCGGTGATTGCCGTCAGGTTCTCAACCTGTATACAAAGCACAATGTCGAAGAGCAATAGAACGTAGAACCCTACGAAGTATAGCATCGCTCCATAGAAATGCACGGTCAGATACCTTGTCAGCCACTTCGCCCAACTGCTTTCCCATTTCGGCAGTAGTGAGAACGCCCATTGTATCGGTCCAAATATCGTCAGCATTCCCAACAATATCTGTTGGCAATAGATGGTGCTCCACCACCCGATGCGGAATACTATCAATGCTATCAGCATCACAATCTTGTCTATGTTCACTACGGCTCCTGCAGTCAGTGAGGTAAACCACAGCTTGGCTGCGTCCTTTTCCATGTTGGTCACTTCATCCACACCTGTCTGCTCCATGGTCGATTCCACCAGATTCGGGTCTGTTGTTCCCTTATGGGCAATGTCTGCCTGGGCTTGTACATTGGTGTACATCGTGTCTCTGGTATAGATAAGCTGCTGCACTTCCGTAAACTTGTCTTCTATATGTGTAGCTTCTGCCTCATAGAGATTATGGGTATAACTGCCGATGGAGTTGGGGATGTAACTCAGAAAGTCCAGCACGCACCAATTGCTGCCACTGTTCGTCATACCGGTATCGGCAGGTGGGTACCACCAACACAGGATGATACTTATCACCAGTGGCTTGAATAGTTTCATCACATCCAGTGGCTCATGCTTCACCATCATCTTGTAAGCCATGTTCGCTGCCACGACGATGGAGAAGAGGGCTGCTAATGCCATACACATCTGTACAACCCACCAAAAAGGCCCATTCGAGCCTGTGAAAGTAGCGTCACACAGGAACTCGTTGGTCTGGAAAATCACGTCATCAATCTCTTCTTCCAAGATGTTGATGCCGAAGTCGGATAATATGCTGCTGTTGTCTGCCATAACTCCTTATCTATTTATTTTCAAATCATTGTCATCCTCGTTCGAACCATTATTACTGCCCGAAGAAGTATTGTTTCTCACTGCCATTCCTGCCTCTCGCCATTTACTTGTTGCACTGCTGATGATGTTCCGTTTATTGGCGGTCTGGTAGTTGCCGTTTGCAGCCAACAGTTCCTTGGTCTTGATGGCATTCGACATCTGTACCAGTTGCTTTACAAGCGTCTCGTTCTGCTTTGCCACGTCTGCGTATATCTGCAAGTACATCTTCTTGCGCTTGGCATTGGGCATATAGGCATCCTTGGTGGCTTTGATGGCTGTTTCATAGACATGATAGTATTCTGTCCAGCGCTGCTTGTCACCGATGGATCCGCCCACACGCAGGATGCGGTCGATGTTCTTCTTGAAGGCATCCATCTTGCAGTTGATCTTGCTTCCTTCCACCTTCCATGCCAGATCCACCTGTCGGTCTGCCATGTTCAGCGCTTCTATCTCTGCTCTCTTGGTCAGGGCAGAGTCGATGGCTTCGGCATATTCCAACTGGTTATAGGCTCCTATACCTGCCATGGTACGGTAGCCGAGTTTGTTCTTGCGTGCTGCCGACTTCATGTAGCTGCTATGCAGCAACTGGTAGTACTCTGTTGGCGACAGGCTTCCGCTTCCTATCTCCATCACCATCATCTGGTTCTTCTTCGCACTGTCGTGATTGTATGTCACACCACTTTGGGCTTTGCCTGTCATGGCTATGCCCAACATCATCATAATGGCTACTGCCTTTATCTTCTTTCTGTCCATATCTACACCTTATTATATATAGCAATTACAAAGAATATATGAGTTATTCAAAATTATAAAGGGATTATATTTCTCTATTCCATCTATGCACTTGAATTCTTCACTCTTCGTTCTTCACTCTTCACTTAAATTCTTCACTTTCCCAGTTTTCCTGCCACTCGCCACCGCCCGAAGGCATCCTCCAGTATTTGCTGCTTGCTCTTAGCCCGATACACCTTTTCTTTCCAATAGCCGATACGCACTTGGATATACCGCCACGACTCAAAGTAGCTTTTGTTCAGATGCTTCTCTATGTTGTCAAGCGACGTATTGATACTTTCTAGCACCACTAGCAGGTCTGCCGTGGAACATGCTGCCGCTCCTGTGGCATACAGCACCAGGTCGCTCACGCTCTTGTACAGGTATTCGCCTTCATTTGCGATATTCTCTATGGCTCGTCGGTTGATGCCTATCAGTATGGTATCGGCAAGCGAGATGCGCTTTCGGTTGATGACTTTTTTGTTGTAGTCATCCAACAGCTTCTTATAGTCCGAAATTCTGTCGCTCACCCCCTCGTAGGTGGAATACACATTCAGACTGGTTCTGAGACTCTGATATAGCACGTCTATCACATCGAAAGCCCTTGTATATTTATCAAGGTCAACGTTCAGTTCCTTATATGCCTTGGTCGCATCATTGCTGTAGCTGTGCAACAGCTTGTTGCTGTATTCCAAGGTGCTTCGTGCAAGCAACAGGCTCCGCTGTTTCTTGTGGTCATTGATGTAGGCTTCCACGCTGGCAACATCAAATCCCCATTGGGCGAATGTTTTAGAGGGGAGGGCGAGGAATATGAACAGGACTAGCAATGTCCTTGCAGTGTCCATCCGTTTCATCATGCCTCTTATCCCTTCATCCCTCTCCGCTGCATCAGCCTTGTATTCGTTTTTTGCTCTCATATTCATTGTCTTTCTTCTGTTTCATATTTTCTCCACCAAATTCACACACTAACATGTTAGTGTTTTTCTCCTCTTCCCTAAATTCGAAGATTACCTTTCGGTTCCATTCTCTTCGTCCTCATCGTCATATTTGCCATGATAGCCATCCGAATGTTTGGTGTTGGCGGCCTTCCTTAACCAACGTTTCTTGCATTTCTCCACCAGACTCAATCGTCTTCCTTCGTCGGCATTGATATGTGGAGCGATGTCCATCAGCACATCGATGATGTTGCGCTTGTAGTGCATCATCTTCTCCAGCGACACCAGATCAGCATATATCTTTGTGATTCTGCTGTCCACCTCTCTGGCTATCTCCAGTCTGTCGCTCGACCATAGCAGGTGTTGGGTGTCATCGGTGGTATTGTCTTCTACGGGTGCGCTCTTGGCATATTCGGTGGTTATCTTGCACGATGGGTATTCCTGTGCTATTTCCGATATGCGCTTGTTCACCTCGTTGGCCTTTTCCTGTTCCGTCTTGCTGACATCGAGCGTTATCACATCCACCACCGAGGTGTTGGTGTATTCTGATGTCAGTTCCCAACTGATCTGCATGATGGCTCTGTGTATCTTGATGCCAAGAAGGTATTTCGGCTTTCTGGCTATCTTCAATGTTGCCTTGAAGGTGATGATGCCGTTGATGTTGGGCATGGTGGCTTTTCTTATATATGTATAGCCACTCCATGTTCCTTCCCCTTGCCAAGTCAGATTGTAAGCACTCCTGCAGTCATTCATGATGGCAGGTATGCGATAGTAGTCATCGGTGGCCACCTCATTGTCTTTTCCTGCCTCAGCCTTGGCTTCCTCTATTTCCTTTTGCTTCTTTTGCCATGATGCCAGCTCTTTGTTCAACTGGTCGATGGCGGTCTTGTTCTTGTTGTATTGCTCCCGATATTTGGCTGCATCGTCCACACTTGCATTGGCTATCTGCTTGACAAGTGATTTATTCTCTTTCTCCAACTGACTGATTTGTGATTGCAGGGCATCTACCTTGGCATTGGCTTCCTGCTCCTGCTTATACAGGTCTGATAAGTCGAGGTCGTTCTCTGTCACCGATGTTGTCATGGCGCATTTCTTGCTGTGGTCATTCAGCGAACCGCCACATCCCTTGCACTTGTATTGTGTGGTTCCTTGCCCCAACTGCACACCGTCACTGCAGGTCACGCTGATGGTCACGCTCTCGCATCCCTTCAGCTTGGCGGCATCGGTGGCCTGATAGTAGTTGCGTGCGCCACTGCCTATATAGTAGGTATAGCCTTCCTCGTTGTCATTCCATTCACTCAACCGGGCTTGCAGCTGTGCCTTGAAGGTGTTCAAGTCCATCGAATAGGAGTCGAAAACGGCCTCATACACTTCTTCCACCTTATCCCAACTCTTATACACCTGTATCTCATAGGCGTATGCCTTCTGCTTCTGTCCTTTCTTCTTGCTGCTGATGATATAACTGTCCATCCAGTAGCTGATGCTATAGACAAAGCCGTCTTTCAGGTTGTTCTTCTGCTGCACCTTTGCTCTCGACCATCCTGCATGGTTCTCCGAGTTTTGCAGGATTGCTTCCCTCTGGTTGCTGTTTGGATAGAAGTTGGCATCCGTGGTGTTGATTCTATACCAGTGGTCACCTTTCAGGATGCTGTTGTCATCGGTTGGTGGCTCATAATCGCACAGCTTTTCCCTACCTTGGTCTCTTCGGGCGATATACCATCTTTGCGTATAGTAGTTTCCTGCTGTCTCATCCAGATAGTCGGTCATCCACGAGGTCAGGTTATAGTTGGCAAGTGAAAAGAGTCCTGCCACGTTATCCTTGCCTCCAATCATTCCCAACAGGGTATTGCCGATGCTTTTATCCATAGTTTTCCACAATTCACTGTAGTTATCCACAATATCAATAGCTGCACCGAGCTTGCCTTGGAAGAGTTCGTTGAACTGGCTGCTTTGCAACAGGGCATTGCCGATATTGCTCATTCCTGCTCCGGCAAGATTGGCTCCTGTCTTATACAGGTTGTCAATGTCGGCTTTCAGATTATCTACAGTGAAGTTGCCTGGCACCTTCGACAGGTCATCCAGCATCTTCTTCCAATCTACGTTGCCTATCTCCGATAGTTTCAAGATGGCGGCTATCTCCTGGTTGGTTTGCAGAAAGGCAATGTTCGAGAAGGTGAGGGTGCTGTTTGTCACCACGCTCTCAAACTGCATGCACAGGTTCTTGGTGTCATCGCATATCTTCATCAGATAGGTTCCCCAATACAGGGCGGTCTGCGGACTTTTCAGCATCATGCCTGCCACCGTCCATATCTTCGGCATGATTTTGTTGCTCACCATGTTGTAGATACGGCGGTAATAGTAGTTCTCTGTGCTACTGTTCCAGATGCCCAACTCCGTCATTGCCTTGCGCTCCAAAAACTTGGAGGCGTAGATACCGGCACTCGCCACTTCCGCAGCATTATAGTGTTTTAATATGTTCTGCACCTGCACATTGTAGTATGCTTCTGCCACGGCTTCTGTTCCGTAGGCAGCAGCCATAGCAGCCACTGTCTGCTTGTCATAGTTCACGCTGTAGTACTGTGCGTCAGCCTTTACCAACACACAGACTATCAGCATCATGATGGATAGAAGTCGTTTCATTTTCCTTACCTGTCTTTATTTTGTTATTACCAAATCCTCGCACTAACATGTTAGTGTCAAATTCTTCAATTCTTTACACAGACATGCGGTTCTCCAAATTATCACACTAACTGTAAATGTCTATTCCTCACGCTAATTTGTTTCTACCAAATTCTAACACTAACATGTTTGTGTTTTTGCTCCAATCTTATGAGTTATGCTTCAAGCTCTTTAATTGTTCCCTCATACTCCAGATGCTGATAAACAGTGGAACGTAGTCCCATGTCGTGTCTGTACTCTAGCATGATATAGTTAGCTTTCCGCATAGCCACTTTCACACGATAGTTGAATGAACAGAATGTTCTCATCAGCCAACTCTGTTGCTCCAATACCGACATCACCAACTGGTGTCGCATAAACTCCAAGTCATCGCCTCTCACCATTTGGCATGGATCACGCAGTATTCTTGCCATTGCATGATTATAGGCTTTTTGAGCATCAAATTTCTTCTTATGCTTCGCCTCCCTTTCTTGCAATGGTTCAGTCTCCTGCAACTGCTCAGTCCCTTTCTTCTGCTCAGTCTCTTGCAGCAATTCAATCTCTTTCTTCTGCATACCATCCGTATTGGCAGAAGCAGCATCTTCTTTTGCTTCCTCTTCTGCTATATCTTCCTCGGATGTCCCTTTCTGCTCTACACTTTGATGTCTTGCATCATATTCTGCATCATGATAGGCATCCAACTCTTTTTCTGTCATACCAAGATGTAGTCCTACGTCTTCAAGAGTTCCTTTGATATGTTCCACCAGCTCCGGTGTTACATATCGTATTTTCAACAGTTGTTTCTCTGTACAAGCACACAGGTCTTTATATGTCCATAATTCTGAATCATGGAAAGCCTGACGCATTTTCTCCATCATGCTCGGACGTATGTCCCATTCTTCACGATGGAAATCTATAAACCCAACGATATTAATTCTTTTCATCTTCTTCTATCTTTCAATGTTTATTTGTTTGCATTACTTAATCCCAGCACTCTTCCTGCTTGGTTCACCTTTTGTGCGAAAGCCAAGCTCTTACTGATACCGCTTGCATCCCAATCCCTACAATAGGCTTCAATGGCCTGCTGATGATTACATTTCAACTCTCGCTTGTATAGCTTCAACGCTTCCTTCTCCGCTCGCTCCGTGGTGTAGGTCATATAGCACTCATGCGGTTCTTCCACACCATACACATTGCTGGTCTGTCCTCGCCTGATAAAGACTTCACGGAAGAAACTGCGTCCTTCCTTGTTCTCCAGGCGGTTGATGGTGAATATCTTCTTGCAGTCCACATCGGTCAAACCAAGTATCGCCTTGATGGTGTCGAATCGTTCCTTGAACTTGCTCTGGTCGAGCAGCATCACCACATCCGAGTTGTTGATGATGGCTTCTTTCACTATCTCACTGCCGATGATGTCCTGTATCTCCTGTGTCACCACACCCACGCTTGCCCAGAATTTTCTAGCAGTCTTATACAGATATTTTATGTATTCCGCCATCATGGGCGAGGCGATGGCTTTCCAAGCCTCCTCAATGATGAGCATCTTTCTGTTCTTCTTGATGCGCATCTTCTGCAGGAACACGTCCATGATGATGAGTGTCACCAATGGAAAGAGCAGTGGATCATGTAGGCTAAGCACCCAGCGCCTTGCCATATTACTATGGTAGGTTTCCAAATGC